>Ga0222654_1000431_pt1 | contig 28980 bp, 23 predicted proteins | sample AntAcemetagen421_FD_179805 | JGI IMG/M metagenome (GOLD analysis project Ga0222654, IMG submission 179805) | Saline water microbial communities from Ace Lake, Antarctica - #421 | ecosystem: Environmental > Aquatic > Non-marine Saline and Alkaline > Saline | place: Antarctica: Ace Lake...
GCTACTCTAGGCCCTAAGGTTATCTGAGCAGACGCACTATATGTTATTGCAACCAGTGCTAAAGTTAAAATGAGTTTTTTCATTGTTTTGTTTTTAATGGTAGTTAGTATCTATGCTTATTGTTTTGTCTGTAATAGTGTTAACCAAGCACTTTCAAGATCATTTACCTCCAAATAACGTTTTGCTAATTCATGCAAATGGTTTTCTAGTGATTCTTGATCATTGGTAAAACGTAGTTTGATCTCACGTATTTCAGCCGTCTCTGAAAATGCAAATATGCGATCATTCTCGGGTATTTTTTCAATATTTCCTAATCTCCCTAAATTATTACCAGTGAGCACCGGACTATTGCGGATGGCATCGGGAATTTGGTCTACTCCAACCCCCAAATTTCTATTCGGCTTAGGGAGTTTGAAGATAGCTTCACCATTTGCACGGCAATACCAATCCCCTCCCATTCTACCTACTAGATCAGTTTTATAAGGATCTGGTTTACCCTCTTCATCAAGAATTTCATCTTTAATATGAGCCAGAAGAATCTCGCAGATAATCAAATTACCAGCTCCAGCTTCTTCTCCTAAATGGACGACTTCCTTCACTTTACATTCAAAAGCGGCAATTGACTCTCCTACTCTTGGAGGCTTTACTAACTCCGATGCAACTGGTGTCAATCCTGACTTTACAAATTCATTTACTCCTTTAGCATATGCTGTACTACTTAATGACATCTGCTCAACAATATCAAAATTGACAACATTGATCACTATCTCTTTCGTAGCCATAGCATTTAAAAGCGTATGCTTTAAAACGAGATCACGCGGTTTTGCAGGTGACAAAATTAATGTCGGTGGATTGGTACTGAAGACATTAAAGAAACTGTAAGGAGCCAAATTGGGATTGCCCTCTTCATCTAGCGTACTAGCAAATGCGATGGGACGTGGCCCTATGCAACCCAGAAGCTGCGCGTGTAAATCAGGAGTTGATATTTCTTTAGGATCAATTCTCATCTTATTTTCCTATTCTGAGTGATACGAAGAATCTACTTAGTTGGCAATACTTTGGCCTTCACCTCACCAAAACCAATGCGAATGCCATTCTTTTCAGCATGCCCACGCATAATTACCGTATCACCATCTTGAATGAACTTTCTTTCCGAACCATCTTTCATAGGAATTGGTTTTGAACCTCTCCAAGATAACTCTAACATAGAACCATACGCGCTTTCATCAGGCCCTGAAATGGTGCCAGAGCCATACATATCTCCTACCTGCATATTGCAACCGTTCACTGTATGATGCGCTAGCTGCTGCCTGACATTCCAGTACATATGCTTGAAATTGGAATTAGAAACAACCTGTTCCTGTCCGCCATCAGGCTGAATGCCAACTTCTAGTTTAACATCAAAATGAGTCGGCTTATCATACTTAAGGTATGGCAGTACTTCAGGGTCTTGATTGGGGCCTTCAACCATATATGGTTCAAGAGCATCCATGGTAACTATCCATGGGGAAACGTGAGAAGCAAAGTTCTTAGCCAGAAACGGGCCTAGTGGTACATACTCCCATTTCTGAATATCTCGTGCCGACCAATCGTTTAGAATCACGAAACCGAAGATATAATCTTCCGCTTCCTTTGTCGAAACAGCATCACCTAAAGCATTTTCCTTGCAAGTAATGTAAGCCATTTCTAATTCGAAATCTAACAATCTACATGGTCCAAAAGATGGTGCATCAGCATCATCGGCTTTTGTTTGGCCCTTCGGTCTATAAAAAGGAGTTCCTGAAACAACAATAGAAGAAGCCCTTCCATGATAACCTACCGGAATATGTTTCCAATTGGGCATCAAAGCATTTTCAGGTCCTCGGAACATTGTACCTACATTAAAGGCATGCTGTTCTGAAGAATAAAAGTCTGTATAATTTGGAACACGAATTGGCATCAACATTTCTACGGCATCCATATCATGGAATACAGTTGACTTTAGCTTCTCATTGTCTCTTAGCTCAGCATTACCCTCTTCTAATAGATCTGAGATCCTATCTCTGACTTTTCTAGTAGTCGCCTTGCCCAATTCCATAAAGTCATTAAGCGTTGACTGAGATAAAACTCCCGATGAAAGGCCTAGGCCTTCCAAAAGACCCACTTCATGTAGAATCGAAAGGTCTAAAACTTGATTTCCAATAGCCGTTGCCACTCTTGGACTTAGTACTGATGTTTTAAATATACCAAACGGTATATTTTGTATTGAAAAATCTGAATCTGCTTCTACAGCTATCCAAGACTTCCTTGATGGATCGTTTGCTTTGATCATAATCTCTTCACCGTCATTCCCGCGCAAGCGGGAATCTCCATCAAACTAGAGGATTCCCGTTTTCACGAGAATGACTTTTAATTTTGTTTACAACGTATTCCTTAATTCTTGTTCCCTTTCAATTGCCTCGAAGAGTGCCTTAAAGTTTCCTTTACCAAAAGACTGTGCTCCTTTTCTCTGGATGATTTCAAAGAACATGGTTGGACGATCTAGTATCGGTTTCGTAAAAATCTGAAGGAGGTAGCCTTCGTCATCTCTGTCTATCAGGATGTTCAAATTCTTCAATGGCTCTAGGTCTTCATCTATTTCACCTACTCTATCTAACACATCATCATAGTAGATTTCTGGTACCTTCAAGAACTCTACACCTCGTGACCTAAGCGCACCAATTGTCTCAATGATATTATCAGTAGCCATGGCAACATGCTGCACACCTGCTCCATTATAAAAATCTATGTACTCTTCTATCTGAGATTTTCTTTTACCTTCTGCTGGTTCATTGATCGGAAATTTAATACGACCAGTACCGTTGCTCATTACCTTACTCATCAACGCAGTGTAGTCGGTAGAAATGTCCTTATCGTCAAACGATACTAACTGGGTAAAGCCCATTACCTTTTCGTAGAACTCACACCATTTGTTCATTTCGCCCCAGCCTACATTACCCACCATATGGTCGATATATTTTAGGCCTACTTCTGAAGGATTATAATCAGATTTCAACGCTTGAAACCCTGGCATAAAGATACCTGTGTAATTACTTCGTTCTACGAAAATGTGGATCGTTTCGCCATAAGTATGAATCCCTGATTTTATGACATAACCGTCCTTATCTTCCTCTTTCTGAGGCTCCATAAAGGATTTAGCTCCACGTTTTGTAGTTTCTTCCCACGACTTAGTGGCGTCATCTACCCATAGTGCAATTACTTTAACTCCATCACCATGTTTGTTGATGTGCTCATTGATTAGCCCACCTTCTGTCAAAGGAGACGTAAGCACTAATCGAATTTTATCTTGCTGTAAAACATAGGAAACTCGGTCTTTCAAACCCGTCTCTAGTCCAGCGTATGCTACCGACTGAAAACCAAAAGCTGACTTATAATAGTGAGCTGCTTGCTTGGCATTACCTACATATAGCTCAACATAATCAGTTCCGTTCATTGGAAGGAAATCCTGAGCATCTTTAAATATTTTCTCTCCAGAATATGTCGTGTTCTCCATCTCTCTTAATCCTTTAATAAATTTCTTAATGTTCTAACCACGATTTGTGGTAGTCCTTAACTAATATGTTCATGGCTGCTTCTGTAACTTTCAACGGTTTGAAAGTGTCCACCATCACAGCTAGTTCGGCAGTTTCTTTAACGCCCAAACTTCTTTCCATAGCCCCAGGATGCGGCCCATGTGGAATACCTGCTGGGTGCAATGTAATCTGACCTCGCTCAATATTATTTCTACTCATAAAATCTCCATCTACATAATAGAGGACTTCATCAGAATCAATATTACTATGATTGTAAGGCGCTGGCACAGCCTCAGGATGATAGTCAAATAATCTTGGTACAAACGAGCAAACTACAAATGCATCTGTCTCAAATGTTTGATGAACTGGAGGCGGTTGATGTACCCGACCAGTAATTGGTTCGAAGTCATGAATAGAAAACGCGTATGGATAATTGTATCCATCCCAGCCGATTACATCGAATGGGTGCGTTGCATATATGTATTCATGAATCATTCCTTCTTTCTTCACTTTAACAATGAAGTCACCTTTCTCATCATGAGTCTCAAGATTTTGAGGTCTTCTGATATCACGCTCACAGAATGGTGAGTGTTCTAACATTTGACCGAACCAGTTTCTATATCGCTTTGGCGTATACATTGGTCTAAATGACTCCACAATGAAAAGTCTATTGTCCTTTGTATCGAAATCAATTTGATAGATCATGCCACGTGGCACCATCAAATAGTCTCCATAACTAAATTCTATGTTGCCAAGTAAAGTCCTTAATGTCCCAGAACCCTCGTGAATGAAAATCAATTCATCACAATCTGTATTCTTATAGAAGTAATCTCTTAAAGATTCCGTTGGGGAAGCCAATACAATATGACAATCACTGTTCACCAGTACCGGAGTTCTACTTTCTAAATAGTCTGCTTTAGGCGGAACAGAAAACCCTTTTAAGCCGAGGGAAAGCATGTTCTTTTCTACCGCAATCTTCGGAGAAACATCATATGATTTTATGACATCCTTAACCTGAGTTGGTCGATGTTCGTGATATAACAATGAAGACATTCCGTCAAAGCCGATCGTGCCGAATAGTTGTTCGTAGTAATAACTTCCGTTTGGCTTTTTGAAAGTAGTATGTCTCTTATGAGGGATTTTACCGAGTTGATGATAAAATGGCATAGTCTAAAATTTCTTAAACAAGTTGAGTGAGTGAGTGATTTAAAGCTCTCTGAGAAATTCCTTTCTTGTCAGCTGATAAGTCATAAACCGTTTGAAGGCCTTTACGAATTATCTCTGAGGTATCTCCAAAAATAGCTTCATCTGTCAATGCTACCCCACCTTCCATAAGATACGCAAAAACCCTTGCCATTCCACAATTTGCAATGAAGTCTGGAATTACCGAAAGGTTCTCATCCGCATACAGTCCCGTCTCGCCAAAGAAGATTTCAGGATCATTAAACGGTACGTTCGCTCCACAAGAAATTACCTCTAACTCCGTTTCTATCATGCGATCTACTTGATCTTTAGTGATTAACCTCGAAGCTGCCGCTGGCACGAAAATCTCAAAATCTAAGTCCCAAATACCCTCATTGACCTCTTCAAAAGAAATCATGTGTTCAGCGTTCAACTGATTCCCCTTTCGGTTGACAAATAGGCTCCTGATTTCTTCTAGGCTAAAACCTTCTTGGTTTAACAAGCCACCTTCTCTATCAATAATGCCGACAATTTTAACACCCATCTGGGCCAAATAGAAACCTGCTGCCGCCCCTACATTACCCCATCCTTGGATTACTGCCCTTTTCTCTTTGGCGTCACCACCCCAGATATTATAGTAATGATGAATCGCTTGTGCCACGCCATACCCGGTAATCATATCTGCAACCTTATACTTTTTGGTTACATCAGGTGAATATTCAAGGTTCTCAATCACCTTAACCACACCATTTCGAAGTTGGCCGATGCGATTGATCTTTGATGCTTCGTTCGGTTTGAAGTGTCCGTTAAAAACCCCTTCCTGTGGATGCCAGATACCAGCTTCTTCGGTCATGGCGATTACTTCGTGGATCTCATCCACATTCAAATCGCCTCCTGTACCATAGTAGTATTTCAGCAACGGGCTTACCGCAGCAAACCATCTTTTTAGAACGCCTTCTTTCCTTGGATCATTTGGATCGAAATTAATACCAGACTTAGCGCCTCCAATCGGTGGGCCTGAGATAGTGAACTTTACTTCCATCGTTTTGGCTAGCGACTCGACTTCTCTCTTGTTCAATCCCTTACGCATTCGCGTACCACCACCAGCGGCACCGCCCCTCAATGAGTTAATCACTACCCAACCTTCTGCTTCAGTTTCTTGATCACGCCATTCGAAGACTATTTCGGGTAGTTTATTTTCAAACTTAGAGAGTAAATCGTTCATGAGAATTATGGATTTCTTGATTTTAGCAAAGCTAAATTATTACTTGATTCAAAAACCATTCTCTCTAAATATTCAACATTAAACAGTTGTATCATCTTTTAATTAACCTATAAAAAGAATAATTACTTAATAATCGATTATTTTTACGGTTGAAACAGATGATTCATCTTCATGAAGCTAGACGCGACAGACATTAAGATTTTAGAGATCCTTCAACAGGATGGGCGTATTACAACTAAGGCCTTGGCAGACCAACTCAATCTAACTACTACTCCTGTTTTCGAAAGGGTCAAACGCCTAGAAAAAGATGGAGTGATTAAAAAGTACGTTGCGCTAGTCGACAATAGAAAATTAGACCTAAGCCTTACTGCTTTTATTTCCATTAGTCTCACTAAGCATTCGAGAACCTACTTAGAGAAATTTGTAACCGAAGTGAATCAATATCCTGAGGTCATGGAATGCTATCATATTGCTGGAAACTTTGACTTCTTACTGAAGATAGTCGTCAAGAATATGGAGAAGTATGAATCCTTCATATTGACCAAGCTTTCCACCATTGCGAACTTAGGGCAGGTTCAGAGTTCCTTTGTCCTTTCGAACAACATTCATAAAACGGCTTATCAGGTTTAAACTCGTTAATAGACTATCATACGTTTAGAATACTAGACCTTAGACTTCTGACTTCAAGCTTCTAACTTCTAACTTCCATCTTCCAGCTTTTACCCCTATTTTTGCACCTCAATTTTATTCAAACAATTCAATGTCAATTTCAACTAAGTACAACCCGCAAGCAATCGAAGATAAGTGGTACGCACACTGGATGGAAAAAGGCTATTTCAAAGCCAAAGTCAATCCAGATAAAGAGCCATTTACTGTCGTCATTCCTCCTCCGAATGTGACGGGTGTCTTGCACATGGGGCACATGTTGAATAATACCATTCAAGACATCCTAATCCGGAAAGCGAGAATGGAAGGCAAAGAAGCGCTTTGGGTTCCTGGAACTGATCACGCTTCGATTGCTACTGAAGCCAAAGTAGTGCGCATGCTTCGCGAACAAGGCATTAAGAAATCAGACCTCTCGAGAGATGAGTTCTTAGCGCATGCTTGGGAGTGGAAAGAAAAATATGGAGGAATTATCCTCGAACAATTAAAGAAGCTTGGTGCCTCAGCCGATTGGGACAGAACAGCCTTTACTATGGACGAAGGCTATCACAATGCCGTCCTTCGCGTATTTGTTGACCTGCATAAAAAAGGCTACATCTACCGTGGATGGAGAATGGTTAACTGGGATGTTGAAGCACAAACCACCGTTTCCAACGAAGAAGTAATTTATGACGAGAAAGAGCAAACTGGCAAGCTTTACAAAGTTCAGTATGACATTAAGGATTCGGACGAGAAAGTAGTGATCGCTACAGGCCGTCCTGAAACCATTATGGGTGACACAGGCATTGCCGTAAACCCAAAAGACGAACGCTTCAAGCATTTGATTGGCAAGAAGGTACTCGTTCCTTTCATCAACCGTGAGATTCCAATTATTGGTGACGATTATGTAGAAATCGAATTCGGTACAGGTTGCTTAAAAGTAACGCCTGCCCACGATCCAAATGATTATGAGATTGGCTTACGCCATAACCTTCAAATCATTGATACCATTAGTGCAGATGGTACACTGAATAAGAAGTGTGAGATTCCAGCTTATGTTGGAATGGATCGTTTCAAAGTAAGAAAGCAAATCATCAAAGACCTTGATGCAGCAGGCATCCTAATGGGAGAAGAAGAATTCACTACGAACATCGGTCGTTCAGAAAGAACAGGTTCAGTGATAGAGCCAAAACTTTCTTTGCAGTGGTTCATCAACATGAAAGACATTTCCAAAACTGCTCATCAAGTAGTGATGGATGATGAAATTGAATTGGTTCCTGCGAAATTCAAGAATACTTACAATCACTGGATGGAAAACGTTCGAGATTGGTGTATCTCTCGTCAATTATGGTGGGGACAAAGAATTCCAGCCTACTTCTACGGAACAGGTGATGACGACTTTGTAGTAGCTGAAACTCCGGCTGAAGCATTATCCTTAGCAAGAGAGAAATCAGGCAAAGACCTTTCAGAAGCTGACCTAAGACAAGACGAAGATGTGCTCGATACTTGGGCATCATCATGGTTATTTCCAATGGCTGTTTTTGATGGATTTAATGACGATTGCTTTGACAAAGAGACTGGCAAGATTATTAAAGGAAAGAATGCTGAGCTAGATTACTTCTACCCGACTTCGGTACTGGTAACTGCTCCAGAGATCCTTTTCTTCTGGGTAGCCAGAATGATCATTGCTGGCTATGAATATACAGGTGAGAAACCATTCAAGCATGTTTATCTAACGGGCATCGTGCGTGATAAGCAGCGTAGAAAGATGTCCAAATCCTTGGGCAATTCTCCTGATCCTTTGGACTTAATCAAAGAATTAGGCGCTGATGCGGTTAGAACGGGAATGCTATTCTCTTCTCCTGCGGGAAACGATTTGCTATACGATGAAAAGCTTGTCGAGCAAGGAAGGAATTTCGCTAACAAAATCTGGAATGCTTTCAGACTAGTGAAAAACTGGGAAGTAAAAGGCACATCCATGCCTGCTGAAAATCAAATTGCTATTCAGTGGTTTGATGCGAGGTATAATCAGGCTTTGACCGAAATTGAAGATCATTTCAGCAAGTTCAGGATGTCAGATGCTTTAATGAGCACCTACAAATTGATATGGAACGACTTCTGTTCTTGGTACCTGGAAATGATTAAGCCAGCCTATGGCCAGCCAATTGATCCAGCGACTTACGAGGTTACATTGAATCTCTTCGAGAAATTGATGAAGGTATTACATCCATTCATGCCATTTATCTCAGAAGAAGTTTGGAGTGAGCTAAGAGATAGGCAAGATGGCCAAGACATTATCGTTTCCGCTTGGCCGATCGTTGGGGATTTAAACCTTGAATTGATCAAGCAAGCGGATAAGGTTTTCGAGTTAGTTTCGAATATCAGAAACGCACGAAGTAGCAAAGGGATTTCTCCGAAAGAGCAATTGAATCTCTTTGTTCGTGCGAAAGATCAGTCAGCTTACGATGCTTTTGAAGGAACAATCAAAAAACTAGGCAACATTGGAGAGATTAAGTCTACTAGTGAAAAGATCGAGAATGCGATAAGCTTTGTGATCAACTCTGATGAATTCTATTTACCAATGGCCGAAGGAGCAATTGATCCTGAGCAAGAAAAGGCAGAGATCGAAAAAGAGCTAGCGTATACGAAAGGTTTCTTGAATAGTGTTTCTAAAAAGCTAAGCAACGAACGTTTCGTGAGTGGAGCACCTGAGCAAGTAGTCGCTAACGAAAAGAAGAAACAGGCCGATGCAGAATCGAAGATTAAGGTTTTGGAAGAGAAGTTGGCTTCTCTATAAGCATTCAAATCATTTAAAATGAATTACATTGAGGCATGAAAAAATGCCTCTTTTTTTTACCCTTTATAATTTTGGCAAGTTGCAGTGAGCCTAAGGAAGCTTGGATTACCGGTTTTGAAAAACCAGCGCAGAATCCTATCATGCAGGCCGACTCTAGCTATACTTTTCTTGATCCTCTGACTAATTCAAGAGTTGCTTGGCAAAAAGCCGACATTTTCAATCCTGCCGCGGTTAATCGCAACGATACTATTTTCATGTTCTTCCGTGCAGAAGACAACCCCAAAGCCTACTTGGGTGGTAGAACCTCTAGAATCGGACTGGCTTGGAGTACCGATGGATTAGATTTCACGAAATACGAATCACCTGTGCTATACCCTGATTCCACATCTAATCTTCAGTGGGATTACCCCGGTGGCTGTGAAGACCCCAGAGTAGTCAAAAGAGATGACGGTAAATACATCATGACCTATACCGCATGGAATCAAGACGTAGCAAGACTATCAATTGCTAGTTCAGATGATCTATACAATTGGGAGAAGGAAGGCCCTGCTTTAGAAAAAGCCTTTGATGGTAAGTTCTTAAATACCTGGAGTAAGTCTGGATCGATCGTAACCAAGCGAATTGGGGATGAATTGGTAGCTACAAAAATTAATGATAAGTACTGGATGTATTTTGGTGAAAGAGGTGTTAACCTTGCTTGGTCTAACGATCTATTAGATTGGACACCACTTGAAAATGATAAGAATGAACTGGCGATTGTTATGGACCTAAGACCAGGGAAGTTTGATAGTTTTCTAACTGAACCAGGACCACCGGCATTGCTCACCGATCAGGGCATTCTTTTAATCTATAACGGGAAGAATGATGAGGGCGAGATTGCCGATCCATCCATCCCCAAAGGAACCTATTGTGGCGGTCAAGCGCTGTTCGACTTGAATGACCCTTCTAAATTTATTTCTAGAATGGACACACCATTTATCTGTCCAAGCTTACCACATGAGCTCACAGGCCAATATGCCGCTGGAACTACCTTCCTTGAGGCGCTAGTCCCCTTCAAAGACAAATGGTACATGTACTATGGGACGGCTGATTCGTTTGTAGGAGTTGCTGTGGCAGATCAGAACTAATTATCTCCACCCTTAAATTTTAGACAAAAAAAAGCCTACATCTAGGATGTAGGCTTTGCGCTTAATGTGGGCGCTGAGGGATTCGAACCCCCGACCCCCTCGGTGTAAACGAGGTGCTCTGAACCAACTGAGCTAAGCGCCCCAGTAATTGGGTCTGCAAAGGTAATTAGCGTTTTCATTATTGCAAATGCTTCCTTCAAATTATTTTCTTTAAAAAAGAAACATCTCTCAAAAACCCTTCAAAATAGACTTAAATACAATATTTACTTATCTTCCCGCTATCAAAACATTGGCTACTAAATGATCCTCTCGGAATTTCAAGACATTTTCGAGCAATACTATACTCCGATCAAAAACTTTCTATACTACAAGTGTGGAGATATCGATCAGAGCGAAGACTTAGCACAAGACGCATTCATAAAGCTTTGGGACAAACGAGACGAAGTTCAACTCGATACCGTCAAAAGCTACCTCTACACAATTGCTGGGAATATGCTACTGAATCAGATCAGGCATGACAAGGTGGTTGTCAATTTTGCTGAACGAAATAAAAACCAACAAGAAGAGTATTCACCAGAATTTCAACTTCAAGAAAAAGAGTTTAAGCAAGAGTTAGAAAACGTTATTAGTCAGATCCCTGAAAAACAACGTGAGGTATTTCTGATGAATCGTATCGAAGAAATGACGTATAAAGAAATTGCCGAAAGGCTTGAATTAAGCGTTAAAGCAGTCGAAAAAAGAATGCATGGTGCATTGTCGCACCTAAGAGAACATATTAAATACAAAATTTGACTAATTTGATATCGTGAAAGAGGATAAACTCATTCAAGAATGGCTCTCAAAGGAAGTTTCTGCTAACGAATTGGCAGAAATGGAGGCGCTCATTGCTTTCACGGAAAAGCTTACCGTTCCTGAGAATAAGCCAAAAGCCGATGCGTGGGCAGATATTCTTGGAAAGATAAACGAAGAGGCCACTGACAATGAGGTGATTCTCATTCCTGAAAAACCAGAAAATAGGAAGTGGATTGCCTGGGCAGTTAGTATCGCGGCCATCTTTCTAGTAGGCTATTTTGGAATGTTACAAATTGAAAAGCCTTCAGTTTATAATACCGCCTCTACAGATACCATATCGCATAACCTACCTGACAATTCGATTGTCACACTCAATTCTCAAAGCACTATTTCTGTTATCGAAGACAGATGGGAGGAAGATCGAAAGGTAAGGCTCGAAGGAGAAGCTTTCTTTGAAGTGGAGCCAGGAAGCAAATTCACTGTAGTAACTGACTATGGGGAAGTGACCGTATTGGGCACTTCATTTAATGTTTATGCTAGGCCAACTGGTTTTGAAGTCACCTGTAAAACTGGCGCTGTAAAAGTTTCATTTAAAGACCAAGAGACTATTCTTGAACCAGGCGAAAAAGCCTACTACACAGAATTCTCTAAGCCATCAACCGACATGAGCACACTCAACACAGCTGAAGTAAGTGTCAATGAAATTGGTGCTTGGCGCGAAGGAAGCTTCTACTATGATGGAGTCAACCTTCAAGAAGTCATCGATGAAATGGAGCGTCAGTTTGATATTGAAATCAAGGTATCTGCCAATATGAGTGGGCTTTTTTACAATGGATACTTCAGTAAATCAAATCTTACAGAAGCCCTACAACTCGTTTTTATCCCGATGGGATTGACTTTCGAAATGGAAGGAAACCAAGTAAATGTGCAATAGTGCGATTGATATACTGTCTGATCTTCGGGCTCTTCACTTCCTATCTTGTCGCACAAGACATCAACAAACTTCGCATTACCGAAAGATTTGATGACGTCTCACTGGCCAAAGTTATCCGAACGCTTAGAAATAAGTATGACATCAAAATAGCCTATGACGATGCGCTCATCACAGGAATCACGATTGATGGAGCATACACTGGTTTGTCACTTCTAAATTTTCTCGACAACATCCTTAAAGACAAAGGGATTGATTATCAGCTTTTGAATGGAAAAATCATCCTTATCCCGAAACAAGTAAGCTTAGACATCACCACCCCTAGCCTATTTGATTTGACAGTTTTTGGCTCAGTTCAAGACAGTAATACAGGTCAGAACTTACCAAATGCTCTGGTAAGAGTTAGGGGAGAATCTAGGGGGACAATTACTAATAACAATGGATACTTTGTGCTGCCTAAAGTACCAAACGATACCGCTACTATTGAAATATCATACCTCGGCTACAAAAAAGCAGAGATTAAGCTGATACCAGGAAATACGAGAAAGACTCTACAAGTTTTTATGGAAGAAAGCATAGTAGAGCTTTCTGAGTTTGTGGTAGTAGAAAACCAAAGAAAAACAGTCAGTTATGGTGAAGATATCTCACAAATGACGATTGACCCTCGAAACCTATCAGCCTTACCTAGTCTTGGAGAATTTGATGTATTCCGAGCATTGCAACTGCTGCCTGGTATTGGAGGCACAAATGAAACCTCCTCTGCCCTGACCATAAGGAATAGTCCTTCGGCACATAACCTTGTACTGTTTGATGGCTTTAATATTTATAGACTAGATCATTTCTTTGGCGTCTATAGCGCTGTCAACTCAGATGCCATCCGTGACATACAAATCTACAAAGGAGGCTTTGGCGCTAAATATGGTGGTAGAATTGCTGGTGTAGTAGACATGACAGGCAATACTGGAAGCTTTAAAGAGCCCAGTTATTCTTTAGGCATGAATTTCCTAAGTGCTAGATTCAGCATAAATACGCCACTTAACGATGGAAGAGGTGCATTACATATTAGCGCGAGAAGAGCTTACACCGATATCATCAGAAGTAAACTATTTGAAAATCTCTACAAAAACTTTAGAGAGGAATCCAATGATATTGAAGGCATAAATGCCAATGATGTCTTGAGACCCGACTTTAGCTTCTACGACATTAATGCGAAGGCTTCTTATAAAGTAACCGATAATGATCTTTTGAGCCTTACTTTATACAACGGGCAAGACAACTTAGGTGCAAATTTTGAAGCAATTGAAAGAGACCGAAATGATGACATTAGGAGTATTCAAGAGGTGCAAGAAAATGCTAACTGGGGCAACACAGGAATAGGCCTTAACTGGTCTAGAAAGTGGGACAGAAACTTCAATTCAAGCCTTCAATTTGCCTACTCTGATCATTTTTATAAATACGCGTATTCAGATACTACTCGGGACGGAACAGGCACTGCCAGAAGATTCAATGACCTTGACAGGCGAAATGATGTCGAAGACTTTCAAATCAATATGCGTAATGAGCTTTTCATGGGGAAAAGGCACCGTTTAGACTTTGGGGTGAACTATTCTCAACTTAATGTCAATAGCCAATTGATGATTAATGATAGAAATCGAATCACAGGACGGCTTTTCAACGGAAAAGGGTCTCTTATGTCATTATATGCCTCGGACAAATTACGCCTAAACTACTCTTGAACCCAGGGTTGAGGTATAATATTTCAAGCCTTTCAAACGAAACTTTCTTATCTCCACGCTTTGCTGCCATTTACCAAGTGACACCACAGTTTGAACTTAAAGCATCTGCTGGAACCTATTATCAGATCATCAGAGAGCAGAACTTTGACGATCCATTCACAAATGCTAAAGACGGCTGGATTTTGGCTGACCAAGACCCAAGCAGATCAGGAAATCAGTTCTCAGCCTTAGAGTCAACACATTGGATTGCAGGCTTTCAATACGAAAAGAATAACCTGACAGTTGATGTTGAGTTCTATACTAAATCAGTCACAGGGCTTTCTGAAAACATTGTTTCTTATGTAGTGAATCCAATAACTAATATTAGAAGAGCTCAGATTGTTGATGCGCTTGGCACAAGCGATATCGTAGGCATAGATTTCCTTATTCAAAAGGAAATAGGGCCATACCAAGGATGGATTTCCTATACACGAAGTAAAGCGATCAACCAATTCGATGTCGTTAACGCTGGTGCTGAAATTCCTTCACGAGAAGATCAACGCAATGAATTGAAGTTGGTCAATATTTTTGAATTACCAGACTGGAACATCTCTGCCACTTGGACTTATGGTAGCGGAAAGCCATTTCTAGCACCTGAAATCAATTTCTTCAGAAACAACCTAGGAGAAGTAGTGAACTTTGAAGTGATTAATACAAATAAGACACTAACAAGGCTACCTGACTACCATAGACTAGATATTTCGGTCGCAAGAAAATTCGAGAATGAATACATGAAAGGAGAATTGGGACTCTCTATTCTCAATGCCTACAATAGGCTCAATATCCAGAGCAGAAGACTGAATAGAGAAACACTGGAAAATTTCATTGACCAAAACCCAGGAGGAGCACTTCCAACCAATTTATACCGTAACATTGCACTCCTCGATTTGACTCCCTCAATTTTTTTAAATCTTTATTTTTAAATTTTACAATATCCGGTAGGGTCTGCCTCCGATTCGGTGTACTAACAATGAATGCAAGAAAAAAAGCACCATAATAACTGGGAGCAGGATTGGCTAGAAGGTAAAATTTCTAGTGAGGAGGCAAAAGTGTTTGCCTCAGATCCAGCGTCTTTCGAGGTGCTTAGCAAGTTCATTGAGAAGGCTTCTTCTTTGGACACTCCAGAGAAAACATCAAAAGAAGCAGCTTGGAAAAGCATAGAGGCTAAAATATCTGAATCACCTAAAGCAAAAGTCATTTCAATCAATAGAACATATTGGTTGACTGGAGTAGCGGCCTCTTTCATCTTGATAGTCAGTGCGTTTTTCTTGTTTGATGGAGCCTTTGAAGGAAAGGTAAACGTTAGTACCAACCTTGCGGAAGTACAGACGATTTATTTGCCGGACAGCTCCATAGTTCATTTGAATGCTGAGACTATCGTTTCATATTCGAAAAAAGGCTGGGAAACTGATCGCGTGTTAATGTTGAGTGGGGAAGCCTTTTTCGAAGTGAGATCTGGAAGTAATTTCACCGTCAATACAGCCAATGGCAAAGTCGAAGTATTAGGAACGAGCTTTAATGTTCGCTCTCGTGCTCAGGACTTTGAAGTATCCTGCAAAACAGGTAAAGTAAGAGTGTCAGAATTCGTTTCTCAGACCAAGCAAGTCTTAACCCCTGGTTTAAAGACTAAAATAAAAAGCGGAGTGTTGATAGAACCTCTAGAAACAAACGTTGCAAATGTTGATCTGTGGAGATCCGGAGAATACTTTTTAGAGAGTACTTCTATAAAAGAAGGCTTTGAGGAGCTTGAGCGAATATTCAATATTAATATCGTTCAAGAATTATCAAGTGCAGAGCTCGATCGCGCTGGAACTTGGGATTTTGATAAGAACAATCTCTCTGAATCTATACAATCAATAACACAAACAATGGGTTTCAGCTTTGAGATAGCAGGGGATTCAATATTTATAAAGCAGCGATAAAGAAATTTAGAATAATACGGTGACGCTCAATGTTAATTAAGCAGTTTGAGTCACCATCTTAGGTTGAGGTTGAGGGATGGGTGGTGCCATCCCTCGTTTTTTTTACAAGCTTTCTAAAAGCGTCTCTAAGCTCATTCCCCTAGATCCCTTTATCATGATAGCAGCATTATTAATCGCGTGACTTTCCAAATAAGACTTTAAGGCTTCCTTACCACTCCAATAATGAGCCTGGGGATTTCCCAGTTTACCGAACTCCATCAATTTTCCGCAAAGGTGAACTTCATCTAAATTAAGTTCCGCTGTTAGCTTTCCTATGGCCTCATGTTCTTTTGGCGCATCCTCTCCAAGCTCAAACATATCGCCTAGAATGGCCACTTTATATTTTGCCTCCTTGCCTGCAAAATGCTTTAAAGAAGCAGACATTGAAGATGGATTGGCATTATATGCATCAAGTAAAATAGTATTGGTTCCTCTCTCTAAAACCTGCGATCGATTATTATCTGGATTGTAGCTGGCAACTGCATCTAAGGCTAAATCAGCACCCACCTCAAAATATTTACCTACACAAAGTGCAGCACAGATATTTTCAAAGTTATAAGCTCCCGTTAAATGGGTTGTAGCCTCGCTGCCCTCTTCAGTTCTTAATTTTAAGGAGGGCTGACTTTCGAGTAGTTCTGCATGTAGATAGTCTCCTTTAGCTGAGTAATATAAGGGAGATTTCATTCTTCGCTTAGCAATATTCGAGAGCACTTCGCTTTGTGAATTAACAAAGGTTACCCCTTCTCTGAGAATCAAATGATAATAAAGCTCAGACTTACCTCTAATCACTCCTTCTACTCCTCCAAAGCCTTCAAGGTGTGCTTTACCAATATTTGTAATCAATCCGTGAGTTGGATCAGCAATACCACATAGTTCAGCGATATCACCTACTTTACTAGCCCCCATTTCGATAATGGCAATTTCGATCGTTTCATCAATTTGAAGTAAGGTCAATGGAACACCAATATGATTATTAAGATTGCCTTTGGTAGCATGCACTTTATACTTTTTGGCAAGCACATCATGCATTAGTTCCTTGGTCGTTGTCTTACCATTGGAGCCTGTAATCCCGATAAAGGGAATGTCTAATTGTTTCCGATGATGATTACCAAGCTGCTGCAGGGCCGTTAACCCATCCTCGACAACAAAGTATCTTTCGTCTTTAGCGAATGCTGGGTCATCTATAACTACGACCATGGCTCCTTTTTCTAAAGCTAGATCCGCGAACTTATTTGCATCAAAATTGGGGCCTTTCAAAGCGATCCATAGGTTTCCATCCTTTACTGATCTAGTATCCGTAGATACACCTGTGCTTTTTAAGTAATGTTGGTATAATTGCTCAATCATCGATATCATGAATAAAGTTGCCACAAGTTAATACAGGTATGAATAAAAACTGCGTTGATTAGAATTGAAACGACAGTTTTTTCAGATTACCTTGCCTGCTCAATGAGATCGGTTCTTTTTCTTATCCTTCTTAGCCTCCCTTTCGCCTTGAAAGCACAGTTTGAATTTCGATTCAAGACGGACGTGCCAGTTTCAATTCAAGGAGAAGTACTCAATAGAGCTTGGGAAGGCGGATTGAATGCAGCACAATTTCAAACCATGGATTTGAACGATGATGGCAGAGAAGACCTTGTCATCTACAATCGAATATCTCGAAACATTAGTACCTACCTAAATATCAACGATGCATATGTTTGGAGTCCCGAATATGCCTATCAGTTTCCTGACGATGTCATTCATTGGCTAATCCTCAAGGACTTTGACTGTGACGGTCTGAAGGACATTTTCACCAGTACAGCACTAGGTATAAAAGTATATAAGAATACAACTACAGGAGCCTCGCTATCCTGGCAAGTTGCGCAACCCTTCTTAAGATTTGACGGAGGCACCAATATACAAGTGAGTCCGAATGACATCCCTGGAATTGCGGATATTAATGGTGATGGTGTTTTAGACATCTTAACTTATCGATTCGGAACCTCGACCACAGTGGATTATTTCCAAAACACAGGCACATGTGGCTCTTTAGAATTTACACGGGCAGAAAGGCAATGGGGTGGATTTACCGAATGCGACTGTGATAGTTTTGCATTCAACGATAGCCCCTGCCCAACCCCTTCCATTGCCTTTGAGGAAAATAATAACAATGCCGTGCTACATGCTGGCGGAAAAACAATCCTACCCTTTGATGCTGATAATGATGGCGACATAGATATCGTCAGTTCAGATGAGTTTTGTGAGTCGCTATACTTTCTTGAAAACACTGGTGACAACCTGAATGCCCAGATGACATCATTGTCAAGTTTTCCTGTCAACAACCCAGCAGGGTTTAAGATTTTCCCTGGTGCATTTCTTGAAGACATCAATTTCGATGGTCTACTGGACCTGATCATCTCTACTAACGCAGATGAGAATATTGGCAATCAGATTGATTTGCAGAATAATGTCAAAGCCTATTCAAACAATGGAACCAGTACAATACCAGTATTTGATCAAGCATCAGTACCCTTTCTCCAAAACGAAATGATCGACTTGGGAGAAAATACATTCCCTGCATTCGAAGATATTGATGGAGATGGCGATTTAGACTTAGTAGTTGGCAACAAAGGATTTCTCGTTGGCACTGAGGTGACAGGCACGCTTTCAGCTTTCGATAATACTGGTAATCGCTTTACGCCTTCATTTAACCTGACAAACTCAGATCTATTAAGCCTTGAAAGTTTAAATTATCAAAACATCAAGCCCCAGTTTGTTGATGCCGATGGAGACGGGGATAGAGATCTTTTCTATCAAGCCTCCTTAACAACTAATGATACACGCATCTTTTTCCGAGAAACAACATCTTCTGGCAATTTTACCGCTGCTGTGGAACTCAACATAGCAACAAACTATGATGACAATCCATTCTTTTATGACATTGATGATGATGGTGACCTTGACCTATTACTAGGAAAGCAATTGGGTGGCCTTTTACTTTTTATCAATCAAGGGAATTTCAATTTCGATCCTGAAGCTTTGAGTTTTGGTGGCATAACCAATAATTTCCAAGCTTTGAACCTATGGCCGCATATAGCAGATCTTAATGCTGATGGCAGAGACGAATTGATCACTTTAAATTCTTCAGGGGTACTAAATATTTATGAGGGATCAATTAGTATGACATTTAATGCCATCAACCCTATTTCGACAGTTCTTAACATCAAGAATATACCTTTTGCCACACGATTCGGTAGGCAAAGCAGCATTACGAGCGCAGATATTTTTAATACTGGTAAACCAGCGTTAATCATTGGTGGTAACAAAGGAGGCCTCTTACTTCTAGAGAATATAAGCCAAGGCGATGGTGGATCAGGTACCCAAATTCAGATTGAACTCACTCCCAACCCGACAGATAATCAAATAACTGTTTTAACCAATACTGACGGAACTGCCGAGATCTATGATCTTACTGGCCGCAAAAAGCACTATAACATTAGTATTCAAAGCGGAGTGAGCAAAGTATTGAGTCTTGGCAGACTACCTGCTGGGCTATACATTCTGAGGATAGTCAATAATAGCAATAAGTCTGCCAGCAAGAAAATTATAGTTTACAGATGATTCTATACCTCTACCTACAGATAAAGTCACTCAAGAAAGTGAAATTCAGTTCAGAATTCTCAGAAGAACTAAGAGCACTCGGTCTTGACATCACCCAAGTCGACTTGGACTCTCATTCAGAATCATTTACTGTTAGCAAAAGCACTGAGCTAATTACTCATGCTGAAAAATTGATTCTCCACCTTGATGTTGATAGCAACGAGGACATAGGAGCACTAAGGCCTGTTTTTGAAAAGCTAAGGCGTTTCAATCAATTGGCTTTATGCTTACAAGAGGGCGAACATGAAAGCCTCGAAAAGATGATGAAGCTACTAAAAATCAAGCCAATCAAACTCAAAAAAACTGGTAGTGGTATTGATTATATAAAAGACTTTCTATCTACTTGATTTCAAAATCATCAGCATCGAGGTGAGCTGGAAATTTCTCTCTAAAATTGGTCAGGTTAGATTTGCTCAAAGTGATGTTTATAATCTCTTCTGATTCTGAAAAAGCAAGCGTCTCGCCTTTAGGTGAGTAAGCTGCAGAATGGCCGTTGTACTCAATACCTTCACCATCCTTCCCCACTCTATTTAGCCCAACAGCATACGCTACATTTTCCATAGCCCGCGCCTTCAGTAAGGTATCCCAAGCGTTAACGCGTACTGCGGGCCAGTTAGCAACATAAAGGATCATATCATAAGATAGGTCAACGTTTCTGGACCATATTGGAAATCGTAAATCGTAACAAATCTGCGGACAAATCTTCCATCCTTTCCATTGGACAATCAGTCTTTCCGTTCCTCCACTAAAATGATTGTGCTCATTCGCCATTCTGAATAAATGACGCTTATCATAGGTTTTGAAATCACCATCTGGTTGCATCCAGATTAGTCTATTGAAGACACCTGCCTTTTCTCTGACAATATAAGAGCCTGTGACAACGGCTTTAGTTTGAGCAGCCATCTGCTTCATCCACTTGAAAGTGGTAAGATTCATTGGCTCACTTATTCCTTCATGTTCCATGGTAAACCCAGTTTGGAACATTTCTGGAAGCACTATAACATCTGTCTGTCCTTCTATTTCCCAAATCTTCTCTTCGAACATGGCCAGATTGGCCTCTGGTTGTCGCCAATAGATATCGGATTGTATAAGGGTAAGTCGAAGGTTTTCTTGCATTAGATATTATGTAATCAACGTCACTGCGAGAAATGAGGGACGAATTTCAAAGCAGTCCCCAAATTTACGTTTTTAAAAATCAGGAGATTGCTTCTTCGTCTAAACGCCTCATCGCAATGACGACATAGATTAGAGTCTACAAAGCTTCTCAGCAGCAGCAGCCAACGTCTCTTCCCCCTTAGCAAAGCAAAAGCGGAGCACCTTATTATCCTGCTTGTCTTGGTAGAACACGGACATCGGTATGGTAGCTACACCAATTTCTTTTGTCATCCATTCAGAGAACTCAACGTCTCCTTTGTCACTAATAGCACTATAATCCATCAGCTGAAAGTAGGTGCCTTTCGAAGACACAGGTTTGAACCTTGAACCCTCCATCACCTTCAAGAAATAATCTCTTTTCGCCTGATACATTGGTGCCACATCTTCATAATGAGCTGGCGACTGTAAATGATCGGCAATGGCATACTGTGTAGCGGTATGAATGGTAAAAGTATTGTATTGATGCACTTTCCTGATCTCGACCATAAAGTCTGCCGGAGCGATCAGATAACCCATGCGCCAACCCGTGGCATGAAATGTCTTACCAAAGGAAGAAGTGACAACACTCCTTTCTCTAAGTTCACCTGACTTAAGAACAGACTCGTGTGCCTGACCATCAAAGACAATATGCTCGTACACCTCATCGGACAAGACCATTATTCCTGTTCCAGCCGTGATGTCTTCAAGTTCCTTTAAGTCTTTTGCCGAGATGATCGCACCACTTGGATTGTGTGGTGTGTTAATCATAATCATTCTGGTCTTTGAATTGATTTGACTCCTCACGCCATCCCAATCAATGCTATAATCAGGTTGCTTTAAAGGAACACCGATTGCTTTAGCTCCTTGTAGGTTAATAATGGGTTCATAAGCATCATAGGCTGGGTCCATAATGATTACCTCGTCACCAGGGTGAATGAGCGCTGTCACAGCACTATTGATCGCCTCAATTGCTCCACAAGTCACTGTGATCTCTGAATCTACATCTGGCTTCCAACCATAACAATGTTCCGTCTTTGCCGCAATCGCCTCTCTTAGAACTGGCACACCCGGCATAGGGGCGTATTGATTCATTCCTTGCTTCATGTAGTGATGTACGCGATCAATCAATTCAGGAGAAACTGGAAAATCAGGGAATCCCTGTGCTAGGTTAATGGCATTATAATCATTCGCCATTTTCGACATTTTAGTGAAAATGGTAACGCCTACATTTGGCAGTTTAGAAGTGATTTGCATAGTCAAAGCGCTCTAAATAATTACTTGCGATTAGTCAATTCTAAACCTTGGTTAATACCTTTTTCCAATGCTGGAACGCCTCTTTCCATCCAAACAGGTTTTGGAGCACCTTTCAAATAATAATCAAAGAACTGCGCCATACGAACATTGAAATCAAGTCTATTCTGTCTTTTTAAAGGCCAATGTGGCTCATCGTTATAGTTCAAAAACCATGACGGTTTGCCTAGCCTTCTCAATGCCGTAAACATTTCAATTCCTTGATACCATGGCACATGACCATCTCCATCATTGTGCATAATGAGTAAAGGCGTGTTGACCTTGTCCATATTGAAAATCGGTGAGTTCTCTATGTAGCGAGCTGGGTATTCCCATGGCGTTCCGCCAATTCTACTTTGCGTATGTTCGTATTGGAACTGCCGACTTAAGCCTGTCCACCACCTGATACCACCATATGCACTGATCATATTCGGAACTGGTGCACCAGCTTCCGCAGCTTTGAAAATATCCGTTTTGGTGACTAGATGGGCAATTTGATAACCTCCCCAGCTATGCCCTTGCACACCAATATTATCCTTATCGATAAATCCCTTTTCAATCAAGGAAGTAATTCCCGGTATCACGCTATTCATAGCACTTTCGCCTGGATAGCCAATGCGATAATTCACATCTGGATTGAAAATGACATAGCCTCTACTTGTATAGAAACTATAGCTAATCGTAGAACGACCTGCTGCTGGCGGACGGTGACTGTACAAACCATCAGAACTCTTTTCGTAAAAGTTTACAATCATTGGGTACTTCTTATTTGGATCAAAATCCTCTGGCTTAATCAACATACCAGAAAGCTTAGTTCCATCTAATGACGTCCACTTTACTAACTCAGCCGTACCCCAGTTGTACTGGTTCTGTTGAGGATTAGCATCCGAGATTTGAGTGGATGACTTGAAGCTTAAGTCTGTATAATGAATATTTGGAAACACCTCGAAAGATTGCTTCACAAACATGACATGGTCGTCATCTTGTGCCTTTACGGGTCTGCCATAGCCAAAAGGCCCTGATAGTAATTGATTCCCTCTTCCGTTTCTGCGGTTTAACTCATAATAGCCGCTATGCTTATTAGCATTATTGAAAGTGGTCAAAAGCCATTTTCCTTTCGCGTCAATAAAACGTGCTTCATTGTCGAGCCTTACATAGCGATACGTTATTCCTTGCTCTCTTCCTTTAGTGATACGCTCGCCCTGACCAGTTTCTGGATTGAAAGACCAGATATCGTAGCGATCATAAACCAAGAAGCTTTCGTCATTTTCTGTCCATCCAGCCGAACCGTAAGAACCAGGGAAATTTGGCGAGTCATTTAGTTCATTATAAAAAACCTTCCCTTTGGTTAAGTCTTGCCTTTTGCCAGACGCAACATTGTAGGCAAACCAAGTACTGTCAGCAGAACTATAACCAAAACCATATTTCGCTTCTGGACTAAAACTCACTCCTCCTCTAACCCTGTCCATTGCTTTTTTGACTTCCCCTGTCGAGACATTCACCAAAGCATAGTCACGATAGGTTCCACCCTCCCACTGACTTTGTAATTCATAAGGCAAAGAAGTATTGATCAGTGCATAAGCAGCATTCCTTTCGTTTCCTAAACTCGCCTCTGGAAACTCTTTGGTAGCCAACTGTACCAGTTTATTGTTTTGGCTCAGGTGAATGACTGTTAAATAAGACTTTCTCTTATCATTCTCTACCTGAAGTTCTTGGACAGTGTATAGTCTTGGCTCATCATATGTCCACACTTCAACATTGACAATCTCCTCATCGATGAGTGAAGTATCTTGCAAAACGGGAGGAGTAGCCAAACCGAAATAAAGTTTAGACTCATCTTCTGAAAAACTAATGTTACCATCTAATGACACGCGATACCCTGCTGGTGCAGAACTCTCATCCACAACTTTCTCAGCCTGACTCATGCTGTTATTCCAACTATACAATGCATTAGGGCGAACAAGCACTTTTGTAGTGTCAAGGTCAGCGACAAAGGCTAGCTTTTCACCTGACTTACTCATTGTCATTCGAGCATATTTTCCTTTTTGAGCTGAAAAAACTTGGTTTACTCTGCCACTAGTGAGCTCTTGAACGTAGACACCAGGAGTTCGAACATTATCACCTGTAGTGATAAACGCGAGGGTTTTACCTTCTTCGGCAAACTGATAGTCAGTTACATATTTCAAAGTATCCTGACTACCCGTGCTCAGGTTTCTCAGCACAACGTGATGGCCATTTTTACTTGTGTTCTTTTTGTCATCTCCATTATCCATAGGAGCTAATTGATAGGCCATATATCCGCCCCATTTGGCTGGCATTTTATAGCCTCTGACATTCGGTATTTTAACGAGGCTCTTTTTACCTGGATGAAAGATGGCCAAGGTGTCTTTAGGCATATCCTCTCCCTTTACCTTTTCACGTTTCATCTCACGTTTGGCAGCTTGCCATGGCTTAATCGTAAAAAGCGCATAATCAGAATCAAAGGTGAATTGACCTCCTTGACTACGATCATGTTCAAAAACTAGATTGCCTTGCCCATCCTTTATTTTAAGATGGTTATCAGCCTCTCCTTTCTCCAATGAATAGATAATGAGTTTACCATCTCGTGAGATGCGCTGGCCTTGGATGGTATTCCAAATTTCGAAATCAGGATGATCAAGAATTTTCTTTTGGCCAAAGGCTGTGGTAGCAACAAACAGGCAAAGGATACTGAGAATAGTGGTTTTCATAAGCTTAAGGTTTTAATAGCACTAAGTTAAGAGGGTTGAAGATAAGGACTTATCCTTTTTTTACTACTGGCATTTACGGTAGTCAGAGCTGATGGCTTATCCAAATCTAAAATTCCGTATATTTTGACTACTCAACCAAAATACATGATCCGTAAACCCAACTTCAAGCTCAACTGGAAATATGCACTTGGAGAACTAGTGCTTATTTTTCTTGGTATTAGCCTCGCAATAGGCTTTCAAAATTTTAATGACAATAGAAAAGCGGGGATTAAGGAAGAAACCTTCCTAAACAATCTCCTCCAGGATTTCCAGGCAGATAGCCTTAAGCTATATCAATTCAGTCGCCTAACAGCATTCAAAGACACAGCAGCTCAAAAAATAAAGTCACAACTTTGGACCGACAGTAATCAAGACATTGACTCACTCTTTGTAATTGCGAATCTTTTTTTTAATGGTCGTTATCTTCAATTTGACGCATTTCTCCCTTCCTATGACGAGTTGATTTCCTCTGGAGAGTTTACTCTCCTCAAAAGTGAAAGATTAAAAAAAGTCATAGCTAATTATTTAACACGATTAAAGGTGACTACCACCTTTTTTTACAGTGAAGCAGCATCGTCCAAACAGGCCTATAATGAGCATTTGCATAACTATTTTAATGCCGAAATTATGCCTTACCTATGGTATAATGCAAACAACCGTAGTCTCGATAAATTGAAGGAGCTTGGGATAGATATTGAAGGTTTTATTAATAATCCAAGGTCAAAAATCATGGTTCAAAATGTTGCGGCTGTAGATGCAGATTCTTATCGAGACTATAGTAGCAATTTGAGAGAAGTTGCATCCATCATTGACCTACTAAAAGAAGAGTTAAAGTGATGATCCGAAAACCCAACTTCAAACTCAACTGGAAATATGCCTTAGGTGAAGTGCTTCTCATTTTTATAGGTATCAGCCTTGCAGTTGCATTTCAGAACTGGAACCAAAACAGGCTTGAAAACCGAGAAGCAAATACCGCTCTTCAGAATATCACTGAGGGCTTAAGGACGGTTGCTCAAGAGTTGGACATATTCATTCAAAAAGAAAAAAGTCATTTAAACCTTTTAGCGCTTTTCAGCTCAGCCTCAAAAATCGATTCCTTAGCAAACGAACTCTCTTTCGATAGCCTCACCTATGATGTCACCTATTCCTATGGAAATACAGTTCTATCTTTCCCTATATACGAATCACTAAAAGCTTCCGGGAAAATCGAATTGATTAAAGACCCAGTTATTAGATCACAACTTGACCTGCTTGATGGGAAATTCAAGGCTATGATAGATGATCTGCTCGAACGTCAATCAGCTCAACTCATGCATGTTGATCCAATTTTGCTAAAGTATTTTGACGTACCGCGGTTACGGAATGCATCACAAGCCAAAATAGAAATCATTTCTTATGGCATAGACCATCGCGATGTATTGAAGAGGGTGGAAGTTCAAAATGCTCTGACCTATAAGCTTGCGTTTGCTCAAAATATCACGCATGATCTTGGTCTAATGAAAATCCTTTGTGATGAAATACTCATCATCTTAGACAAACAACAATGATCCGAAAATTCAAACTCAATTGGAGATATGATCAACTTCCTTAGAAAACTTAGACGGAAAGAAATGAAAGGATCAAAGTCTGCCTTTGCCGCAGGCAGGTATTTTAAATATGCAGTTGGGGAAATCTTTTTGGTGGTTATCGGTATTCTTATCGCCCTGAGCATCAATAACTGGAACACCAAACGGCAGCAACAAATTGAATTGAAAGGCTATCTAGAGAAAATAGCCAGTAATATGGAGCAGGATATAACACTGGCAGAAGAATATGCTATCAAAAGAGATTCTTCTAATCAACTTTGTTCGCAAGCTGTGAAGTCTCTTTTGGGAGAAGAGCCTAATTTAGGTTTAGTAATGCGCGCAGCATCGAGTGTTATTATGGAATTCTATTTTGTGGCCGATAAAAGTGGTTTTGAAGCATTGAAAACATCAGGATACATCGGAAAACTGAAGGATGCCAGATTAGATAGTCTTCTAAGCAAGTACTACTTCACCTTGGAGAAATTAGAAAGAGAGGAAATCAGCTACAATACCTTTATAGAAAGCATGGAGGCGAGTTGGTTAAAGGAAACATCTCTTTTGCCTATTATGAGCGCACTCGATATTCAAAATGGAGGAATTAATGACCCTGAGGCCTTTATCAAAACGTTAGAGAATAATAGGGACATCATCTTAGCCAGGCCCATAGAAGCGGTGATCGTACGAGGTAGTTCTGAAACCTTACCTCAGGCATATTATCGCGAATTGATTCAGATAGGAAGCGCTTTTATTGAGGAAGTAAAACAATTGAATTGATTAGCCTATTAAAAAAGTTAGGCTCCCTGCCACGACAGGCAGAAATTAAATGAATAGAAGTCTATGTGTAAAGCATGCTTTTGGTGAAATCTTAGAATGCCCTGCATTTTTATCTAGTTAATAAAGTTACCTTTGCAGCCGCAATTTGACAGCAAGCTTATGAAACGCATCAACGAATACAGAAAACTCTTTAACATTGAAGGTGAGATTGACCTTAAGGAATTAAAAACTACCTACAGATCATTAATCAAAGAATGGCATCCTGATAAATTTCAAGACGAAGCAAAAAAGGAGGAGGTAAGTGCTATGAGTTTAAAAATTATAGATGGTTATCATTTCCTCATTAGCATTGCTCCAGAAACCAAGGCCTTAGGTTTGGCAGAGTACTCTATTACTACCTCTGAATCTCAAATCTCTGACTACTTCCATAAAGGCCTACTTTTAGAAGTCTCTTTCGTTGACGGTACTACTTATGAATACTTTGGAGTGAACAAAAAACTGTTCACCAAATTTGTGAATTGCGACAACCAATACCGTTTTGCAAAAAGAAACATCTTCAATTCCTTCCTTTACAGAAAATCTAAGAAGGATTTAGAGCTGGCATAAAAAACTACTCGTCAGCGATATTTATAAAGGAATATCTTTGATCATCCATAGACTAAACCTTAAGCTTAAACCGAATGAGCTTAATTGTGAGTTTTGGCAAAACATAAAATGACCATCCGATATATCATTGGCACACTTCTATCGATCCCCCTTCTTCCTCTCATGTATTTTCATGGGAAAAGGATCAGGAAAACCGTCCCAATACTTCCTGAAGCCAAGGGCAAAGAGGGTCTCGTAAAACATCATTCAAAAACAGTGTTCCGATTACTCTGCCTTGGTGAAAGCACTATGGCTGGAGTAGGTGTCAGCACGCATGAAGAGGGTTTTGCAGGGTCACTAGCCAAAGCACTAAGTCATATTATCGAGGCAAATATTAAGTGGGAAGTGATTGCCAAGAGTGGATATACCGCAAAACAGGTAGCGGAAAAACTCGTTCCTAAAATAGGCAACCAACCTGACCTGATTGTAATCGGACTTGGCGGCAATGATTCTTTTCAATTAAACTCACCGATGCAATGGAAAAAAGATATTCAAACATTGATTGACATTATTAGGGTTAAACATCCAAGTACGCCAATAGCCTTTACCAATATGCCAGCGACAAAGGAATTTCCTGCCTTCACATGGCCCATTAGATTTGTGGTAGGTGGATTGGGAGAATTACTCGGTGAAGCCCTTTCAGAAGTAGTTGATATAAATAACAACGTTTACTTTTCTTCCGAAGTAATAGATCTGAACGTTTGGACAAAGCGGTATAACCTTAAAAATGTAAAATCAGACTTCTTCAGTGATGGTGTGCATCCTGCTAAGCTCACCTATCAAGTCTGGGCAAAAGATTTTGCCATGTTCTTAGACACAATGATCTTGAAAAAATAGATTTGGCTAGCTTCATAAGAGCCCCTAAAATAAACAGCCTACTCTGAAAACATTTTACATCTACATGCTGATATGTATACGATAAGCTTATTCTTGCATACTGGCTAGTTAGTAGTTTAGAGTAAAAGAAAAATTGATGATAATAATGGCTAACTACTGGTAAAAGCTTTTTAGTGGCCCTCTGGTTTAAACCTATGAGGGCCACTTTTTTTATATAGAAAATGCCCCCTTAAACTCATTGATCTGTGTCGCTTGAAAAACAACTTTACGATAGCGAATAATTATAGTGAATTGACACAACTCTTTTGCCTAATTCATGGTTAGATAGCCAGAACATGTTTT
>Ga0222654_1000434_pt1 | contig 28760 bp, 27 predicted proteins | sample AntAcemetagen421_FD_179805 | JGI IMG/M metagenome (GOLD analysis project Ga0222654, IMG submission 179805) | Saline water microbial communities from Ace Lake, Antarctica - #421 | ecosystem: Environmental > Aquatic > Non-marine Saline and Alkaline > Saline | place: Antarctica: Ace Lake...
AATCGGAGTATAATCAGAATGATCCGCACGTTCGCGGCCCAGTAGGCGTTGTTGTTTTGTGGTTCCTCTGCCATTTTTGGCATCCTCTCTTGTTGCACTTAATTGAAGGCGCGTCGATTTTGCGCCCTCTTCCCCTCCCCGCTACACGACCGTTTGTTTGACGATCGTGCCCAACTCTTCGGCGATCTGCCCGATCGCGCCCATGGCGTTGATCCGTTGCAGAGTGCCTTTATTCTCGTAATAAGTGATCAGCGGCGCGGTCTGCGCATGATGGGCAGCCAGCCGCTGGCCAACCGTCGCCGCATTGTCATCGGGGCGGCGCTGCATGTCGGTGCCGCTGCATTTGTCGCAAACACCCGCAACCGTCGGCGTCTTGAAGCTGTCGTGATACCCCTCACCGCAGCCGCCGCAGGTATATCGCCCGGAAATGCGCGTCACCATCGCGGCATCATCCACGTCAAGCGAAATGGCCGCGTTGATCCGCTGGCCGCTTTCGGCAAGCAACGCATCGAGCGCCTCAGCCTGCACGGTGGTGCGCGGAAACCCGTCGAGGATCACGCCTTTTTGCGTGTCGGGCGCCGCCAGCCGCTCCTTGAGGATCGCCAGCACGATATCGTCACTGACCAGACCGCCCGCCGCCATCACCGATTTCGCGGCAAGACCGGCCTCTGTCCCCGCGGCGACGGCTGCGCGCAACAGATCACCGGTGGACAGCTGCACCAGACCGAAACGGTCCTGCAACATCCGCGCCTGTGTACCTTTGCCCGCACCCGGAGGCCCCAAAAGGATCAGGACGGCGGGGCGGGTCATGGTTTCTGCCGCGCTCATGCCTTGTTCATCCGGTGTTCGATCAGGTGATCAACCACGGAAGGATCAGCAAGGGTCGAGATATCGCCTAATGTCGTATGATCGTTTTCTGCGATCTTGCGCAGGATACGGCGCATGATCTTGCCCGACCGCGTTTTCGGCAGGCCGGGCGCCCACTGAATCAGATCGGGGCTGGCGATGGGGCCGATTTCGGACCGGACCCATTTGACCAGATCCTTGCGCAGATCATCCGATGGTTCGACACCGTTCATCAGCGTGACATAGGCATAGATGCCCTGACCCTTGATCGCGTGGGGATAGCCGACGACAGCAGCCTCGGCGACATCTGCATGCGCGACAAGCGCGCTTTCGACTTCGGCGGTGCCCATGCGGTGACCGGACACGTTGATCACATCATCAACGCGGCCGGTAATCCAAAAATAGCCGTCGTCATCGCGGCGGCAGCCGTCGCCTGTAAAATAGTAATTTTTGTAGTCGGAAAAGTATGTCTTTTCGAACCGGTCATGATCGCCGTAAACGGTGCGCATCTGGCCGGGCCAGCTGTCCTTGATGCACAGCACACCTTCGGCAGCAGTCGTGGTGATTTCGACACCTGTCTGCGGGTCAAGAATGACGGGCTGCACACCAAAGAACGGCAGCGTGGCCGATCCGGGCTTGGTGGCGATGGCACCGGGCAGCGGCGTCAGCAGATGGCCACCGGTTTCGGTCTGCCACCATGTATCGACGATGGGGCATTTGCCCTTGCCGATGACATCGTTGTACCAGTTCCATGCCTCGGGGTTGATGGGTTCACCCACGGTGCCCAGCACCTTGATGCTGGACAGGTCGTATTTTTCCACAGGGCCATTGCCATGCGCCATCAACGCGCGCAGCGCGGTGGGGGCGGTGTAGAACTGGTTGACCTTATGTTTCTGGCAAACTTCCCAGAAGCGGCCTGCATCGGGATAGGTTGGCACGCCTTCGAACATGATCGTGGTCGCGCCATTCGCCAGCGGGCCATAGACGATATAGCTGTGTCCCGTCACCCAGCCCACATCGGCAGTACACCAGAAGATGTCACCGTCGTGATAATCGAAGGTGTATTGATGTGTCATCGCGGCATAGGCCAGATAGCCGCCTGATGTATGCACAACGCCCTTGGGCTGGCCGGTGGACCCTGACGTGTAAAGAATGAACAGCGGGTCTTCGGCGCCCATCTCGGCGGGGGCGCAGTAATCATCGGCCTCCATCGCCATTTCATTATAGTCGAAATCGCGTCCGTCCGTCCAGGTGGTCTGACCGCCGGTGCGCCGCACGACGAGGCATTTGACACTGTCCTTGCAATGCAGCAGGGCCGCATCTGTGTTGGATTTCAGCGGCGTGGACCGCCCGCCGCGCGGTGCGTGATCAGCGGTGATCACGACCTTGGCGTCGCAGCCGTTGATCCGCGCACCCAAGGCATCGGGCGAGAAGCCAGCAAACACGATGGAATGCACCGCACCGATCCGCGCACAGGCCAGCATGGCATAGGCAGCCTCGGGGATCATCGGCAGGTAAATCACAACGCGGTCACCGCGGCGCACGCCCAAGGTTTCCAGAATGTTTGCCATCCGGCAGGTGCGGCGGTGCAATTCCTTATAGCTGATGTGCTGGGCTGCATCCTTTGGATCATCGGGTTCCCAGATGATCGCGGTCTGGTCGCCACGGGTTTCCAGATGCCGGTCGATGCAATTGGCGCTGACGTTCAACGTGCCATCTTCGAACCATTTGATATCTATTTTGCCGGGGGCAAAGCTGGTGCTTTTCACCTTTGTGAAGGGCTTGATCCAGTCAATTCTCTTGCCATGCTCGGCCCAGAAACGATCTGGGTCTTGGATCGACGCGTCATACATCGCCTGATATTGGTCTGCGGTGACATGGGCCTTGGCGGCAAAGGCCGCAGAAGGCGCAAACCGACCGTCGGCGCTGGGTACGTGTGTCATGGATCCTCCGTTTATCATCCCGGCTTTTCAGCCGATGGCGCGGTTCACCAAGGTGAACACGTGCCATCTCCTCCGCGTGCAGGTTAGCATATTAGCAGAAGTTTCAAATAAGATAAGGATCTTGAACTCTTCTGTAGTAAATAAATTTACAAACACTTGACGAGACTGTAAACATACGTCGCGCGCACCGCTTGGATTTCCCTTTGGCCCATTGTAATGATAGCGCAAACATAAAAGGGATATCATCATGACCTTCATACCCGCAACATGGCCCCGCAGATTAAGGTCGCAAGAATGGTTCGGAGGGTCGTCAAAAGACGCGATCTATCACCGGTCGTGGATGAAAAATCAGGGTCTGCCCGCTGACCTGCTGGATGGCCGCCCCGTGATCGGCATCTGCAACACGTGGTCCGAACTGACGCCATGCAACGCGCATCTGCGCGATCTGGCCGAGCGTGTGAAATTCGGTGTCTACGAAGCCGGCGGTTTCCCGGTGGAATTTCCGGTCTTCAGCCCGTCGGAAAGCACTCTGCGCCCGACGGCGATGATGTATCGCAACCTCTGCGCCATGGACGTAGAAGAGGCGCTGCGCGGCAAATGCATCGACGGTGTCGTGCTGCTGGCGGGCTGTGACAAAACCACGCCTGCCTTGTTGATGGGCGCGGCCTCTGTCGATCTTCCCGCCATCATGGTGTCGGGCGGGCCGATGCTGAACGGTCATTTCCGCGGTGAACGGGTCGGGTCAGGCACACATCTGTGGAAATTCTCCGAAGCGGTGCGCGCCGGTGAAATGACCGAAGAAGAATTCGTCGAGGCCGAAGCGTCGATGTCCCGTTCACCCGGGTCCTGCAACACGATGGGCACGGCGAGCACAATGGCATCCATGGCCGAAGCTTTGGGCATGGCGCTGTCAGGTAATGCCGCGATCCCTGCGGTTGACAGCCGCCGTCGCGTAATGGCGCATCTGACCGGACGGCGCATCGTGCAGATGGTCAAGGATGATCTGAAACCCTCCGACATCATGACCAAGGCGGCGTTCGAAAATGCGATCCGTACCAATGCGGCCATCGGCGGGTCCACCAATGCGGTGATCCATCTTCTGGCGATGGCGGGGCGCACCAAGGATGTGACCCTTACGCTGGACGATTGGGACCGACTGGGTCGCGACGTGCCGACGATTGTGAACCTGATGCCATCGGGCAAATACCTGATGGAAGAATTTTTCTACGCCGGTGGCTTGCCCGTCGTGATCAAACGGCTGGGCGAGGCGGGGCTGCTGCACCGCGACGCGCTGACCGTCTCGGGCGGAACGATCTGGGACGAGGTCAAGGATGTGCGCAACTGGAACGAGGATGTGATCCTGCCGGTAGACAAGGCGCTGACGGCCTCGGGGGGCATCGCCGTCCTGCGCGGCAATCTGGCCCCCGGTGGGGCGGTGCTGAAACCCTCTGCGGCGACCGCAACCCTGATGCAGCATCGCGGGCGCGCCGTGGTGTTTGAAGACATCGACGATTACAAGGCGCGCATCAACGATGATGATCTCGATATCGACGAAACCTGCGTCATGGTTCTGAAAAACTGCGGCCCGCGCGGCTATCCCGGCATGGCCGAGGTTGGCAATATGGGCCTGCCGCCCAAGATCCTGAAAAAAGGCATCACCGATATGGTGCGCATCTCGGATGCCCGCATGTCAGGCACGGCATTCGGCACCGTGGTGCTGCATACCTCGCCCGAGGCGGCAATGGGCGGCCCGCTGGCCGTGGTGCAGAACGGCGACATGATCGAATTGGATGTCGCCGGTCGCCGCCTGCATCTGGATATCACGGATGCCGAATTGCAGGCGCGTCTGGCGGCATGGTCGGCAGAGACATCGGGTGCCAACCCGCGCCCTGCCAGCGGCTATGCGATGTTGTATCATGACCGCGTGATGGGAGCTGATACGGGGGCCGATTTCGATTTCCTTGTCGGACATCGCGGCAATGCCGTCGGCAAAGAGGCGCATTGATGCGCGCCATCTGCCTTGTGGGTATCGGCAAGATCGCTGTTGATCAACACGTCCCCGCCATCGTCGCCAGCCCCGATTGGATGCTTGCGGCGACCGTTAGCCGCGCGGGCGCGGTGGACGGCGTGCCTGCCTACACCGACTTTGCGCTGATGCTGGCGGAACGGCCTGATATCGATACAGTCTCGCTCTGCCTGCCGCCGGTGCCGCGCTATGATTACGCTGCCGCCGCCATCGCCGCAGGCCGCCATGTGATGCTGGAAAAACCCCCCGGTGCCACCTTGGCCGAGGTGCAGGCGCTGGCGCGGATGGCGCAGGATGCGGGTGTGACGCTCTACACCACTTGGCACAGCCGGATGGCGCGTGGCGTCGCCCCCGCCAAGGCGTGGCTTGCGGACAAGATAGTCACCGCCGCCCACATCACCTGGAAAGAGGACGTGCGCCGCTGGCATCCGGGGCAGGATTGGGTCTTCGCGCCCGGTGGCATGGGCGTGTTCGATCCGGGCAGCAATGCGCTGTCGATCATGACAGAAATTCTGCCGCAGCCCGTGCATCTGCGCCATGCTGACCTCTATTTCCCCGCCAGCCGCGACACGCCGATTGCGGCCGAATTGACATGGACAGGCAATGTCACCGGCAGCTTCGACTGGCGGCAAACTGGCCCGCAAAGCTGGGACATTACAGTGGACACCATAGATGGCACGCTGGCCTTGCACGACGGCGGCGCGCGGCTGGTGATCGGTGGGAAGGATATCGAATCCGGCCCCGACCGCGAATATCCCGCCCTCTACGACCGGATGGCCGAACTGGTGAAAACGGCGGCATCCGAGGTAGATATCACCCCGATGATCCATGTCGCGGATGCGCTGACACTGGGCAAACGGCACATGGTTGACCCTTTTGATTTCTAACCAAACCCTTGCATCTTCAGAGTAAAAATATCCCCGCCGGAGGCCGCCCCGGAGGGGCGTTTGCGCGTTCACAAACTGCCAAAAATTTACCGTTTGATAAAAAATAAAACTGTGGCAGGCTGATGATGAGACGCCAGACAGGATCCAGCCATGTCCAACCCGATGACCCCCGGAATTTCAGCGGCCCGCTTGCCCGCAGAAATGCTTGCCCAGAACTTTGCCGACCTGCACACCCCCCTTGACCGGCACGAAGCCCGCGTTGCGGCGGACCGCTGCTATTTCTGTTACGATGCGCCCTGCGTGACGGCCTGCCCGACCAGTATCGACATCCCGCTGTTCATCCGCCAGATCAGCACCGGCACGCCCGAAGCTGCGGCGAAAACGATCTTTGACCAAAACATTCTTGGCGGTATGTGCGCCCGCGTCTGCCCGACCGAGGATTTGTGCGAACAGGCCTGCGTGCGCGAAGCCGCCGAAGGCAAACCGGTCGAAATCGGGCGGTTGCAGCGCTATGCCACCGACACGCTGATGGCCAAGCAGAGCCACCCCTACGGCCGCGCGGCACCCACCGGCAAGACGGTTGCTGTCGTCGGTGCTGGCCCTGCGGGTCTGGCCTGCGCGCACCGTCTGGCGATGCATGGCCATGATGTGACGATCTTTGATGCGCAAACCAAACCCGGCGGGCTGAACGAATTCGGCATCGCCGCCTATAAATCTACCGATGATTTCGCTGCGCGCGAGGTGGATTGGCTGATGGGCATCGGCGGTATCACCCTGCAGACCGGCAAGGCGCTGGGCCGCGATCTGTCGCTCGACGCACTGGCTGGTGATTTCGACGCTGTGTTTCTTGCTGTCGGCCTTGGCGGTGTGAACGCGCTGCAGACGGCGGGCGAGGAGAAATCTGGCGTGCGCAACGCCGTCGATTTCATCGCTGAATTGCGGCAGGCCAGCGACCTGACCAGCCTGCCTGTTGGCCGCGATGTGGTGGTCATCGGTGGCGGCATGACAGCGGTGGATGCGGCGGTGCAATCCAAACTGCTTGGCGCACAGAACGTCACTATCGCCTATCGCCGCGGGCGCGCCGCGATGAGCGCCAGCCGCTACGAACAGGACCTTGCCGCGTCCCACGGCGTGCGGCTTTTGTTCAATGTCCAGCCTGTTGCGATCCACGGCAACGGTACCGTGCGCGAGGTTGAACTGGAATACACCGCCGACACTGGTGCCGGGCTGCAAGGGACGGGTGAAACCATCCGCCTGCCCGTCGACCAGCTATTCAAAGCTATCGGCCAGACGCTGGTCACTGATGCGGGGCTGGCGCTGGACGGGCGCAAGATCGCGGTGACAGGTGCCGGACGCACCAGCCGCGCGGGTGTCTGGGCCGGTGGCGATTGCGCCAGCGGTGGCGACGATCTGACCGTGACCGCCGTGGCCGAAGGCCGCGATGCGGCGATGGATATACACGCGGCTTTGACCGCTTGATCGTAACGGCGTCCCGGACTTGATCCGGGACCTCTGACATTACACCGCAAGGTCCCGGGTCAGGCCCGGGACGGGGCGAACAGCAAAGGATAAAGCCATGGCTGATCTGACAACGAACTTTCTAGGTATCACATCCCCCAACCCGTTCTGGCTGGCCTCCGCGCCACCGACGGACAAGGAATACAACGTCCGCCGCGCGTTCGAGGCGGGCTGGGGCGGTGTCGTGTGGAAAACGCTGGGGGCTGAAGGGCCGCCCGTCGTCAACGTCAACGGCCCGCGCTATGGCGCGATCTATGGCGCGGACCGGCGTTTGCTGGGGCTGAACAATATCGAACTGATCACCGACCGCCCGTTGCAGACCAACCTCGACGAGATCAAACGCGTCAAGGCCGATTATCCGGACCGTGCGATGATCGTCTCGATCATGGTGCCTTGTGAGGAACAGGCGTGGAAAGACATCCTGCCGCGCGTGCAGGAAACCGGTGCCGACGGGATCGAACTGAACTTCGGCTGCCCGCATGGCATGTCCGAACGCGGCATGGGAGCTGCCGTGGGGCAGGTGCCTGAATATATCGAAATGGTCACGCGCTGGTGCAAACAATATTACGACAAGCCGGTGATCGTGAAACTGACGCCCAATATTACCGACATCCGCCAGCCTGCTGCTGCGGCGATGCGCGGCGGTGCGGATGCGGTCAGCCTGATCAACACGATCAATTCGATCACATCTGTGAACCTTGACACCATGTCGCCCGAACCGTCGATCGACGGCAAAGGATCGCACGGCGGCTACTGCGGTCCTGCAGTGAAACCCATCGCGCTGTCGATGGTGTCGGAAATCGCGCGCCATCCCGACACGCATGGCCTAGCGATCAGCGGTATTGGCGGTGTGACCACATGGCGCGATGCGGCGGAATACATCAGCCTTGGTTGTGGCAATGTGCAGGTCTGCACCGCCGTGATGACCTATGGCTTCAAGATCGTGCAGGAAATGATCAGCGGCCTGTCGGAATGGATGGATGAAAAAGGCTATACCTCGGTTGAACAGGTGGTCGGGCGCGCCATCCCCAATGTCACCGATTGGAAATATCTGAACCTGAACTACGTCGCCAAGGCCAAGATCAATCAGGACGATTGCATCAAATGCGGCCGCTGCTATGCCGCCTGCGAAGACACCAGCCATCAGGCGATTGCGATGTCCGCCGACCGGACCTTTACCGTGATTGATGCGGAATGTGTTGCCTGCAACCTGTGTGTCGATGTCTGTCCGGTGGAAAACTGCATCACGATGGAAGCGATGACACCGGGGCAGGTTGACCCGCGCACTGGCAAGGTTGTGCAGAAAGAATATGCCAACTGGACAACACACCCGAACAATCCCGGTGCTGTCGCGGCCGAATGATCAGGGCTGCAATATCCGGCTGATGACATGATCCAGATAGGTGGCGGCCCCGGCATAGGGGTCGCTGCCCGGCATCACCGCCTGCACCTGCACATCGAAATCGGCGTAATGTTGTGTCAGCGCCCAGATCGAAAAAATCAGATGATACGGATCGACAGGCGCGATTTTGCCCTTATCGGCCCAGCCTTTGATCACGGTGGTCTTTTCATCGACCAGCTGTTTGAGATCGGTATGCAGGATATATTCGATCCGTGGCGCACCTTGCAGGATTTCATTGGCAAACAGGCGGCTTTCGCGCGGGAAATCCTTGCTCAACGCCAGCTTGCGTTGCGCATAGGCCATGATCTCCTGCACCGGATCGCCTGCCGCATCGAGCGCCTTGAGCGGATCAAGCCAGTTTTCCAGCAGACGTTCCAGCAGCGCCGTATGGATCGCCTCTTTCGAGGAAAAATAATATAGCAGGTTGGGTTTCGACAGCCCCGCTGCATCTGCGATCTGGTCCAATGTTGTGCCGCGAAAGCCGTATTGCGAAAACACGTCCAGTCCTGCCGACAGGATCGCCGCCCGATTGCGTTTCTGGATTCGGGTCGGGGCTTTGGTCATGCTCTTGCTCTGCCTAATTTACAGGCTGGACGGCCTGTCTGCTGTCTGCTTCGCGCGCACAACCGACAAACACCAAAACATCACGCGGAAAACTTGACTGGTTGCCAACCTCTGTTAGCGTTCTTTTGACCGTTTGGTCAAACCAAGAAAGACTGGAGAGCCCGATGCCATCCCCCGCAGAGAACCTCAAGATCAATGGCGAACGCCTGTGGGACAGCCTGATGGAAATGGCCAAGATCGGCCCCGGTGTGGCGGGCGGCAACAACCGCCAGACCCTGACCGATGAAGACAGCGCAGGCCGCCACCTGTTCCAGCGCTGGTGTGACGCCGCAGGCTGCACGATGGGCGTGGACGAGATGGGCAATATGTTCGCCCGCCGCGACGGCACCGACCCTGACGCGCTACCGGTTTATGTAGGATCGCATCTGGATACCCAGCCGACGGGTGGCAAATATGACGGGGTGCTGGGGGTTCTGGGCGGGCTGGAGGTGATCCGCACGCTGAACGATCTGGATATCAAGACCAAACATCCCATCGTCGTGACCAACTGGACGAACGAGGAAGGCACGCGCTATGCGCCCGCGATGCTGGCGTCGGGTGTGTTCGCGGGCAAACATGCGCTGGACTGGGCGCTTGACCGTGTGGACGCCAAGGGCAAACGGTTCGGGGACGAGTTGGAACGCATCGGCTGGAAAGGCGCGGAAAAGGTGGGCGACCGCAAGATGCATGCCTTCTTTGAGCTGCATATCGAACAAGGCCCGATTTTGGAGGCTGAAGGCAAGCAGATCGGTGTCGTCACCCATGGGCAGGGCCTGCGCTGGGTGCAATGCACGGTGACCGGCAAGGAAAGCCACACCGGATCGACGCCCATGCATATGCGCAAGAACGCTGGGCGCGGGTTGGCGCTGATCACCGAACTCGTCCACGAGATCGCGATGAAGCACCAGCCCAATGCTGTGGGGGCCATCGGCCATATTGATGTCTATCCCAACAGCCGCAACATCATTCCGGGCAGGGTGGTTTTTACCGTCGATATGCGGAGCCATTTGCTGGACAAGCTGAACGCGATGGTCGCCGAACTGATGGACCGCGCGCCGCAAATATGCGCCGATATCGGCGTCAAATTCGAGGCCGAGATCGTGGGCCAGTTCGACCCGCCCGCCTTTGACCCAACATGTGTGGCCGCCGTGCGAAATGCGGCGGAACGGCTGGGCTATAGTCACATGGATATCGTGTCGGGTGCGGGCCATGACGCCTGCTGGATCAATGATATCTATCCGACAGCGATGATCATGTGCCCTTGTGTCGACGGGTTGAGCCATAACGAGGCTGAAGAAATCACGCCTGAATGGGCGGCTGCAGGGGCGGATGTGCTGTTTCATGCGGTGGTCGAAACGGCGGAGATTGTCGGGTGAAGGGTGTTGCAAACCTATCCGCCCCGGGCTTGATCCGGGGCGTCGCGCCAACCTTGGCCCGAGACCCCGGATCACGTCCGGGGCGCGTCGCGCATTTACCACTTGTTCACCAGATGCAGCCAAAACTGCGGCATGACCCATTTCGTCTATATCATGGCGTCGCGCCCGAATGGTGCGATCTATATCGGGCGCACCCGCGACCTGCAGGCCCGCGTGCAACACCACCGCGACGGGCGATCCGTGCATACGGCGAAATACAAGATCAAGACGCTGGTCTGGTTCGAAACGCACGACGACTTCAACACCAGCCTGAAGCGCGAACGCGCGATCAAGCGGTGGCGGCGCGCTTGGAAAAACGAACTGATCCACACGGCCAATCCGCATTGGCAGGACATCACCATCCATATCCCTCTCTGATCCGGGCACAGGTCCCGGCTTTGGGCCGGGACGGGTGAAGACAGGGAGAGACCAATGACAACAGTCATCAAGAACGGCACCATCGTCACGGCGGATCTGACCTATAAGGCGGATGTCCTGATCGACGGGGGCAAGATCATCGAGATCGGGCAGAACCTGTCGGGCGATGAAAAGCTCGATGCTACGGGCTGCTATGTCATGCCGGGCGGGATCGACCCGCATACGCATCTGGAAATGCCCTTCATGGGCACCTATTCGGCGGATGATTTCGAATCCGGCACGCGTGCGGCCCTTTCGGGCGGCACCACGATGGTCGTCGATTTCGCGCTGCCTGCCCCCGGTCAAGGCCTGCATGATGCGCTCCAGATGTGGGACAACAAATCGGGCCGCGCGTCTTGCGACTATTCCTTCCACATGGCGGTGACATGGTGGGGCGAACAGGTTTTCAATGAAATGGAAAGCGTCGTGCGCGACCGTGGTATCAACACCTTCAAGCATTTCATGGCCTATAAAGGCGCGCTGATGGTCAATGATGACGAGATGTATGCCTCCTTCGCCCGTCTCGCATCCTTGGGTGCCATCGCGATGGTCCATGCCGAAAACGGCGATGTGGTTGCGGAACTGTCTGCCAAGCTACTGGCCGAAGGCAATACTGGGCCAGAGGCCCATGCCTATTCCCGCCCCCCGCAGGTCGAGGGCGAGGCCGCCAACCGCGCGATCATGATCGCCGACATGACCGGTGTGCCGCTTTATATCGTCCACGTGTCCTGCGAGGAGGCGCATGAGGCCATCCGGCGCGCGCGGATGCAGGGCAAACGCGTTTGGGGTGAACCGCTGATCCAGCATCTGACCTTGGACGAAAGCGAATATTTCAATCAAGACTGGGACCATGCCGCGCGGCGCGTAATGTCGCCGCCGTTTCGCAACAAGATGCATCAAGACAGCCTGTGGGCCGGTTTGCAATCGGGCAGCCTGTCGGTGGTGGCGACGGATCATTGCGCGTTTACCACGGCGCAGAAACGTTATGGCGTGGGAGATTTCACCAAGATCCCGAACGGCACGGGCGGGCTGGAGGACCGGATGCCGATGCTCTGGACGCATGGTGTGCGCACGGGGCGGCTGACGATGAACGAATTTGTTGCCGTGACATCCACCAATATCGCCAAGATCCTGAACTGCTATCCGCGCAAAGGCGCGGTGCTGGTCGGTGCCGATGCCGATCTGGTGGTCTGGGACCCTGAAAAGTCCAAGACGATCATGGCGAAATCCCAGCAATCCGCCATCGACTACAATGTTTTCGAGGGCAAGGAAGTGACGGGCTTGCCGCGCTTTACCCTGACGCGTGGCCATGTCGCGGTGCATGATGGCGAGATGCGCACGCGCGAAGGCCACGGCCAATTCGTCAAGCGCGCGCCCAATACGCCGACCAATACGGCCTTGTCCAAGTGGAAAGAACTGACCGCACCCCGCCCAGTTGAACGGACGGGCATTCCCGCGACGGGGGTTTGATGACTGCCGATACTGTAATCAGCGCGCAAGGGCTGAACCTGACGTTCCAGACCAATGACGGCCCGGTGCATGCGCTGAAAGATGTCAATCTGGATATCCGCAAAGGCGAATTCGTCAGCTTTATCGGTCCGTCCGGCTGTGGCAAGACGACGTTTCTGCGTTGTATCGCAGGGTTGGAGACGCCCACGGACGGTACCTTGTCCGTCAACGGCATGACGCCTGATCAGGCGCGGCGCGCGCGGGCCTATGGTTATGTGTTTCAGGCGGCGGGGCTGTATCCGTGGCGCACTATCGGCGGCAATGTGAAACTGCCATTGGAGATCATGGGGTTTTCCAAATCCGAACAGGCCGAGCGCGTGGAGCGTGTGCTGGCGCTGGTCGACTTGGCGGGGTTCGAGAAGAAGTTTCCTTGGCAATTGTCTGGCGGGATGCAGCAGCGCGCCAGTATCGCCCGCGCGCTGGCGTTCGATGCCGATATCCTGTTGATGGACGAACCTTTTGGCGCGCTGGATGAAATCGTGCGCGACCATCTGAACGAGCAGCTGCTGGCGCTGTGGGCGCGCACCGAAAAGACCATCGGTTTCGTCACCCATTCGATCCCCGAGGCGGTCTATCTGTCCACCAAGATTGTCGTCATGTCGCCGCGCCCCGGCCGGATCACCGATGTGATCGACAGCCCGCTGCCCAAGGAACGCCCGCTGGATATTCGCGACAGCAAGGAATTCATCGACATTGCGCATCGTGTGCGTGAAGGATTGCGGGCGGGGTATGTGGATGACTAGGCGCTGCCTCCGGCGGGAGTATTTTGACCAAAGCGAGCGAGGGGCGTCGTGAAATCGCTGTTGCCGATCCTCACTATTGTTGCTGCGATACTGGTGATCTGGGTGCTGGCCGTGGTGCCGATGAACATGCATCTGACTGCTGATCAGGCGCAGCGGGACGGGCTGGTGGTGGTGCCGCAAACGCCTTTGGAACGGCAGGGCTATTCGGGGCTGGGGCTGAGTGTCGCCAATCCGGGCCTGATCCCGCTGACCTATACGCTGGACCGGCCGCGTCTGCCCTCGCCGCATCAGGTGGCGGGCGAGATGTGGGAGACGATTGCGCTGCGCAACGTGACCTCGCGCCAGTCGCTCGTTTATCATGGCTGGGTAACATTGTCGGCGACGCTGGTGGGCTTTGCGATTGGCACCACGCTGGGCATGCTGCTGGCGGTGGGGATCGTGCATAACCGCGCCATGGATATGAGCGTGATGCCTTGGGCTATTGCCAGCCAGACCATTCCCATTCTCGCGCTTGCGCCGATGATTATCGTCATGATGGGCCAGTTCGGCATTCAAGGTCTGCTGCCCAAGGCCGTGATCAGCGCCTATCTGAGCTTCTTTCCTGTTGTCGTCGGCATGGTCAAAGGCTTGCGCAGCCCCGATGCGATGCAGATGGATTTGCTGCGTACCTATTATGCCAGTTCTTCGCAGGGGTTCTGGAAACTGCGGTTACCCGCTTCGGTGCCCTATCTGTTCGCCTCGTTCAAGATCGGGATTTCGGCGGCGCTGGTGGGGGCCATCGTGGCCGAATTGCCCACAGGTGCGCGGGCGGGCTTTGGCGCGCGGATGCTGGTGGGGGATCAATATGGCAATCCGCTGGTGACGTGGGCGGCGCTGTTTGCGGCGGCGATCACGGCGGCGGCGCTTGTCGCGATCTTTACCGCGATGGAAAGGCTGACTCTGCGCCGGATGGGGATGGCAGCGGCATGACGGGACCGGCGCTGATCTCTGTTCTGGCGGTCTGGGCGGTGGGGTGGTTCATCAATGTCCGCCTTGCCGCCAGCCATCTGGCTGATGCGCGCATCGTCCGGTTGCTAGTACCAGTGATTTTCGGGCTGACATTGCTTTTGATCTGGGAGCTTCTTGTTCGCATGACAGGCGTCAGCCCCATTGTCCTGCCGCCGCCCAGCATGATCGCAGAGCGTTTTGCGGGTTCCTTGCCGATCCTTTGGGTCGATTTCGAACAAACGATCGTCAAGGGCGCGATGACCGGCTATGTCATCGGGATGATCTGCGCCTTTGCCGTAGCGGTACTGGCGGACAGGTCAGATTTCCTGACACGCGGCATCCTGCCGGTGGGTGGTTTCATGGCGGCGCTGCCCATCGTCGGCATCGCGCCGATTTTTGTGAAATGGCTGGGCAGCGACTGGCAGTCCAAGGCGGCGGTTGTCGCGGTGATGGTGTTTTTCCCGATCCTTGTGAATATCGTGGCGGGGCTGCGCGATACATCCGCGATGCAGCGCGACCTGATGCGCACCTATGGCGCGGGCTATTGGCAGACGCTGTTCAAACTGCGCCTGCCCGCCGCGATGCCGTTCATCTTTAACGGGCTGAAAATTGCGACGACTTTGGCGCTGATCGGGGCGATTGTTGCTGAATTTTTCGGCTCTCCCACGGTGGGTATGGGCTTTCGGATATCGACATCCGTGGGACGGCTTGCGCTGGATATGGTCTGGGCCGAAATTGTCGTCGCAGCGATTGCTGGCAGCACGCTTTATGGTGCTGTTGCATGGATCGAGGGGCGGGTGACATTCTGGCACCCATCGCAACGCAAATAACAAGCCCCACCAAGAGGGCATCACACTGACTAGGAGGTCAAAATGAAAAAGACGATGATTGCGGCGGCTCTTGCTGCCGGTCTGGGCAGCGTGGCTCAGGCGCAAGACAATGACGTGTCGCTGCAATTGCAGTGGGTCACGCAGTCCCAGTTCGCGGGCTATTATGTCGCCCTCGACCAGGGGTACTATGAGGAAGAAGGGCTGAACGTCACCATCCTGCCCGGTGGTCCTGATATTGCGCCGCCGCAGGTGCTGGCCGGTGGTGGTGCCGATGCGATGCTGAACTGGATGCCATCCGCCTTGGCCGCGCGCGAACGCGGTCTGCCGGTGGTAAATATCGCACAGCCGTTCAAGACATCGGGCCTGATGCTGACCTGCTGGAAGGATACCGGCATTGAATCGGTCGAGGATTTCCGCGGACGCACCATCGGCGTGTGGTTCTTTGGCAATGAATATCCGTTCCTGAGCTGGATGGCCCAAGCCGGTATCCCGACCGATGGCGGCGCGGATGGCGTGACCGTGCTGCGGCAGGGTTTCAACGTTGACCCGTTGTTGCAGCGGCAGGCCGATTGCATTTCCACCATGACCTATAACGAATATGGGCAGGTGCTGGATGCGGGTGTAAATCCGGATGAACTGATCACCTTTATGTACGAAGATCAGGGCGTAGCCACATTGGAAGACGGCATCTATGTGCTGGAACAGAACCTTGAAGATCCTGTATTCGTGGACAAGATGGTCCGTTTCGTGCGCGCTTCGATGAAGGGCTGGAAATGGGCCGAGGAAAATCCCGAAGCGGCGGGCGCCATCATCATCGAATACGATGAAACCGGCGCCCAGTCAGAGGAAGCACAGGTCCGCATGATGCAGGAAGTTGCCAAATTGACCGCCGGATCGAACGGCGCGCTGGATCCGGCCGACTACGAACGTACCGTCGCCACTTTGCTGGGTGGTGGGTCCGACCCCGTGATCTCGGCCGCACCCACAGGCGCATGGACGCATCTGATCACGGATCAGGCGCTGAACTGATCTGACCAATCATGGCGAGCAATGCGGGCGCTGGCGTGATGCTGGCGCCCGTTTTTGTTGGGCGACTGACTGCATGACGCGCGTTCTGATCGGACCGACAATTGCCACAGGCAGGCGACTGTTGCATGGTGACATGGCATTCCATAACAAAATTTTTCTCAGAATGGACGCGCTTTCGCCTCGAAAGAGATTTTTAAGTTTTTTCTCTTAGTGTTGGCTCTAGGAGGCGCTTGATGTCTTACAGTTTTTACTTGTTCAACCGCGACGCATGGGATGATCCGCGTGGCATGCTCAACAAAAGTGACAACCTGGGAAAAGCCAAAACAGGTGACCAGATAACGCTTAGAAACCCTGGATCGGGGCAGGTCGTGACTGTCCGCGGCGATGGGCTCGCAGACAGTCCCACTGCGGCAAGGGGGTTGTCGCAGTCCTATACGATCAGCGGACACAGCTTTGGTTCCGGCGCATCGATCGAAATGGATTATGGGTTCATCATCCGTGACAGCAACGGGATCGATTATTTCGTCGGGAAGGTAAATGTGAGGGGCCTGACGGATTCCCTTTATAACGGCAGTGTCATGTCCGAAGGCTGGAATCCGGTCACCCAGCAATGGGTCGGGCCGCCGCCGATCGGAACAACCTTTACCCTGATTTCGGTTGGCAACGACTATCCTGGAGCTTTCAATCCCTGGCAACGCGATGGTGGCGGCGTACGCGAGGGGCCGAGTGCATTTAACCCTTATTCCAACGATGTGAACCTTGGGGCTGGCGTTGCGGCACCTGTCCTGAAAACCGGCTTTTTCCCTCTCTGCTTTGCTGCGGGCACTTTGATCGAAACCGACACTGGCCCGCGCCTGATCGAGGAATTGGTCCCGGGTGATCGCATTGTTACCTGTGATGCGGGGCTGCAGACATTGCGATGGGTCGGTCGGCGCCATATCAGTTCCGACGTCTTGTCCCGCATACCGAAATGGCGCCCCGTTCGCATCAGTGCCGGCGCGCTTGGCGCTGGTTTGCCAAAGCGGGATATGATGGTGTCGCCGCAGCACCGGGTCTTGATCCGTTCGCGTATCGCCCAACGGATGTTCGACGCTGACGAGGTGCTAGTCGCGGCCAAAGACCTTGTCGGTCTGGAAGGTATCGCGCGCGCAGACGACATTGCGGAAGTCGATTACATCCATCTGATGTTTGACGCGCACCGGATCGTTTTGGCCGAAGGCGCACCGATGGAAAGTTTCTATCTTGGACCTATGGTGCTGCGCAGCCTTGATATCGCGACGCGCAACGAGCTTCTTGAGCTGTTTCCAGACATGGAAAAAGAAACGGCTGCTTTTGCCCGCCCTGTCGTGACTGGAAGGCCGGCGCGCAATCTTGTCTCGCGCCATCAACGCAATGCGCAGCCGTTGGTTTTTGCTTAGGACGTTTCGGGAAATACGTCAAAACCGATTGCCGCTTTTCACGTTCGAGCGCGGCAAGCGGCAGTGAACAGCGGATGTTGTTTCCTGAAACTCATAGGATGCTTCTTGGTGTCTTGCTCCGCCGGTTTGGTGGTGCACGGTCTTGGGTCCAAGCCTTTGGTGCAAGTCGCACAAGAGGGATGCCCGCCCCTACCTTTCGGTCAGCTTCAGCTCGATCCGGCGGTTTTGGGCGCGCGCTTGTGCCGTATCCGCTGCGTTCAGCGGCTGGTATTCGCCAAACCCATTGGCGGCCAGCCGCATTGGTGGGATACCCAAATCCTCGACCATGAACCGCACTACGGACAGCGCACGCGCTTGGCTTAACTCCCAGTTGTCCGCAAAGCGGCCGCCGGCGGCGATCGGGTTGTCATCGGTATGCCCGTCCACGCGGATGATCCAGTCGATCCCGTCAGGGATGTCGTCGGCGATGTCGTTCAGAATACCCGCGACATTGGCGATTTCGTCGCGCCCCTGCGGTGACAGGTCGGCGCGCCCGACTTCGAACAGGACTTCGGAGGAGAACACGAAGCGGTCACCTTCGATCCTGATCCGGTCCTGGCCTTCCAGCACCTGCCGCAGCTGACCAAAGAAATCCGACCGGAACCGCTCGAGGTTTTCGGCCTCTGCCTGTAGGCGGGCGGCCTCGGCCTCGAGCCTGATGCGTTCGGCCTGTTCCAGCGCAATGCGCTGGCGTTCCTCGGACACTACGCGTGCAAGGGCGGTGTTCAACTGCGCGCCGAGCGTTTCGATTTGAACCTGTGCTGCACGGTCTGAATCTTCGGCAATGTTCAGCAGGCTTTGTAGATTGCCCACCTGATTGCGCAGCGCAAGGATCTGTTCGTTCAAAACGGCAACCTGCCGCTGGCTGGCGTCGGATTGGGCCTTTTGTTCGGACAGGGTGGCATTGGCGGTGGCAAGCAGGGCGGCCTGGCGTTCTGCTTCGCTCAGGGCCTCGGTGCTTTCGGCGGCCAGAGCAGCCTGCGCCGTGCGGGCGGCGGCAAGCAGAGTCAGCGTTTCCTCGGCCTCGCGGCGCTGGCGTTCCAGGTTCAGGGTCATGGCTGTCAATTCGGCATCCGCGTTTTCCAGCCGTGCGCGCAGGGCGGCGACGGCGGCGGCATCTGCAAGGTGCTCTGCCTCAAGGGTGCTGGCCCGGGCTGCGTTTTCGTCCCGTGCGGTTTCAAGATCGGCGATCAAGGCTTCCAATGCCTCACGCCTCGCGGCAGCAAGGCGCGCGGTCTCGGCATTTGAATCGATTTCATCACGCGCCTGCGCAAGGGCAAGGTTCAATGCCTCTTGTTCAGACAGCAACTGGTCTTGCGCGGCCTCCATCCCCGAAATCGTGTCGCGCGCCTGCCGCTGGTCTGCCAGCAGCCCCGCGATCTGCGCCTCGAAACCGGTGATCTGGTTCTGCGCTTGTGCCAGCGCCTGATCCTGCGCTGCGCGCTGCGCGATCAGGCTGGCGATCTGGTTGGCCTGCTGGGCCGCTTGCGCACTGGCTGCGTCAAGATCGGCACTAAGCGTCGCCGTCCGGTCGCGTTCCAGCCCAAGCGTCGTGGCAAGCGCGGCCATTTCGCCCGCCAGCAGGTCAAGTTCCGATTCCTGCCCCGTGATGGTTTCGCGCAGCGTGAACTGGATCACCATGAAAATGCTGAGTACGAACATCAGCACCAACAGGATGCCGGTCATCGCATCCACGAAACCCGGCCAGATCGCGTTTTGAAAACGGTTGGATGATCTGCGGCTCAGCGCCATGGATCAGCCTCTGTCCCGTATCGCGTTGGCAAGCGTGGCGAGATCACGCCGCAAAGCGCCGATGCTTTCTTGCCGACCGGCGGAAAGCTCTTCGAGTATCCGCAGCAATTGTACGTCGATCGACCGCAGCCGCATACGGCTTTCGGCATCGATCCCGTCCATCCCGCTGTCGTCCAGTTTCTGGATCAGCGCGGCCTGTCCCTCGGCCACGCGGGCCAGATAGGCGGATGTGTCTTGCGTGGTTGCGACCTGCATCAGCGTGGTGATCGCCTCGGCCAGTGCTTGGAAGCGGTTGTCAGTGGCGGCGCGATCTGCCTCGTTCTGCGCCAGAAGCAGCTGGATTGTGTCCATCACTTCGCCCATCTGTTCGACCATCGCCGTGGTTGCGGCCCCGCCCGTGCCAGCGCTGTCGTCGCCGTCAATACCGACGCGGGTGATGGTGGACATCCATTCTTCTAGTTCGCGGTAGAACCGATTTTGCCCATGCCCTGCGAAAAGTTCCAGCAGGCCAACCACCAAAGACCCCGCCAACCCCAACAAAGAGCTGGAAAAGGCGGTGCCCATCCCACCCAACTGGTTTTCCAGACCGGTCTGCAATCGGCCAAAGATATCGGCACCGGATTCGCCGTCACCGGGGTTTAGCGACCGGATCGTTTCCACCAATGCAGGAACGGTGGTGGCCAGGCCATAGAATGTTCCCAAAAGCCCCAGAAAGATTAGCAAATTCCCGATGTAGCGCGTGATCTCGCGATCTTCGTCGATGCGCTGGGCGACAGAATCGAGGATCGACCGGCCGGAGCTTGACGAAACCTGCGTCCGCGCGCCGCGCGACCGCAGCAATGTGGCCAATGGCGCCAGCAAGGACGGTGCGGCTGTAAAGCTATGCCCGCCGGTTTCGCGCGCGAACAGCTCGATCCAGCGGACCGAGTTCATCAGCAGAAAGACCTGATTGAAACACGACAACACGCCTAGCACGAAAACGCCCAGGATCACCCCGTTCAGATAGGGATTGGACAGATAGATCGCGGTGATCTGATCAAGGCCAAGGTATATCCCCGCGCTCACCAGTCCAATCACGATCAACATGAACAAAAGCTGGCGGATCGGCTGGGAAAACTGCGGCGCTGCCTTGGCTACCCTTTTGTCTGACACGCAGGTACATCCTTATCTGGGGTCGTTCACTGCACCCATAGCAGCATAGGGCGGTATGGGGACCAACCCAAACAAAATCATGGTGATCTTATGTTGCTGTCAGGGCACGGACCCTGTCTGCCAGCCATACCATATCGGCATCCTTGATCCCGATATCGGCCAGATGGGTGACAGTGTTGTAAAGATATTCGGTATTCGGCCCGCGCCCGCCCGTCGCATGGGCGATCATCTGCGCCTGCTGTTCCAGATCGAACTGGCAATACTGGATATGGGTGCGGTCCACGACATAGGCCAGCGCCGTGATCCGGTCACCCGTGTCGCAGATCAGCGGCACCTCTTGTTCGACATAGGCCGATGACACCAATTCGCGTTCGCGCAGCATCGCCAGGACGGTGACTTCGTCCTGCGGTGCGACTTGAAACGCAACACCCGTGCATTGCCCGCCGGGCTGATGGTCCAACGCCAGCACAAGGCCCGGATGGTCGGGCGTGCCGCGATGATGGATCGACAGCATGCAGAAGCTGCGGTGATAATCCGGCAGGCGCGCAGTGACGCGCCGCACCGGCATAAAGCCGGGGTTCCACAACAGCGACCCATATCCGAAAACCCACATAAAACGGCCCTTTCCTGTCATGCCCATAAACACCCTTTGGGCGCTGACGGAAAGGGGTCAGACCGCGCGCATCAGATCGCCAAAGATCGCATCCTGATAATCACGCAGATAGATTTGCAGCCACGGGGTATAATGTTCGGGGTGGCGCGTCACATCTGCCGACAGGTCATAAAAATCCACCCAGCGGGTTGCCATCACCTCGGTCGGGTTGGGGGTGATGCGCAGATTGTTCGGCGCATCGGCGACATAAACCTCGACCAGTTCATGTTCGATCAGGTCATTGCCGACATCGGCACGATATTCGATCTGGTCGCGGTGTGTCGGATACAGGCCGGTAATCCCCAATTCCTCGTCCAGACGCCGCAGCGCGCAGGCGGCGGAGTCCTCGTCCCATTCGGGATGGGTGCAGCAGGTATTCGCCCACAGCCCCGGCGTGTGGTATTTTTCCAGCGCACGTTGCTGAATCAGCACCCGCCCCCGGTTCATTACGAAAACGCTGACGGCCTTGTGTTTCAAGCCGCGCTGATGCGCCTCCAGTTTTTCCACCGGTTGCAATCTGCCGTTCACCCAGGCCGGGATCATGATCGTCACGTCCGCAGCGGCGACACCAGCCGCGTCAGATGCGCGAGATTCTTGATCCCGATTTTCAGATGCGCCATGGGGCGGGCCTTCACCAGTTTTTTGTTCATATATGCCTCGAACGTCAGCTTTTGCACGTCGACATCATGACACAGGGACACGAACCGTTCGCGCCGTTCATCGCTGCGGTAATAGGCGTTCTGCATCGCCCCCAGAACGCGGAACACCTGCTTGTGTTCCCGCATGAACAATTTGCGCGCCAATTGCAAATCCTTGACCCTGCCGGAGGCAAGACAGGCCGCCGCCGCTGTTGCCGCAACACGCCCGCCGACCATCGCATAATAGATGCCTTCGCCGGATGACGGCGCCACAACACCCGCCGCATCACCGGCCAGCACGACATCGCGGCCATTGTCCCAGCAATCCAGCGGTTTGAGAGGGATTGGCGCGCCTTCGCGGCGGATCGTCTTGCAATCGGTCAGGCCGGATGCCGCGCGCAGATCGGCGGTCGCCTGTTTGACATCGACAGATTTCAGCATCGACCCCATGCCGACGCTCGCTTGCGCCCCATGCGGGAAAACCCAGCCATAAAAATCGGGCGAGATGCGCCCGTCATAGACCACATCACAGCGCAGCGGATCATAGGTCGCATTGGCGGCAGGGGCCTCGATAATCTCGTGATAGGCGATCACATAGGGAATCTTGTCGCCATCCTTGATTTCCGCGCGCGCGACATTGGACCGCGCGCCATCGGCGCCGATCACCAGTTTCGTCGTCAGCCGCATGTCATTGCCGCTGATCTTGTCGCGATAGACGACATGGGTGCCATCCGCATCGCGGGTGATCTTGGTGAACGTGCCGGCATAGCGGTGCGCGCCCGCATCCTGCGCGCGTTGCCGCAGGAATGCGTCGAAATGTTCGCGGTCCACCATGCCGACATAGCCGTTTTCAATAGGGATATCGACCTGACGCCCGGTGGGCGAGATCATCCGCGCGGTGTTCACCTTGGCGACGATCTGGTCGTCGGGGATAAAGAAATCCGCGATCAGGCGGGGTGGGATTGCGCCGCCACAGGGCTTGATCCGGCCTTCACGGTCGATGAACGCGACCTTGTGGCCGGAACGGGCAAGATCTTCTGCGGCAGTGGCCCCAGAAGGCCCCGCACCTACGACGACGACATCATATTGCATTGGCTATTCTCCCGGAACGAGGGTTGCGGACGGCATCTTGCGGTCCATGATCTTGGCGGCCACGACAGCGGCCGCAATGAAAAGGCTGGCTTCGAAAAGGAACACCGCGCCAAAGGCTTGGGTATCGGTCAGCGGCAGGCGCAGGACATCGGCCATCGCCGCCCCCATCAGCCCGCCGAAACCGGCGGCGATGGCTTGCGCCGCGCCCCAAAGACCCATCCGTGTGCCTTCACGCCGCTCACGGCCTTGTCCGGCCAGCGCCATCATCGACCCGATGGCCGCGACAGCGAACATGCCGTTGAAAAAGCCCAAGGTGACGACCGCAGGTACAATCGGCGCGCCCGGACCGACGGGCCCCAGCAGCGTGATGATGGCCAGCGCGCCCGCCGAGCCCAGACAGCCCGCTATGACCCAGTTGCGCAAAGCCCCGATTTTCAACCCCGTTGCCATGATGCCCACGGTCAGCATGCCCAGAAACACGCCGCCGTTCTGCGCGCCCGATAGCGATGTGGTCTGTCCGGGTGTCAGGCCGAAAACCAGCCCTGCATAGGGTTCAAGGATCAGTTCCTGCATAAAATAGGCGGTCATCGCCAGAAAGACGAACAGGGTGAAATTGCGCGCCTTTGGTTCGGCCCAAACCTCGGCCAGCCCTTCGCGGAACGGGGTAGGGTCGGGTTCGCGGGTGACTTTCAGGCCCCGTTCGATGCCCCAGACCGCCAGACAGGTGACGGCGATAGCGATCACGACGACGGCTGCGACAATTTCGATCAGGCGCAGCGGGGTGTAAGGGTCGATCAGCGAGCCGACGATGCCTGCGGTCACGGCGATCCCGAAGATCATCATCAGCCATGTTATCGTCGCCGCAGCCGCGCGGCGCTGTGGTGCGGTCATGGTCGCCAGCAGTGCCAGCAATGATGTGCCCGACGCGCCGACGCCGACGCCGATCAGCGCATAGGCGGCGATGGACAGAACCATGCCCCATAGAAGCGTGGCTTCCAGCACTATCAGCCCGACCGTCGCAGCCAGGGCACCCGCCCCCAGCGCGACCATCCCGCCGATGATCCAGCGCGTGCGCTGCCCGCCTGCGTCCGATGCATGGCCCCATTTGGGCCGCGACATCTGCACACCGTAATGCAGCGCCACCAGCAGGCCCGGTATCACCGCAGGCAGGGCCAGTTCAACGACCATCAGCCGGTTCAGTGTCGATGTCATCAACACGACAATCGCGCCCAGTGCCATCTGCACCAGACCCAGCCGGATAATCTGGACCCAAGTCAGGTTCATGTCATCGCCCCCAATGCGAAGGCGGCGATCATCATGCCGCTGATATAGAACAGGATGCCCATGCCTTGGTACCATTGCGCCTTGCCCAAAGGATCGCGCAGCAGCACCCGCATCGCGGCCAGTTGCACGGCCAGCATCGCGGCGATGCCCAGCGCATGGAAGGCAAAGCCCCACGTAACCAGCAATCCGATCACCGCAACCTGCGGCACCGCCATCACCCAGCAGGCGACACGCGCCGCGCGGTCAGGCCCTAGCGTGACGGGCAAGGATCGCAGGCCCATGGCGCGGTCTCCTTCGACCGCCTTGAAATCGTTCAGCGTCATGATCCCATGCGCGCCCAGCCCGTAAAGGACGGCGATCACGATGACGGAAACACTTGGCGCGCCCGATGTCAGGATCGCAGCCCCCGTGATCCATGGCAGCGTCTCATATGCCAACCCACATAATGCCGGCCCCCAGATGCCTGATTTCTTGGCGCGCACGGGTTCGGCCGAATAGGCCCATGCCGCCAGCACCGCCATAATCGTCGCGCCAAAGACCCACGGCCCCAAGGTATAGCCGACACCCAACCCCAGCCCCGTCATCGCCAGCGCGATCCACAGGCCCCAGCGCCCGGGTATCCGGCCAGAGGGGATCGGCCGGTCCGGTTCGTTGATCGCGTCGACATGCCGGTCGCACCAGTCATTGGCGGCCTGACTCATGCCGCAGACAATCGGGCCAGCCAGCAGGATACCCAGCAGAATAAGGGTCCAGTTTCCGGTAAAGGCCGCGCCCGAGGATACGATTCCGCACAGCAGTGCCCACATTGGCGGGAACCATGTGACAGGCTTGATCAACCACAGGATCGCCTGCGGCTCTGGCCAGCGGCGTGCGGTACGGTTTAGCTGATGATCGGACATAACGCTCATACTGTCAGTCTAAGATGACAGTCCTTGCCAGGGCAAGTGTAAACTAAAGCTTACACTGCGCCAATCGGTCGCGTTGCGGATGGCGGTGGCGAGCAGCGGTTGCCACAAAATCCGTAACCGATCAAGTGTTGTGTCATGACCACCGTACGGTGGGTCTTTTGACAAGGATTTCCGTTTACGGTCTTGTCGTATGGCGCGGCCTGAAACCGCACGACCGGCCTTCTGACGTGACCCGAAGTGGAACAGTTCAAATGAACGATATTCTTGTCCCGGCCGACCCTGCCGATCTGATCGACCGGATTGTCGACCTGCAACTGCGACTAGATGCTGCGGACGATCCGGTTCTGCAAACAGAACTTCGCCGCCAGCATCGGCTGCTGTCGCGTCTTGCCGACCGGATTATGCCGCCTGATGATCTGTTGGCAGACCTGATCCAACAGCTTGGCGATGCGCGCCGGGACCAGATGACGCTGGTCAGGGATCTTCAGATTTGCGATGCCCGCAGGGATTATGGCGTCGCATTCCTTGCCATGTCGCAGGCCTTACTGGCGGCCATCGGGTCGGCGACCGAGGCACGCACAGGTATCAACCAGTGCTATGCGCGCCACGTCGCAGGATCGGTGGCAGATATCTCGCGCGAAACCTGAGCGTATTTCCTGATATTTTAATCGTATTGCGGCATTAATTTCCTCTTCACACCCGTGAAGCTAAACGTGGCACGGGGTGCAGAGGTGCGGGATGACAAAAGATAAAAACACGCCGACGATTATCAAACGTAAAAAAGTGATCGCTGGCGGCGGTCACCATGGTGGCGCTTGGAAAGTCGCAATGATTGTTGGTCCTTCAAAAGGCGCTTTGCGCCGGGTTGGTTCATAAATCTGCGGATATGCAGGTTGCCGCGCCATTCTGACGTTGATCTGGGCACCGTGATGCCTGTCATCCTGCCGTTCGGGCAGTGCTCTGACTTAAGCGCCGGATCCTGAACAACGGATTAATGTCCAAGACGGGGATTCAGCCAATTCGAGTCAAATCAGGCCTTTCTGACCAGATCGGGCCGTGTGACCGGGCTGGCCGCAAAGCGCCCTGACTGGTCGTAGACCTGCAAGCCGTCACGCACCGCCTTGAGCGCCGTCAGCCGCAGGCGCGCCGCGCTGATGCCTTTCAGTGCCGCCGCGAGCAGCGCTTGGTTTCGCGCAAGCATCCGCGATATCGCGCGCAGATCTGCTGCCGCGCGCGGTGCTTGCTGCAATTCCTGGAACAGCTGGTCCTTGCGCGAGGCCAGATCGTCAAGCTGGGCATATTGCCCCGTAAGGATCGCCGCAGTTTCCGTCTCTAGCAAGCTGCGCAGTTCGGATATCGTGGGGTCACGCATGGATGCTGCGCTTCATCGCGTTGAACAGCGATTCGGCAAGGCCAATGCCGCCTGATTTCGCCAGCTCGATCGACTGCGCGTCGCGCAGGAAGGATGAAAACTGATCCTCTCCTATGCCGCCGCCGAAAGACGTACGGCTGGTCCCGAGCCCCGCCGATTTCAGCATTTCTGCCAGAAACGTTGCTTCGAGTTTTTGGGCGGCCTCGCGCAGTTTGGTATCGCCGCGCAACGATTCGGGTATGGCGATCGGCCCACGAGGGGGTGACAATACGGGGATGATGGTCATGTCCTGCTCCGTCAGTGATTTTTTTTATCCTGCGGTAAAGCCGTAAACATTCAGTAAGTTTCTTCTGTCACAAGCGGTCGAAGTTTATCTGACAGGACATTGCATGCTTGTGCCCCAACTGATTCCCGCCGCGTCGGCTTTGCCTGTGGCCCCAGCAGGGGCTGTCGCGCTGGCAGGGCAGAACGATTTTCAACTCGCCTATGATGCCGCTGCCGGATTGGCGGCGGTTGACCCACAGACGTTGACCGAAGCGGCGATCTTCGTCTCTGACCCGACAGCATCTGCGGGTTCTGACCCGGACATGCCGATGCTTGCCGATGACGTGGCGCGGGAAATGGGTGCTGACTTGGTGCTCCTTACAACGGCGGAGCCTGCGAAGATTGCTGGCAGCCCCGACCAGAAAGGCGCCGTTCCCGTCTTGCCTGCGGGTGATCCTCGCCTGCCGGTCAAAATCACCCAACATTCGCTGATCCAGATGGTGTTCGATCAGCCAGCCGCGCCCGCGGCACCGCCGCCTGCCGATGCGGTTGATGCAGCAGCGCTGGTGACGGTGCTGCCCGGTGCGCGTCAGCCCGTATCCGCAGAGGAAATTGCCCGGGCCGGTTTGGTGGGTACAGATGCTGGTCCTACCAAGCGCGAGACCGCCATCAAGGAGGGCGCACCAGTTGCGCGTATCGCGAGTACTGTTGCGGCTCAGCCAACAATTGCGCCGTCGCCGGTTGCGGCGCAGGTGCCTTCGTCTACGCCGCTGTCGACGCGCGATATCCCCGAGCCTTTGCCACCAGCCACCGTCATGGATCGGACAGTGCCAATGCCGCCCGTGGCCACAGCGATCAAGCGGCCTGAACTTGTGATCCCGATTGTCAAAGGGCTGGAGCCCAAGGTGGACGCTGCTTCGGGTGGTGACGAATCCACCTTGCCCTTTGCCCCGGCTGGCGACACGGCTTCGGGCGTGGCCAAAACGTCGGAAGCGCAATCTGCGCCTGGTGTTGTCCGTCATGTTGCGCAGCAGCTGGCCGTCACCATCACGCAGACCACGGGGCAACCGACCGAAATCGCGCTCAACCCCGAAGAATTGGGGCGGGTCCGGATGAGCATGTCGCTAACCGATGGTACGCTGATGTTGCATATCAACGCCGAACGGCCAGAAACGGCCGATCTACTGCGGCGCCACATTGATACCTTGGCACAGGAATTTCGCAGCCTTGGATATAACGATATTTCCTTTGATTTCGGCGACGGACGCACACAGGACGAGGCGCGCCATGACGCCGGTCCGTTGACCGAACATGCCGAGGATGCGACCGAAACACAGGCGCCTGAACAAACAGGCGTGCGGCAGCCGCGCGGCGGCCTTGACCTGCGCCTTTAAGGAAAAGTGATGGAAATCCCCCAATCCAGCAACGCTATTACAACGAATCGCCTGCCGTCGGCCGCGGAGTCGCAATCTGGGATCAGTTCCGATTTCGAGACATTCTTGCGGATGCTGACAGCACAGATGAAAAATCAGGATCCGCTTAATCCAGTCGAATCAGCAGATTTTGCGACGCAGCTGGCGACATTTTCCGGTGTTGAACAGGCCGTACTGACGAATGATCTGTTGCGGGGGCTTTCGTTGCAAATCGGAGTTTCCGGTCTGGCTTCCTGGGTCGGCAAGGAGGTACGCGCCCCTGCGCCTGTCTATTTTGACGGCGCGCCTGTCACGCTGCATCCCAACCCTATGGCGGCTGCGACCGCAGGCGAAATTGTCGTTCGCGACGCCAGCGGAGCAGTGGTAGACCGCTTTGCGTCACCCGCGAAGACCGATCCTGTGCAGTGGGACGGTGTCGGCAGCAACGGGGTGGTGGTGCCAGATGGTGTGTACAGCTTCGCCTTTGAAAACCTGAGAGTCTGATTCGAAACTAACTGAACTTTCTCAATCCCTTGCGAGATGCCGTGTGACGCGTCTGATGTGTGCGATGAGTATCCACGCTTCAGCGCTGGCGATGGATTTCTCCCAATCTTTCGACAGG
>Ga0222654_1000435_pt1 | contig 28663 bp, 21 predicted proteins | sample AntAcemetagen421_FD_179805 | JGI IMG/M metagenome (GOLD analysis project Ga0222654, IMG submission 179805) | Saline water microbial communities from Ace Lake, Antarctica - #421 | ecosystem: Environmental > Aquatic > Non-marine Saline and Alkaline > Saline | place: Antarctica: Ace Lake...
ATTAAATCTGAAATATTTGTACCCTAAAAGGCATAAGCTTCAAGTGCCTAAATATATAAATCAGAATGAAGTGAAGCGCTTGATTAAATCTATAAACAATATCAAACATTTGTGTATTGTAAAGTTAATGCTTTTTTCTACTTTTAAACAGTACTAGTTTTGGGGGAGCTTACAGTAGATTATCTAAATCGGTTAAACTTTTATCTTTTAGCCAAAAAATATCCAAACTCGTTTTGTCTCTCGCTATTATTTCATCATAAGTATATTTTCTCCATCTTCCTTCTTCATTTTCTTCGCTCCAAGTTTCTTTTCGTTTGTTAATATTTTTTCCGTTATATACCTCAATAAACTCGTTCAAGTTTTCTTGACGCATTGGATTTTTCTTTGGTGTGTGATGTACATTTGTTCTGTAATCATAAAACCAAATATCTTTGGTCCAAGCTTCTTTACTGGCAGGTTTATTGTTAAAGAACAATACGTTTGCTTTAACTCCTTGAGCATAAAATATACCTGTTGGTAATCTCAAAATTGTATGCAAATCTGCTGTTTTCATTAATTGCTTTCTAACTTCTTCGCCAGCTCCACCTTCAAACAAAATATTATCAGGAAGTACAACTGCTGCTTCTCCATCTATTGTTAATTGTGTTTTTATATGTTGCAAGAAGTTTAATTGCTTGTTGGAAGTAGTTTCCCAAAAATCTTGACGATTATAACTTAAATCTTCTTTTACAATATCTCCTTTTTCGTTGGTAAAGGTCATACTGCTTTTCTTACCAAAAGGTGGATTTGCTAATACATAATTATATCTGCTTCCATCATCTGCAATTAAAGCATCATTTGGATTGATAAACGATTCTCCGTCTATTTCTCCAATATTATGCAAATACATATTCATTAAGCACATTCTACGTGTATTGGCAACAATCTCGTTACCGTAAAAGGTTTTGTTCTTTAAAAATTCTTTTTCTTCTCTATCTAATTTATTGTTTTCTACAATCCAATCGTAAGCTGCTAAAAAGAAACCACCAGTTCCACAAGCTGGGTCAATAATAGATTTCATTGGTTTTGGTTGCACGCAAGCCACAATTGTTTTTATTAATGATCTTGGTGTAAAGTATTGCCCTGCACCACTTTTTGTGTCTTCGGCATTCTTCTCCAAAAGACCTTCATAAATTTTACCTTTTATGTCTGCTCCCATCAGTGACCAATCTTCTTTGTCAATTAGATTGATAACTTTAAGTAGTTTGGCTGGGTCTTGTATTTTATTTTGGCTCTTTGTGAAAATTTGCCCAAGTGTTCCTTTTTCTGTAGAAAGTGTACGCAATAATTGACTGTAAAAAGATTCTAATTCTGCGCCTCTCTTGCCTGATAGCGTTTCCCAATTACAAGTTTCACTATCTGCAATTTCGTTGCTTTCTACATCTTTCAGTTTCGGAAAAACCAATCCTTTATTATAAGGTGGTTTGTTGAGTTCGTCTGCCATTTTTAGAAATAGCAAATACGTAATTTGTTCTAAATAATCTCCATAACCAACACCATCATCACGTAGTACGTTGGCAAGGTTCCATATTTTTGATATTATTGAGCTGTCTGTCATTTTATTTATTTCTATTTAATACGCTAATCACTAATCGTTTTACGGTTTCCATTTCTTCTGGTTTGCTAGAAGCTATAAAAAGAGTTAAACTGGCTAGTGTATCATTACTAATTATAGGTTGATTTTGTGTGTTGAAAAGCATATTATTCTGCTGTAAAAATTTTAGAAAACAAGCTGCTGCTATCCGTTTATTGCCATCAACAAACGAATGGTTTTTTACAACTAAATATAAAAGCATTGCTGCTTTTTCTTCTAATGTTGGGTAAAAATCATCTGTTTCAAATCCTTTTGTAATTTGGGCTACAGAACTTTGAAAGCTTTTATCTTTTTCTTTTCCAAATACATCACTATCAAATTCGGCTAGCATTTGATTGATGAGTTTTTGATAGTCTTCTAAACTTGGGTAATCTGCTTCTCTTTTAGTTAAACCTTTAGCATCTAATTGTTCGTGGTCATAATCATCTAATAAACTTAAACCTTTAGCGAAAACAGCAAGCCATTCATTATCTGCTGTCTTTTCTTCAATAGCTCTACTTAAAATGTGAATACCATCTTTTAATATTTGTACTTCTTGTTCTTTTTGTGCTAAACGTTTTTCGTTAATTGTATATCCTTTAACTAAATAGTCTTTTAAAATACTATTTGCCCATATTCTAAATTGTGTTCCTCTTTGTGATTTAACTCTATAACCTACAGATATTATTACATCTAGATTATAATGTTCTACATCTCTAGTAACTTCTCTATCTCCTTCTTTTTGAACTGTCGCATATTTTGCGACAGTTGCTTCTTTACTTAATTCTCCTTCTTTAAAAACATTAGTTATATGTTTACCAATAGTCTTAATATCTCTATCAAATAAGGTAGCAAGTTGATTTCTATTTAACCATACAGTTTCGTTATCAAATTGAACAGTAACTTCAACTTGATTGTCTTTAGCTTGGAATATTTTTATTTCACTCATTTTGTTTTCTTCTTTTTTGGTGAAACTTTCTTTATTTGTTTTGTCGCTTTTTCGGCTCTTATTTTCTCCAACAAAACACTAGCAGGTTCATAAGCAACATCTTCTTTGCATTTAGCAATTTCCTCTTCATTTAATAATGTACCATCAAAAGCCTTTTTAAGTATACTTTTACGAAGAGCAATTGCCTTTTGTAAGCTTTCATTGATGCTTTCTTCCACCTTATCACAAACTGATAAACGACTGTCTATTTCTAGGATTATTTGTTGTTGTTCTTGTTTTGAACAGAAAGGAACTACTAAATTTTCTAAAATAGTCAAGTTTATATTTTTTTGAGCCGTAGCTGGTGCATATGCAGATATTCTATTTTTTGCTAGCTGAAAAAAATATTCAATGTATTGGTCTTTTATTATTACCTTGAAAGGTGTAAAACCTACAATACTATCTGGAAAACAAGCATCAATTCCTAAAAAACCAGTTTCTGCAATATTTGCAGCAATAGTTATACAAAGCGTACCTTTCTTCCAAAGTTTACTTTGCTGTAGACCAAAATCACTATATTTTTTATCAAATTCCTTTATTATTTTTTGAGCTTTAACATCTCCAGTTTGAATAAACGGATATTTACCATTTTCAAATAATTTCGCATCATTCCTTGGACGATGTTTTGATTTACCACGAGCAAGTTCTCCTGCATAAGCTAAATATGAATAAATCCATTGATTTGGTAAAGACTCTAATTTGCCAAGTTCTTCCTCTATAAGATTGGAAATTTCAATCAACTTTTTGGGTTTCAAAGGCTTTTTTCCTTCTTTCTTATTTTTCTCCCAAAATTTGACTGCGTGTTTCCAATCAGATAATTGTTGGTCGTAATACTTTTGGCGTTCTTCTTTTATCTGTTCTAATAACTCATCAGTAGAAGGTAAGTGGGTTTGTTTCTCTCTCCATTCTTTTGTAAGTTCTCCTTCAAAAGCCTTTTTTAAAACCGCTTGCCTGTAAATAACCAATTGGTTTTTTGCTTTTTTAAGGTCTGCAATTCCACTATCTAAACTGCTAAAAAGTGCTTCTATTTTTTTAAAGATTGCTTTTTGCTCAACCAGAGGTGGTAAAAGGAATTTCTTTTTTGCAAAAACAGAAATCCAATATCTTTTATGTGTATCACTTCTAACTTGGTTTACCTGCATTGCATAATAGGCAAGAGGCATATTAACCAATTTACTTGTTGGCACAAGTATTTTCATTGCAGATGATTTTACCTTAAATCTAAAATTGACATACTGCGTAGCAGTTGTAAAATCATCAAAAATTATGGTTGGTAAATTTTCAAAAATACCGTCAGTTTCGTTAGTGTAACCTTTTATAAAAGATTTTCCAGCTGTTAGAACTGGCATTTTATAACTGTCGTTATATTTGGTACTTTTTACTATGTATTTTGTAGGTTGTTCGTAATCTAATAAATCTTCGAAGCAACATTCTGTCCAATCTTTTCTCATAGATTATTTCATCATAAATTTTTCAACAACACTCGTTGCACTTCCCGGCATTGAAGGAGAGGAATCGTTTTTTAATAAACCCGTATCCGCTCTACTGAAAAGAGCTTGTAAAACTAGTTGCCTATCACCATCTTCAACATTACCATCTTTACGTAATGCTAAATACAGGTAGGTTAATTGCTCTCTTTCCTCGGAGTCTCGTGCCAAATGAAATGAGCTAAAACTTAGTTTGGCGAGTATTTTAATACCATAAGCAAGAAGGGATAGAAACGAAATAAAAACAATTGACCATTTTATTGCAGTACCAGTATTTTTAAAAATAAGACCTAAGGTGTCATTTGAAATTGTACCTAATAAAAAGTATAATAGGCCTGCTGCAAAAACGACAAGTGCAACCATCCAAGCCATATATTTTTTCCCATCACGTTTTAAAATATTTGCTCTTTTACTCCAATATTCCGCAGGAGATTTTAACCTTAATAATTCTCTATAAGTTTTTTCTAAATCTAAGCGGTGTTTTTCAGTGTCAGAAACAAAAGTTTCGTGTTTTTCTTTAGCTGTGTCATACCAAGTATTATATGCTGTTTCCTTGGCTTCCTTTGTTTCATCAATAGCTTTAGCGTAATCTTCGCCTTTTTGCTTTGCTTCGTCCAAATAGGTGTTTAAGTGTTTTTCCGACTTACTCAAATAATTGTTAAAATCATTTTTTAGTCTAGTTATTGATGCTTTTTCAGCATTACGCCTCTCAGTAATTTTAGTATGGTCTTTTTGTATAAATTCATAAGCCATTAAATAAGAGGAGAAACTTTTAGGAGTATTAGGAGCTATATTTTGATTGTTCGCTAAGGCTGTTAAAAAATTGAATAAATCTTGATTATATTCAGGTTGCTCTACGTTAACTTTAATCAAAAATTCTGTTTCAGAACAATCGTATGCAAATACAATTTTTGTGTGGTTTACAGTAACAGTACTTGAAATATTACTCCATTGATTAGTAAGCTGATTTTCATTCCAAGTAGCAGAACTTTTAACTATTTGATCTAAACTATTTAAAGTATTGGTAAAAAAAGCAACTGAATTTTGAAGTGTTGGAGGTAAATTATCAAGTTTATCCCAACCCTTTTTCTGTCTTTGAAAGTATAAATATACGCTAGAGAAACTTTCTAAGTTTTCTGTTAACCCTATGGTGGTGAAATTTAGATTTAGCGTTATATTTTTAAACCAATCTGGTGATTGAGCATTTTGTATAGCCGATTTTAGTTCTTTTATTGTCATAATTACGCTGCTAATACTTCATTCAGTTCGTTAATAATTTCATTCATTTGGTTACCAAATAATTGGTACATTTTCCCTTTTCCACCTTTGGCATCAAAAGGTGTGTAATCTAAATCGTCTATTTCTATATGATAACTGCTTACTACGTGGTCTTTTATCATTCGTAACCAATCTAATTGTTCTTGTGAAAAACGATTGTGCTGTCCTGTATGTTGTTTAAAAATCCATTTGTTAAAGTTAGCTTCAATAGTGCTGTCGTAAGATTTTAACTCGCTATCTATTCCACAAGCTCTTCTAATTAAAGATACTAAAGCGGTTAACTTGTCTTTAGGTTGTTTGCTTTTTACTTCTTCCAAAGTTGAATAAGCATCCCAAACATAATCTGGGGCTAATAATGGTTTTTCAAGTTGTAGTTTTTCCATCACATCTTTTATCATATTAAAAGTAATGTCTCTGCGATTGTATGGTTGATTATAAAAAATACTCAACGCTTTAATTTCGTCTTTGTTCGCTTCCAAATACTCGGTAAAATCTTTTATAATTTCTGTTGCCTTATCTACAGAAGTCGTATCCCATTCGCTTGTGGTAATAGTATCTATGTTATGACTATCTATAATTTGTTCGTGTTGTTTACGTACATTATCTAAATAGCCATTCAATTCGCCATTAAATGTTTTAGTTGCTTCTAAAATTAATTGTTCTTGAGCTTTCTTTTTTGCCTCTTCAAATAAACCAGGTGTTTGGTCTTGAACAGGAATTTTGTCAATCTCAATTTGTGCTTTGGTTTCAATTTCGTCTTGGTCGAAAGCTGTAATTAATTCTTTAGTAATTTGTTTTAAATTTTTATCTCCAGAAAATTCTAACAATTTGTCTTTTTCCTTTTCTGTAATTTGTTTTTCTAAACGAATTAATCGGTTTGCTAAAGACAAAAACAAATCTTCGTCTGCAACTCCCATAGTTATTGCTCCCAATAAATCTTTCATTGGTACGGAAGGTTTTCGTTCTAAAGGTCTGCTGTCTGTTTTTTTAGATTTGGTTGCACCAACAGCATCTACAATAACAAAATGTGTTTTGTTTTTGGCAGTTTTTGTTACTAATTGCAATGAATCACTATTGATAGTTCGTGTACCACGACCTTTCATTTGTTCAAAATAGTTGATGCTTTTTACATCTCGCATAAATAAAAGAACTTCTAAAGGTTTTACGTCTGTTCCCGTTGCAATCATATCAACTGTAACTGCAATACGAGGATAATAAGAATTTCTAAAACGGTTTAATATCGATTTTGGGTCTTCCTCAACTTTATATGTTACTTTTTTACAGAAGTCGTTTCCTTCGTCAAATTCTTCTCGAATAATTTTTATAATATCGTCTGCGTGACTATCTGTTTTTGCAAACACTAATGTTTTTGGAACTTCGTAATCTCCATTTTCATCAATACGATTTGGATAAATAGTTGTTTTTAAGGCCTTTTTGTACTCTCGAATAATGTTTCTAATTTGGCTAGGATTGACTACTTTTTTATCTAAATCGTTGCGTTTGTAATCGGTATCTTCATCTTCTTGTTGCCAACGTTTTTTACGAGTAAGTTTATCTCGTCTATCCACAAACCAACCAGATTCTATCATTGCACCATTTTGCGAAATATCGGTTTCGATAGTATATACATCATAAGGAACATTTACACCATCTGTTACTGACTCTTCATAGGTATATTGACTCACTACGTTTTCATTAAAAAAGCCAAAGGTTCTTTTGTCTGGTGTTGCAGTTAAACCAATGAGGAAAGCATCAAAATAATCTAATACTTGTTTCCATAAATTATAAATGGAACGATGAGCTTCATCAATTACTATAAAATCAAATTGTTCAATTGGTACTTTTGGTGTGTACTCAACTGGAATAGCCTTTTTTTGTGATATTTTTTTCTGAAGCCACGAATTTTCGTTAGGATTTTCTAATTCAGCACTTTCGTCTAATTCTTCTCCTTTTAAAATAGAGTAGAGGCGTTGTATGGTTGAAATACAAACTTGACTATCGGAAGCAATATAACTTGATGATAAACGCTGAACATTATATAATTCTGTGAATTTTCGATTATCATCATTTGGCTGAAAGGTCATAAATTCCTGTTCTGCTTGTTCGCCAAGGTTTTTGGTGTCAACCAAAAACAAAATACGTTTAGCGTCTGCGTGTTTTAACAAACGATACACAAAAGTTGCAGCTGTAAAAGTTTTTCCAGCACCAGTTGCCATTTGAATTAAGGCTTTTGGTCTGTTCTTTTTGAAAGAATGTTCTAAATTATTAACTGCTACAATTTGAGCAGGACGAAGTCCTGTAACATCTAAAGCAGGAATTGATAAAAGTCTTTCACGAAGACTTTTCCCCTTTTTTAACCATTCAGCAATTGTTTCTGGTTTATGAAAACTAAAAACATTTCTACCTCTCGGTTTTGGGTCTCTGTAATCTGTAAATCTTGTTATTGTTCCTGTGCTTTCATAAACGAAAGGCAAAGGGTCGTTATTTAAGTATTTTAATTTTGCGTTGGCGTAGTTTGAGGATTGTTCTTCAACAACTGTAAGTCTGTGTCCTTCGTCTTCACGTTTCGCTTCTATAATTCCGACTGGTTTTCGGTTTACAAACAGAACATAATCGGCAGGTCCAACATCAGTTTGGTATTCACGTACTGCAATTCCTTTGTTCGCAGATAAATCAACTTTCTTTTTTGACTGAACTAACCATCCAGCTTCTCGTAGCATTTCGTCTATTTTATCACGAGCTATTTGTTCAGGATTTTGGTTAATATTTGCAGTCATTCACTAGTTTAATTTTTAATTCGTTTTTCGGTTGTCAATTTACATTTTTTTCTGCTAACGGAATGTCGAGCGTTGGCAAGAAATAGCTCTTTTGGTTTTTTAAGTTTTGGCTTGTGTGTCGGCAAAAACCAAATGTGCTATTTGTGCGGCTGGCTTTTTTTTCAGCTTGCAGGTAACGTTTGGTATATGGTTTTGTGGCGGTTTTGAAACACAAAACTTTCAATTTACACCGATGTTTATTTATTGTTAAAATGTTCATATTTAGCACTTCAGCCGCCATAAACTATATATGTTGTTAGCAAATGTTTTTCTTTTCTTCTAATGTTTTTCTAGAATTATTTTTCCTTGTCCTTCAAATATTAATTCCTTGCCTTGTCCATAATATTCAGTCATTTTTGGGAATAGTTGTAATAAATCTTCTGCAAAGTCAGAATCACAACATATTTTTGTACATCCCATTGCACTAAAAGTTATGGTGCCATTATTCACTATTTCATAATGTCCACCGCAATTATTTACATCTAATTTAAGTGTATATATTGTATCACTTACAAATTCAAGAACATAACTCTCCTTGGCTTTTGTGTAAGTGGATTCTCCTTGTTTTTTAATTTTCACGACTTCCCAATTGTTTGATGTGATGTCAATATTAATGTCTTCTTTTTTACATGACCACATTATTAATCCAACCAGTATTGTGAAGATTAATATTTGATATTTTCTTTGCTTCATAATTTCTTATTTCAATCTATATTCTTATTCTCAAAGTTCACTATAAATATTTGCGTTTTTCTTCTCAAGTTTCAATCCTCTTTTTTGTCTATATTTTAACATTACTCTGATGAATCAATCTTGTTTTCTTTAAATATTTGCTAACACACAAATATACGTATTGGGTTTAACCTATTTATATGGCAATGGGTATATCCGATTTGCAATTTTCAACCTTTTGAATGTATCAGTTATACTATCAATAAATTATGATGTTGTTTTGAGCAATAAATTATTTGGATTGACTAGGATTGAGTCTGGGGGAGGATAAAATAAACGTAATATATTTTTCTATCTACTTCCACAAGAGGCCAGTGCTTAAATCACTATAAAAACACATTTTCAAATCTAATCTGTGATTATAAACTTATAATTGCACAATTAGAACTTCAATCTAAATCCACTTCAATAATATACGTAACCTTCTTAAGAGTTTTAACTTGTTCTGTTAATGCCTTTCTAGATAAAGAATTTACTTTCTGTAGTTTAGGTACTATTGGCATTGAGTCCTTTAGAATTAATAAATAAGATGCCTTTATGGCGTAGGATACATTCTCCGCTTTTGTATGTTTGGATCTAATAATACCAATCAGATTGCCTTTTATGTCAAACAGCGGGCCACCACTGCTACCTGGCTGAACAGGAGCAGAAATTTGATAAGTAGTAACATCGTCCTGAAAGCCTGATTTTGAACTAATAATTCCATTTGTCAGTTTAATTTCATCACCCATGGTTGTTCTTAGTGGGTAACCCATTACAAAAATTGAACTGCCAACTTCAGAAGACTTTTCGCTTATTACAAACGGAATGTTACCTAAAGAGGAAAAGTCTTCATCGTCAATTTTTATTATTGCCAAGTCGTTTTTTTTATCTTCTACTATAAGTTTTGCATTGTATGATTTTATAAAATCTCCGTTAATGCCTCTTACTTTTATCGTCTTTGCTCCATCTATAACATGTTGATTCGTAGCAATAAGCCCATTTTCTGATAGTGCGAATCCCGTTCCATAACTAGTATTGGGTTTTTCTGCGGTGCGATTTGAATTTGGATACAACTTAACATAAAGAGCCTCATCGTATTTATACAATATCTTATCGTTGCCTAGAATAAAAAAAGTCATTAAGCCATTTTCAATGGTCATATAAGAATTTTCATTAACTTCTTTATCTGCCATATACCAATCAGATTTATATAGAGAAGGTTTTACTGTTGTATATAGTTTAGCCTTAAGCTCACCAGCCTTCCAATCCATGTAATTAGAAGCACCCGATAAGTAAATTATTTCATATCCTACTGAATCCTTGACTATACCTATTTTGTATTTTAGATTAATGGTAGTCTCAATAATACTTTCGTGAATTCCTTCAATTGAATCTGCACCTTGATCCTTGAAATGTTTTTTTAATTTCTCCTCAGACCATCTTGTCATATTACTTGGAATAGTGAGTCTATTATCAGTTGAATACGGGGTTTTTTTATGTCCATACATTTTCATGTAGGTGTGATAAAATGATGAAGATAAATTTGATAATATACATATCTTCTTTTGGGTGCTAAATACAAATTCATCGGAATTACATGATGAAAATTTTAATTCTATTTCCGTAAAACGACTGAATTTCCACCTAAAAGAAGGCTTAACAATAACCACATCGCAAAAGGATGGAATATTTTCAATATTTGCCGTTGTGCCATATCTAACATCTTTGAATCCAATGGATTTAAGATAGTTTACTAAACCATATAGTGCGGACTTATGGAGCTTAGATGGATTATCGATATAAAACTGTTCTGTTTCCTCGGATATTGGAACATAAGCATGTTTCACCCCTCCTAAGAAATCATTAAAGTCTAAAGAATCATTACTCTGATATGTAGGCTTAAAATCTTGAGCGTTAGCTTGGTTCGTTAGGAACAAGAGAAGTATTAAAATATTTCTGTATTTCATATGGGTCTTATCACAAAAATACTAATATAAATTTATAGTGTGTACAAGAAGCAAGGTGTTCTTATTCAACCGTTTTGAGCATTAATTAATAAAAGGCTAAACGTTTATAATTTATAAAGTAATAGTACAAATTGCCAATAGCAGAATTTCCCAATTCCTCTGAAAATTAAAAATTTATGGTGCGCTTTTTAGTCCTCCAGGTAGTAGGTAAGATGCCTTTTTCTCTTTTTTTTGCCCTACCTCCCCATGTTTGGTGTGAAAAATATTGCCACCGCAATGAGCTGGATTGATAAAAAGAATGAATTTGAGTTTTTTTAAGCATTGTCTATGACGAATTTTAGTACAAATGCTCATTTCATTAACCCTAGTCTGAATCTAAAATAAAGATAATGCTCTGTATTTATACTTGTCTATACTTCTTTTTACTTCTCACCTTGACCTATACCTTGACCTAACAAGAAAAAAGCACTTATGATATAAATCATAAGTGCTTGATTATCAGTGAGTGGGAACTACTGGATTCGAACCAGTGACCCTCTGCTTGTAAGGCAGATGCTCTAAACCAACTGAGCTAAGCTCCCTTTATTGTTTAGGTATTCCCTAATAGGTATTCCCTAAACGGGCTGCAAATATAATACGATTTTGAACCTGTCAAACTCTTTTCATAAAAAAAGTGCGAGATTTTTTCTCGCACTTTTTTATAAGGGTCTAATCTACTGATTAGTAATTTTTTGTATGCTTAATTGGCTTGCCAGATTTCTGAATTTTCACCTTACCTGATCCATCGGCATCTAAGACTTGAACTTTACCCATTCCTAAAGCTTCTAATTTGTCCTTAAGAACAAACATATCTCCACCAACTACAATTACTAGTTTGTCTAAATCTATGTTTTTCTTTGCTATAGCATCTAACTCAGCTTTTGTGATTTTTTGAAGAACCTCTTTTTGTTTGTCCATATAATCAACAGGTAAATCTCTGTAACCCATTTCATATAACATGCCCAATTTTTGTCCTAGCGTTTCATACTCTAAAGACTTACTTGCCATAAGTGCATCTTTCGTAAACTTAAACTCATCCTGAGTTAAGCCATTGTCTTTATAATCTTGAAGATTATAAAGAATCTGTGTAATTGCACTATCTGTTGCTTCTGCTTTAACCTGAGCACTCACCTGATAAAAACCAGGAAGGTCATCGTAGTTGGAACTGTATCCACTTCCAATACCATAGGTCCAAGCTTTATCTTCTCTAATATCTAAATTTAACCTTGAGTTAAAGTTTCCACCAAGAGCAAAATTCATGATTTGACTCTTGTAGTACTCTCCGTCTGTATCATAAGGCATAGCTTTAAAACCTAAAGTAATGTGAGAGTTATCAGAATTGCTGTAATCAACTCCGAATATCTGACTGGTTTTAAAATCATTAAAATTAGTTGGCTTAGGCACTTCATATCCTTTTTTAGCCCAATCTCCTAAAAACGCCAGTTCTTTCAAGGCATCTGCTTGTGAAACATTTCCACCTACAACAATTACGGCATGATCTGGGCTAAAGAATGTTTCATAGAATTTCTTGCAATCCGAAACACTAATATCCGCATAATTCTTAGCAGATACATACGCTGACATTACATTATCACCATACATTACTTTATTCCATGCATTATTAACTCCTACTCCTTTGCTTCTTAAAGCACTCTTAGCATTTTGAATCATTTGCTTTTGGTCTTTTGAATATTTGGATTTGTCCCAACGTGGTTGGAACATCGCTTCTTTCAATAAGGCAACTGCCTGAGCAAAGTGTTCTTTATCTGAAGATAAACTAATAGACATCCCAGTTTTACTGCTTCCAAAGCTAAAATTAGAGGCAATTGACTCTAGTTCTTTTTCAAGTTCTGCTGGAGTCTTGGTTGCTGTTCCCTCATTCATTGATGAAGTCATGGCTTCACAAGTTCCTAAAGGAAATTTACTGCCCTCAAGTAATCGTCCACCTTTCATGTTAATGATAACTCTAATATTATCCGTTTCAGCAGATTCTGTTCCTAATACTTTTACGCCATTTTTTAAATTGGTCGCATAAACTTCAGGTACTTTTGGAGACTTTGGTGCAGAAGGTGTAGGTTTTATACTTCTATCAAAATCATCAACTGTAGGTCTTTCTTTTAGTCCAAAGTATTCAGCTTCTGCCGCTGGGTTTTTATATCCAGCGTTTGGATTTATACTATTATACTTATAAGCACTTTTATTATCTTTCTCAGAAAAAGGAAGTGGCTTAATGATAACTGTAGATGACTTCTGTCCTTTTATGTATTTTTCAAATACGCGAATAACATCTTCTTTTGTTACTTTTTCGTACTTAGTCCACTCTTCAGAGTTTCTGTACATTTCACCATTTGTGATATACCAGCTTTGACTTAAATCATTTGCCTTTCTTTGCGCACTCTCCATTCCATTTGTCTGGCTCTTTTTAAATATTAATTTAGCTCTATCTAAATCCTCTTGAGAGAAACTCTCAATATTGAATTTTGCAACAGCATCAGCCATGGTTTTTTGAAGGTCAACCATTTGTTGCAATTGATAACCTACAATTAACAACACAATTTCTCCTGCTAATTCATGATTAATAGAAGACATTGGATTATTTTGTAAGCTCACTTGCAAGGCTTTTTCATCTTCCATGATGTTTTTATACAAGAAAGAATTCTGACCTGAACTCATTAAGTAGGCTAAGAAATCTAAAGCAGGTTCATCTGCATGTAAAGCTGGTGCTCCTACAAAAGATTGGTAAATCAAAGGAACAGAAGCATTAATATCAACTTGTGTCATTGCCTTATCTTCTTTCAATACAACAGGTCTAACACGTTGTTTTCTTACATCTGGACCTCTTTTAATTGTTCCGTAATATTTCTCAGTCCACTTTACAACATCTGCAGGATTAACATCTCCAGATACAATAACTGCAGCATTATTTGGTCCATACCATCTCAGGAAAAAGTTTTTTAAATCACTACTGTCTGAATTATTTAAATCATCTAAATATCCAATAGTTTCCCATGAATATGGATGATCTACTGGGTATAACTGCTGACCAACTAATTCTCTTAAAAACCCGTAAGGTGTATTAAATCGCTGTGCTTTCTCATTTTTAATAGTACTTCGTTGAATTTCAAATTTCTTCTGTGTAAAAGCTTCTAAAAAGGCTCCCATTCTATCTGCTTCCATCCAAAGTGCCGTTTCTGTAAAATTACTTGGAAAGGTTTCTAAATAAACAGTTCTGTCTCTAGTTGTATTCCCATTAACTGTACCACCATATTGACGGATAAGTCTAAAATGCTCTTCATCTTCAACATGTTTAGAACCTTGGAATAACATATGCTCAAAGAAGTGAGCAAAACCACTTTTTCCAGGAGTTTCTCTTGCAGAACCAACGTGATACGTTACATTTAGGTGTACTACTGGATCACTGTGATCTTCATGTATTAATAGTGTAAGACCGTTAGGCAATTCATATTTCTCGTAGGAAATATCCATTGCATCTTTGGCTTCAAACTTCTCAATTAATTTGGCTTGAGAATAAGCACTTATGGTAAGCATTAAAGAAACGCTTAAAAGTAAAATTCTTTTCATTGCCGCGAATTTAAGGAAAGAAGTTTCCTAAATGCTCCCGAACCGACAAATTCTAGTCAAATTCGACAAAACTAGATTTATTGAGTGATAAATTGACTAAACACACTAGCCCTGAAGCGTTCTCGGTTCTTTACATTCCTTTTATCGGCATATTTTCGACTATTGCTTATTCCACCGGCATAGTACCGACTCCCAATTAAAACAACAGGAACAGCTGCAATAGGATGTGTGTTTGTAGCCAACCAGTAGGAAGAATAAACCAAAACACCATTTAACGCCATTGAGTTTAGGGTATTTTTAATATCACCTGAATACAATTGGCCCATTCCAGGAATAATACTTAAGGTTGCTGCAACTTTTGGATTGCGCTTTCTGCGTTTTAACTTTTTCAGGCTTCTTTTTAACCCTTTTAAATCCTTAAATCTAAAATGCCCACTTGTTAATCCCTTCTCACATGCTGAGTAATTAAAGTTTTCATAATTAATGGCAAAGGTTAAAAAATCATAATCATTTTGAGACAAACCATTATCCTTAGCTATTTGCAACATTCTATACGCATAATTCCAGTAGTTCTTTTTGTAAAATAATTTAAATAAAGAATAGCTTTGATTGTAAATGGCTACACTGTCCGCTGAGAAATAACGTTGATGGTAATCTAATCTGTATTTAGCCTCTTTTATCTGATTAGTTTGTAAGTAGATGTTAAATAAATCTTGATTGGTTTTTCTTTTCTGGTTTACCGAACTGCTATAAAATTGCAACTTTTTAAGGTTAGAAATTAAAGCAGTGGTATCCCTATTTACAACAGAGGTCTTCACTTGACTTTCTAAGTAGCCAATTGATTGAGAACTCAGTTTACAGCTGAGAAATATGATACTTAAGAGAAAAAACAGCTTTTTCATTTATCATTTTTAAGTTAAAAGTCCTATCCTGAGTTATGGATGTTTGGGTTCCTATAATTCCTGCAATATAAAAACCACCTGCTAGCCCGGCGCTGATATAAGTTAATGGGTGATTACCTAAATGTTTTAAAAACACAAAAGTTAAACCTGATAGCATACCCGTGTTTGTGAAACTACCCAATGCATCCATTCTTCTTCCAATGTAAAGCTTTCCTAAACCAGGCACAAGACTTGCAATAGCAGCCAAGCCTCTTTTCTTAGGACTTTTAAAAAGCAATTTATCAATGATTTGCATGTTGGGATATTTACTTAAAGTTTCTCGATTTTGTTGAAAATACACTTGAGCCAAAGCAGTCTCATTGGAAGTGATCAATTGAATGAAACTATAGTAAATTGAATCTTTCCCATTTATTTCACCAGTTCCTATTAATGCATGGCGAATGGAATACCACTGTAGTTTTAGATTTGGGTCTTTTAATTCTGAAATCAAAAAAGAACTCTTTTCCAAAGAATCAAGGGCATAAGTAAGCTTTAATGCGGAAATTTTGTCCTCATCATTTTCTGTAAACTTAGCCAATAATAGAGCTTGCTTAGCAGCCTCTTTATTATCATTTTGTTTATGGAGGTAATTTACATACTCTTTTAAACGGACTGAGTCTATGTTGGGTTCGTTTTGACCGCTTACAACGGTTTGAAATAAACAAAAAATAAGAAGACTAATGAGCTTCATCAATATTCAAGCCTGTTTCATGCGTATGATAAACATTTGGGTAAATCCCATGGCATCTACTTACTCTATCCATAGCATAAAAAATGCCTAAAAATCCTTTATTAGCTACTGCACTTAAACCATAATTAGCACAACTAGGATAAAAACTGCACATAGCTCCATCCTGAGAAGATACAAATTGTTTATAAAGCCAATACGAAGGATAGAGAACCACACTTGAAACACTTTTTTTCTTATCGTTTTGCAGAATCACGCCACTTTTATTTTTTTTACTGTTATCCAGTACAAAATTAACGGTTGATAGACTTTGGGTAAACCCGTAAAAAGGACTGCAAAACAGAAGGATTAGAAAGGTTCTCATGCCAAGCAAATATAATTAAAAAATAAACATCATTTGTTTTAGATTTGCGCCATGCAAATCGATATTGATCAGGTAATAAAAGAGAAGAGTCCTTTTCTATTTAAAATATTACCTGGAGGTTTATTAAGATGGCTTAAGCGATTGCTTCGAGAGAAAGAAATCAATGAGATATTGGCGGATTCAGATGGGGTTGAAGACATTGAATTTGCAAGCCTAGTTCTAAAAAAAATTGGTGTAAATATTGTGACTGAAGGTTTGGAGAATATTCCAGCAACGGGCTCATGCATTATTGCAGCAAATCACCCACTTGGTGGAGTTGATGGGATGGCTCTTTTACAAGAAGCGGCCAGAGTAAGAAAAGACATACGTTTTGTGGTCAATGACATCCTTTTAAAAATACCCAATTTTAAGACTGTTTTTGTAGGTGTTAATAAAATGGGGTCCACTGCAAGGGAACAACTAATAAAAATAGAAAAGATTTACGCTTCTGATATGTGTACTTTAGTATTCCCAGCTGGTTTTTGTTCAAGAAAAATTGACGGAAAAGTACAAGATGTGGAATGGAATCCATCATTTGTTAAAAAAGCCAAAAAATACAACTTACCCGTAATTCCAGTTTCTGTTAAAGCTGTAAACACAAAACGCTTTTACAATATAAATATTTGGAGAAGAAGGTTAGGAGTTAAAGTTAATCTTGAATTAATGACTTTGCCAGATGAAATGTTCAAACAAGGCGGAAAAACGATTACTTTCACTATTCATCCTGCGATACCTGCTTCAGAACTTACCGCAAGTGGCAAGCCGAAAGACTGGTCTCAAAGAATTAGAGACATTGTTTACAGCAAGCTTTAAATTCACAAAAATTACCTAAAATTAGGTATTTTCTGTTTTGCAAAACACTATAACTTTTGCTATTGAAATATTAATAAGACCTATTTAACCGTTGTTGTTTAACAAGTTAAATTTGTTGTAGTTATGTATCATACTTGCTAGAAAGCAGTAACATTCCGTAAACCTAATTATTTAGGGAATGCGAGGATAAATACGGTTTATAATATTTCATGGTTTCCTTTTCATAATTTTGTGGTTATTGTTTTGGAACCATTCTTTCCTAATGCCAAAAGCCATATGTAACACATACGGCTTTTTGGTTTTCTTGCGCAAATGAGGTGTAATTTGCTTATAATTGCATACATAAATTATGAGTGCGAAAGATTCCCAAATAATAAGTGCTTACCCTAAAGAACTTATAGAAGCGGAGCTTAAAAAGGTAACTTTTGTTAGACCAACTAACAATGGAGGGAATGAAATATACATTTTCAAATCTCACGAAAGCGAAACCTTAATGCGTGAGGTGGGGCGTTTACGTGAAATCTCTTTTAGAGATGGCGGCGGCGGATCAGGAAAATCATGCGATATTGATGAGTTTGATGGTGGGGATAGAACCTATACCCAACTAGTGGTTTGGGATCCCGAAGAAAAAAATATTATTGGAGGTTATCGATACATACTGTGTATAGACGCAAGAGATGAAAACAATCATTTTCATTTAAGTACTCAAGAAATATTTAACTATACCGACTTAATGAAATCTAAATACCTTCCATATACAATTGAACTTGGAAGGAGCTGGGTACAACCCATTTACCAACCTAGACCTGGGAATAGAGGAGGACTTTTTTCATTAGATAACCTTTGGGATGGACTTGGTGCACTCATCATAAAACACAAAGATCAGATAGCCTATTTTTCTGGTAAAATGACCATGTACACTAGCTATAACAGAGAAGCTAGAGATTATTTACTTTCCTTTCTTTATGAAGTTTTTCCTGAAACTGAAAATTTGGTAGAAGTAGATGAAAAGACAAAGATTACAACAGATTGCTCAGAATTTATTTTGGCAATTAAGAATTTAGATTATAAACAAGCTCATACCCTACTCAATTCTAAAATAAGAGAACTAGGTGAAAACATTCCACCAATGTTTAATAGTTATATGAACCTATCTCCTACTATGAAAACATTTCCAACTGTCATAAACTCTCATTTTGGAGGAGTTGAAGAAACTGGTATTATTATTAAAATAGAAGATATTTATGAGACCAAAACCAGCAGGCACGTGAAGAGTTATTTAGAATACTTAGATACCATATGAAAAGTTTAATACTTTTACCAGTATTGTTGCTAAGCAATTTCTGCTTTTCACAAGTAGAATTTACCATTCAAGTAGTTACTATTGAGGGTAAAGATCATTCTATGGCATCGTCTATTCTTAAGATTTCAAAAGCAGAAGCCATAGCCATATGGAAGATGACAGAACAAAAAAAGCGCAACTCAACTGTAGGGATAAAGGATAACGGCTATAGGCCAATTATTAATCTAGATAGCCAATTAAATAACTATAGCATTGCATTCATTTCATTAGTAGATAATAAAACTAGCATTAACATGTTATGGGATGAAAAAGATTTGAATGATAGGGACTTTGACTTAATAAATGCTATTGTTGAAGCTTACAATGTTAAAATAGAAGCCATAGATAGCGAATTAGAAAAGAAACAAGAACTTCGCGAGGCAATAGAAGCTGATAAAAAGACTGAAGTTGAAGAAAAGAAAAACGAAGAAAAACGACTAAAAAAAGCCTTGAAGTCAACAGCCAAAGCAAATAAAAAAAATGATCGAAAAATTGAATCTAATGCCAAGGAAAACGAGACCACTACTAGGAAAATAAAAGAATACAACAATCAAATAAAACAGTTAGAAAACGATATTCAAAATTTCAAATCTAAGGAAAAACAAGAAGCAATTAAAACAAATAACAAATCAATTAAAAAGTTAAAAAAGGATAATAAGAACAATGCTAAAAACAGCGATAAAGCCAAATCTAAAATAACAAGTTTAAACAAAACGATTGAAGAGAACAATCTAGTTATTGCAGAAACTAAAGTAACAATAGAATCAACTGAACTAATTCCATCCTTGAAAAAAGAAACAAAGGGATTGAAAAAGGAAGTACGGAAATTTGAAAAGAGTAATGCTAAACTAACTAAACAAATCTCTATCAAGGAAACCAGCATCAATATGATGACCAATGAAACAAAGGATAATGACCTTCAGATTGACAAAAAGACAGATAAGGTCTTAGCGATAGAAAAGCAAATTAGCACCTTTGATTTAAAATCCAAGAACAAGCAATTAAAAGACCTGAGAAAAAAGGTTAAGAATTTGAATTCTGGGATAGAAAAGAATAAAGTGTCAAATAAAAAGTTGGAAGATCAAAAACAATAAACTTATTGGCTTTGGTATTGTTATTAGACTATGAGCTCTATCCAAGTATTAAGAACAGAACAAAAAGTACCAGCCTCAATGGCTGAAGTGTGGGACTTCATTTCTTCACCCAACAACCTCAAAGATATTACACCACCCGAAATGGGATTTACTGTTACCAGCGCGGAAGACATGAGTAAGATGTATGCTGGAATGATTATTACATATAAGGTGAAACCGGTGCTTAACATACCTGTAACTTGGGTAACCGAAATAACTGCAGTTAAGGAAAACGAATACTTTGTGGATGAACAGCGATTTGGGCCATACTCCCTTTGGCATCACAAGCATTTCACAAAACCCATAGAGGGTGGAGTTTTAATGACAGATATTATTCATTACAAGCTTCCTTTTGGAGTTTTCGGAACCATTGGTATAGGGTTTGTCAAAAAAAAACTTAATCAAATATTCAACTTTAGATTTAAAGCGGTAGAAGAAAAATTCGGAAAATTTAAAGGTTAAAATATCACCTTTCGATAATGATTTTTGTTTGGATACTTCTTAATTCTGCGGTTGCTTTTAATACATAAACACCCGGAGCCAAATCATCTACTTGTATGGTATTGTAATTATTTAATTGACCAACTTTTACTAATTTGCCTGATATTTCATAAAAGCTCACCTGTGCATTTGGCATTCCACTTATTATCAACTCCCCATTTGTAGGAATAGGGAACACTATAATATCAGAAGGATGAAATGCAACAGTGCTATTAATCCTAACCACTTCTTTAACTGCTTCAAGCGCATTTATTTTTCCAAATCCGTAGGTATTATTCGAATCCTCTGAACCAGTATATGAATCTTTTAGCGCAGTTTTACGCAGAATTTCACGTATTTGACCAGGATTTAGTCTTGGGTTCGCATCCAGCATTAGTGCAATAATTCCACAAACATGTGGAGAAGCCATGCTCGTTCCACTTGCTAATATCCATGCATGCTCCTCATTGTTCCAAGTAGACTTAAACAAAACAGAACGCGTTTGCCAAGGAGCAATGTTTTCTGTTTTATAACTAGAGATAACTAATGAACCTGGTGCAGAAATATCAGGTTTCGTTCTCCCTCCAACATTTGGCCCAATGCTACTAAAACTACTTATCTCTCCAATGGTTAAATTCTCTGTTCTAAAAACAGTATCTACCGAAGTCCATGAATTTCGTGGAATATAAGATCCCACACTGATTACGCTATTCCCAGTCCCACCATTCTCCCCATTGGAGTATGAACGCGTACCATTTTTATAGCTATTGTCATTTTTATAATCATTACCCTTAACTGAATTAGTGAAAGATCCAGAAGTCCAACGGTAAGGTTGTCCGCTGTTCCAACCATGTATGGTGCCTTCTCCTCTAAACCCTAGCCTAATTCTTGATTTATCTGGGTTGTTTGACTTTACAATTAATAATACCTCACCCTTTTCATTTGCAGCATATTTCTTATTAGGTAAAGCCGTTACTGTTAGTGTGTCGGAACCATTGATAAACGTTTGCTTATAGGCTACTTTTCCATTACTCATAAAAAATGGACTAACCAGTAATTTATTCCCTAAAGTATCATAAAGGCTAACATTTATACCGAAATTCTTATTTGGAGAACCCCAAAAATCACAGTAAATCTCCTCTTCGCTATGCCTATTTCTATTCCTATCGTAGGCCCAAGTATATAAAGTATCTGAGTTAAGGTCTAATTGTACATGCATGTTATTATTCGCACTATTACCACTAGAGCCGACAACAATTTTACCATTTCCAACCAAAGACTCTACGGCCAAATCAAATAAACTGCTTCCATCGTGCGGCCCCGTGTTCATACCCCAGCTAAGATTTATACTTGCTGGCTTATTTACTGAAGTAGCGTAATCGAATATGTGCTTATAGCCATCTATTATGGTGGGATTCGCAACTACATAATCACCATATGCACTTCCATTTAATGAATCATTGGTATGGCGAATTGATACCCAAACCATTTCTGCTGCGGGAGCCATTCCGCTATACTTTCTATTCGGTGTAGTAAATCCGCTTCCAGCAGCTATTCCAGCCACATGCGTTCCATGGCTCCCATCTGGATCCCCTATAATTTTTATATCTTGTTCTTTGGTAAACTGAGCTCCATAAGTGAAGCCTGCTGGAGGCGAACCAAATGTGGTATTTTGATGCCACCAATTTTTAACTCTTAATTTAGTCCCATTAGCATCCATAAAGTTTGGATGTGAACCTTCAAACCCAATATCAACTATTCCCACAATTGCATTGGTTCCTAAAAAGGGACTTACTCCGGCTCCAGAATGAACATCTATTGTTTTGGTTAATATTTTTGTGGTGTCGGTCAAAGGTTTTGGCGAATTCAATCTTCCACTTGCTTCGATATAACCAATACCAACACTTTTACTTAATTGTCCAATCTGACCTTTAGTTAACCAGGCTGAGAATATGTTACCCGTTTTGCTATACTCAATACCATCTGGAACTTCTTCCTCATTTACATGAGAAAACAGGCAAGGATAACTACTGCCTATCTTTAAGGGAAACAAAGAACTATTTTCGGGCTCCAATAAAAGCAATTGGGTAATGGGGCTTAATGAATTTGGATTAACCAGCTCAGGAACCTGTGCAATGCCCTTCCCAATAATTAAGATACTTACAATAGTGAAAATACGAAATCGCATGAACTACAAATATCGTCACTTATTGTGTAAATAGACTGACACATTTCATCTAAAAAGCTAATCTAACTAAGGTAATTACTTGTAATTTAATTGCACAAACTACAAATGTGCATAAGGTAGATATTTGCCATGTTGCCATGCATAGTATTATCATACCTTTGGTGTTATGATTGTAGTAACAGGTGCAGCTGGATTTATAGGTTCTGCATTAATTGGAATTCTACAAGAACGTGGATATGGACAGATTGTAGCGGTTGATGATTTTACTGACAAGACAAAAGACCATAACCTTATTGGCAAAGCACTGTATCAAAAGGTAGAACGCAGTCATTTCTTTGAATGGTTTAAGAACAATTTAGATGCAATTCAGATTGTTTTGCATATAGGTGCACGCACAAATACAGCTGAGAAAAGCGAAAGTGTTTTACAAGAACTAAATGTAGATTTCAGTAAAAAAACGTGGCAATTATGCATCGAAGGCAGTATCCCATTAATTTATGCTTCTTCTGCTGCAACTTATGGAAATGGAATTGATGGATTTAATGATGAAGGTTCGTTACAGCCATTGGCGCCACTAAATCTCTATGGCAAAAGCAAACATGAGTTTGACTTATGGGTTGAAAAACAGGAACAACAACCACCCTTTTGGGCAGGGTTTAAGTTTTTTAATGTATTTGGTCCGAATGAATACCACAAAGGAAGAATGGCATCTGTAATTATGCACGCTTTCAATCAAATTAATGAAACTTCAAAAATGAAGTTATTTCAATCTCATAGAGTTGACATAAAAAATGGGGAGCAAAAACGTGATTTCATTTACGTTAAAGACTTAATTGAAGTCCTAATTTTCTTTATGGAAAACAGGCAAAATAGCGGTTTGTATAATTTAGGCACAGGTAAGGCAAGAACCTTTAAAGACCTTGCTTTATCCGTATTTAAAGCATTAAAGAAAGAACCAAACCTTGAATACATTCCCATTCCAGAAGACATTAGAAATGCTTATCAATACTTTACCGAAGCAAGTATGCATAAATTAAGAAAAGCAGGTTATGCAAAACCATTTATGAGCCTAGAAGATGCTACTAAAGATTATGTGGAACATTATTTGAGCACTAAGGAATACATCTAAAGCATTGAAGATTAGATTTAAAATATCAAACATTGTCATTGTCATTGCAGGCGTACTCATCGCCTTGCTGTCACAATTCTGGAATGTTAAGAATTTTAATGAAGGAAGTGAAATTGTACTCAGGCAAAAAAGTTCAGAGCTAAATCGAAAATCTTCCCTCAACTTAAATCTAATTAGGAGTGCATATGATGGGCTTAAAAATAATAATGAGATTACTCGTAATAACCCAATAATACAGCAACTACAAAAAAACAACATCGATATTTCGATTTTTGCTGGTCAGCAACCTCTATTTTGGACTACCAACTCATTTAATGTTAGACCTCAATTTTATTCGCAATCTAGAATAGAAAAACATCTAGGTGATTACCTTGTTATAAAACCTTATGAGTATAAATACCGTGAGTTTATTTTCACTTATAAACTAATAAAGAATCCACAATTCACCTTTTTCGCAAATCAGGTAAGTAGTATAGAAAAGCGTAATAAGTTCACTCTTGAACAGAATCCGCTTGAAGGCAGTATAACCACAGATATTGTAGGACTACCTTTATTCTACCTCAGTATTGATAAGTATTATTCTCCAATGTCATGGAGTATTCTCTTTCTTTTAGGGGTAATACTGTTGTGTATTGGCATTTATAGGACTTTTAAAAACCATAATAATCAGCACCTAGGAGTATTGTGTATTGCATTTTTATTGTTCATAATAGAATACTTGTTTTATAAGAATCATATTCTTTGGAATTTGAAGTCTAGCCAACTTTTTGCACCAGAAACATTTGCAAGTAATTGGTTTGCCCCTAATTTGGGAGTACTACTTTTTAATAGTGTTTTATTCTTTACTCTGCTTTTATATATAAATTATTATTTAAATACCATAAAAATTTCAGATTCATTTAAGAAGAAGAAATGGCCCTGGATTGTATCAGTTTTCGTTTATGGAATTTATGCTGGAATCCTTTATAATTACATTGGTAAATTAGTAAATGATAGCAGTTTAAGTTTCGACTTTTATGAAATATTCCTTTTCAATATTTATACCTTTATATCTCTAATTATCATATTCTTTGGTTTCCTTAGTTTCTATTCGCTATTGGCATTGATTAAAGTATTCAAACCAGTTAAATTTAAGAGAAGCAAATATGTCACTATCGGAATTTTAGTTGTAATCTATCTTACTATTTGGTGGTTTGCATCTGCCTATATTGCCTTTTTAGCTACTTTAACGGCTAGTGTTTTCTATTTATTAGACAATGTAGACATAAAGTATGATTTAAGATTAATTAGTAGAACACTAATTCCTTGTATATTTATTTCTATCCTATTTCATCATTTCTCCTTAGAAAAAGATATGGCTCATAGAGATACTATCGCTGCTAAGCTACTTCTTCAGAATGAGAAAGAACCAATGGTAAAGTTGGTTAAAACAGAAGTGAGTTTGGCAAAGGATCTTGGAGTGATCGATTATTACACCTGTGACGATATTAGTAAAACAGAATTTGAATCAAGAATAAGGCAAGTTTATTTTAATACATTCGCAGATAATTTTGAAACAAAAATCTTTGACTTTGATCGAAGAGGAAACCCATACCAAACAGAGAATTCATTCACTTTTGAAGAGATCGATACCTTATTTAACAGCAAGACTTGTAAGCCTGTTTCAAATCATTTTACTTTAGTAACAACCAAGAAATTAAAAGGTAGTTATTTAGGAAAGTTTGAAGCTTATACCGACTCGGCTTTTTATGGAACTTATTTCGTTCTGATGAAACCAATCTTAAATAACTCTCCAGGTAAACTGAGCCAAATCTTTGATAAGAGCCCCTTGGATGCTTTGTTTACTCAAAATCAATATAGTTATGCCATTTATTCTGCAAATCGATTGAGTAGAAGGTTTGGTAGTTTTAAATACAATACTGAACTAAATAACACAGAACAATATTACACTGCAAACGACTACACACATTACGTTTATAAAGATGATCTAAATAATAAAATTGTAGTAAGTAAACCTAAACGGAATTGGATACAAAATATAAGCAGTTTTACGTTGCTTGTTCTATGTTCCGTAATCGTTTTTATTATTTACTATTTATTGTTGCTTGGAAGAAAAAGAATAAGCAACTCTAATGAAAACAAACAAAGCATGCGGTTCATGGCTTTCCTTAAGAATAGGTACCGGATTCCTTTTTGGAGTAAATTATATTTGAGCCATAAACTCCAGCTATATGTGGTTGGTGTTGTTTTTATTACCTTTTGTGTTATTCTAATTGTTACCGTACGCTATTTTAACAATAGCAATAAAACACGTCAGGTTAAATACCTGTGGGATAAATCTACGCAAATTGCAAATACTTTAAGCACACAAACCAATCTTCAAGCTGTATTCGAACGCAATGAAAACAACATTCTTTACGATTTAAGTAAGTATTACAATTCAGATATTAATTTATTTGATCCAAGCGGAAAATTGGCATTTAGTTCAAATGACAAAATTTATGAACAAGATTTAATTGGCCGTTTAATGAAACCTGAAGTCTACAAAAAATTGCGATTGGATAAAAAGTCTGGAGTAATTAATAATGAGAAACTCGGATCATTAAGTTACATCGCCTCTTATTTGAGTATTTTCGACAATGACCTTAAGCTAAAAGGGTATATCAATCTACCATATTTCACAAATGAACAGGATTTAATTAGAGAAATAAGCAATTATTCGGCTACTTTAATTAATCTATTCGCATTGGTCTTTGCTCTAGCAGCTATACTGGCTTATATTATTGGTCAGCAAATAATTAAGCCGCTAAATACTATAAGAAAAGAGTTAAGATCGGTAAAATTAGGGAACCAATACACTCCATTAAAGTATAAGAACAATGATGAAATTGGGCTCTTAATTACAGAGTACAATAAGATGTTGGCTGAGTTAGAAGAGAGCACCAATAAATTGGCCGAAAGTGAAAGACAAGGAGCCTGGCGAGAAATGGCGAAACAAGTAGCACATGAGATTAAAAATCCATTGACTCCAATGAAACTCACTTTACAGCATCTACAATTATCAATTCAACGAGATGAAGAAGGACTCGCTGAAAAAGTTGAAAGAACTTCTCAGTTACTTATTGGGCAAATTGAATCTTTGTCTAAGATGGCAGAAGAGTTTAGTTCATTTGCAACAATGCCTGAGGCCAAAAATAGTCTGGTAGACGTTGGCGAAGAACTTTCTAAAGTTTGTGATTTATTCAATTTAGAAAACAATGTAACTATTGTTAAAAGCATACCTAAAAACCCATTAATAGCGGACCTTGATCCACAGCAAATAGGTCGGGTATTTAACAACATAATCAAAAACGCTATTCAAGCCATGCCTGATAATGAATCCGGCAAAGTGCATGCTAAAATTAACAATGCTAATGGAATAATAAATATTAGCATAAAAGATAATGGCAAAGGCATACCAGCCGAATTACAGGGTAAGATTTTTAGTCCAAATTTTAGCACCAAAAACAGTGGAATGGGATTGGGATTAGCTATGAGTAAAAAAATCATTGAACAATTTAACGGAAGTATCCGTTTTGATAGTAAGGAAAACGAAGGAACGACATTCTTTATTCAGCTCCCTTTGCATAAAAAATAATATCCATGGCTGCAAGAAAGCTTATAAGCATTCTATTTTGTTTAACAACATGGGCAGCTCATGCACAAATAAAAAAACAAAAAAGCTTACTCATTGCAAAACCCATTGTTTTCGTAGATAGCCAAGCGATTGATGCACTGAGCTTAGAAATATGGGTTGATTCGATACGCCTAGACTCCAAATTGGATTACACACTCTTAAAAGGAAACACGAGTGTGCAGTTCAGTCCAAAATTCATGGGCGAAACGGCCAATCTAAAATACAAAATATTTAATCCTATAATCTTTAAAGAACTTAGCACTAATAGGCTGATTAGAACTGGGTCAACTTTAAACGGATATACAAATGAAAATAGCAATCCCCAAGGGAGTCCCTCTAATATTCAATCGGTTGGTTTGCTTAGTCGAGGTATCAGTTTTGGCAACTCTCAAGATCTAGTTTTAAACTCAAATCTAAACTTGAGGTTAAGTGGTAAAGTGAGTGATAAAATTTCAATAGAAGGGGCAATCACTGATCAAGAATTTCCATTTCAACCAGAAGGGACTACTTCCACTCTTCAGGACTTTGATAGAATCTATCTAAAATTCATATTACCAAAAAGTCAGATTGTGCTTGGAGATCATTTATTCAAAAACCCAAATGACTTCACTTTTATGAAATACAATAAAAAGAATAGAGGCTTGCAATGGCAATTTGAAAGTGAAACAGATAAGGGAAAGCATAGTGCTGAAATTGACGCCGCCTTAGCTAGAGGACGGTTTGCAAGAAATGAAATTACCGGCATTGAGGGTTTACAAGGGCCATATAGATTAAACGGTTCTAGAAATGAACAGTTCATTATTGTAATAAGCGGAACAGAGAACGTTTATTTAGATGGCAAAAAGATGGAAAGGGGCTTACAGTCAGATTATACCATTGACTATAACCTTGGAGAAGTTACGTTTACCCCAAAAAACCTTATCAATGCATTTAGCAGAATAATTGTAGAATTCCAATACTCAGATCGTTTCTATGCCAGAACAATAGCTAGTGGGAACTATAGTTTTGAAAATGAAAAACTTAGAACGTATATAGGAATTTATACGGAGAATGATTTAAAGAATCAACCAATCCAGCAAAGTTTAGACTTATTTGATTCTACTCAAATGTTAACTGCAAAAGAGATTCTGGCAAATGCAGGAGATAACTTTCAATCCACAGGACTTAATGGAGCCAGCAGATTGGAAGGTTTTAGTTCTAGTACACCAAACTATATTCTAGCTGACTCCTCGGGAACTCCAGTTTATGTTTATGTAAATGTGTAGGCTTCCCCCTTTTAGTACCGATTTAAAGTAGACAAACTTATATAATTTATCACATCTGTCCAAAATAAATTTTAAGGAATAAAAAAAACGGCAAGTTTGATCCACTAGATTAGTGGTACTAA
>Ga0222654_1000439_pt1 | contig 28582 bp, 27 predicted proteins | sample AntAcemetagen421_FD_179805 | JGI IMG/M metagenome (GOLD analysis project Ga0222654, IMG submission 179805) | Saline water microbial communities from Ace Lake, Antarctica - #421 | ecosystem: Environmental > Aquatic > Non-marine Saline and Alkaline > Saline | place: Antarctica: Ace Lake...
CATGTCACCACCGATGTTCGAGGCCGCAGTTTTAAAGAGGGAAGGGCTGCGATTCAGGACCATGGGAAAGGTAACGTGCACTCTTTTCAGAATTTGCGGATTCGTCCGCTCGCAGCGAAGGAATAGGCACCCGGTCTTTTTACTGGGATTCAGTCAATTTCACCGCACGCTCCGACCGATGAAACGAATATGCGTAGTTCCGCGCTGGAATGGCCATCGGGGAAATCGTCTCTTTGGCCTTGGTGAGACTGACGCTAAAGATCTTTCCTGCTACAATAACCAATGTTATAGTTTCTGGCGACGGCTGGCCGAGAAAAAAGGTTATTTGTTAGATACAGATGATGTATCTTCCCTCGAAGAAGCAGATGGTATTTGGCTGCTTGATCTCCCGCGAAAGCGAAGTGAATTTGATCGGATTCTTAACACTAAACGAAGCACGGCGAAGGTGGTTCTACAGGTGTGCGAATCGCCGTTGATCGTGCCGCAGTCGCATGAAAAAAGCCACCAACTCGAGTGTGATCTGGTGATGACCTACGAGAAACCGAAGGTCGATGATGCGCGGAGTTTTCACTATGAGATTCCCACCGATCTTGAGTTAGAAGGGGAAGGCATTTCCTTTGGGGAGCGGCGTTGTGCGATGATGATCAACAGTAATAAGCAAGAGGGTTGGATGGGCTCTGGGATAGTGGGATCCACGCGGTTTCCGGGCTGGGGAAAGTATTTCAACGGATGGACGGCCGCTAGGGGACACCGACTATTTCCGGCCCGGGGAGAGCTTTATTCGTGGCGGAGGAAGTTTGCTCGCACGGCCGAGCGGATGGATCGACGGTCGCTTGATATCTATGGGCTTGGTTGGACAGGCGAACCCACGACGTGGATTCCGGTAAAACGCCCCGAACCGTATCTTTGTGCAACGGGGGACGTGCTGGTCGATCGATCAAAAATTGAAAACTTTGAGGATAAAATCTCGTTGATCGGGCACTATCGATTTGGGGTCGCGGTGGAGAATTTTCGGGGTTCCACCGGGTATATTTCAGAAAAGATATTTGATGTGATACGGGCGGGATCGGTACCGATTTATCTGGGCGATGAATCGATTGGCGAAGTGTTACCGGCGGGAGCATTTGTGGACGTGCGGCAATTTGGTCGCCACGAGGAACTCCTGCACTACCTGGCGCAATGCCCTGAAAGTGAATGGGCGGCGATGCGAACGTTGGGGCGGACCTTTTTGAAGTCTGGGCATCTGGCTCAATTTGGGATGGAGGCATTCGCAAAAACGGCGATGGAAGTGTTGGGAAAGCTGTAGGGATCTATCTTCGACCCCCGATGGGGCCGATCAAAATTGCGGAGGCATTTGGCTCGTGTTTGAGGTGACGGCGCGTGCGTTCGGAGCCAAGAGGACTTACGAACGATACGTTCGATTTCGATTCCGATCTCCGCTGATGGTTCTCCCCTTGGTCGCAGGCGCAAGATTGGCGAGGGCGAGCCGACCGAAGCGGCTGAACGCTCCATAGATTAGAAAAGTGATGGTCGATCCGAACCACTCGAATTCGAGGGGATTGCGCTATTGAACGACTCAGCCGCCAAAGGCAGAGGAGACCCAGGGGTGGGCTTAGGGTAACAGAACTCCGTTGCGCACTGGGTCAGGTGGAGAGCGGCATGGCCTTTTCGATGAGCTGGACCCAGTAGGAAGAGCCGGAGGGAATGGCTTCGTCGTTGAAGTTATATTTGGGGTGATGGACCATGGCGGTATCGCCGTTACCAACGAGGATGTAGGCTCCGGGGCGCTCTTCTAGCATGAACGCAAAGTCTTCGCCGCCCATAATGGCGGGAGTGTCGGTGGTCACGTTCTCGGCTCCGGCGACTTCGGCGGCGACTTCGGCGGCAAACTTGGTCTGGGCGGGGGCGTTGACCATGACGGGATAGCCTTGATGGTAGTTGATTTTGGTCGTGGCGCCGTAGGCCTGAGCGGTGTGTTCGCAGATGGCTTTGATGCGTTTCTCGGCGAGCGCGCGGATGTCTTTGTCCATGGTGCGCACGGTGCCGCGGAGTTGCACGCGTTCGGGGATGACGTTGTAGGCTTCGCTTTCAGTGCGGAAGGACGTCACCGAAACGACGAGGGCCTTGAGGGGGTCGGCGTTGCGCGACGCGACGGTTTGCAGCGCGATTACGATTTGGGCGGCAACGACGGTGGTGTCGATGGCTTCGTGCGGCTTGGCGGCGTGACCGCCGAGGCCGGTCACATCGATGGTGAATTCGTCGGTGGCGGCGAAGAAGGAGCCTTCGCGGATGGCGAATTGGCCGATGGGAATCCCAGGCATGTTGTGCATGCCATAGACCTCTTGGATGCCAAACTCGTCCATCATGCCGTCGGCGCACATTTCGCCGCCGCCGCCGCCGCCTTCTTCGGCGGGTTGGTAGATGACGACGGCGGTGCCGTCGAAGTTGCGGGTTTCGGCGAGGTATTTGGTCGCGCCGAGGAGCATGGAGGTATGGCCATCATGGCCGCAGGCGTGCATCGCGCCGGGAGTGGAGGAGGCGTAAGGAAGCCCGGTGTCTTCGAAAATGGGGAGGGCGTCCATATCGGCGCGCAGGCCGATGACTTTGCCGCTCGTGTTTTGGCGGCCCTTGATGACGCCGACCACGCCGGTGCGACCGATGCCGGTTTTGATCAAATCGCAGCCGAACTCTTTGAGCTTCTCCGCGACGAGCGCAGAAGTGCGATGGGTGTCGAAAAGGATTTCAGGGTTTTGGTGGATGTCCTGCCGCCACGAGGCGATTTCAGGTTGGAGTTCAGTAATACGGGTGTTAATCGACATGTAGGGAAGGTGCTGGGATAAGGGCCCGGTTCAAACCAGAACGGAGAATTCCACTAATTCCCGGATGAAGACATGAATAGATCATGAATTTTCATCAAATTTCAGCGCGACAGTTGGTCTGAGAATGAGACGATAGGGTTTCGCATGATCACTTCGGGTATACGAGGTGATGTGTTTTGCCCTAAATCTTTTACCCTTAGCTTTATGAAACTCGGTATTCACGCTTACGCTTGGTGTTCTCAATGGACCAATGAAACGCTCGATTTGATTGATCGGGTTTCGGACCTGGGATTAGATTTTATTGAAATTCCGTTAATGTGTCTGGAGACGTTTGATGCAACTGCGATCAAGGCGCGTTTGGATGCGGTGGGGATTGGAGCGGTCACCTCGACAGTGTTGTTGGGAGATACGGATATCACGAGTGAAGATCCTGCCCAGCGCGAACTCGGGCGGCAGTATTTGGAGGATTGTGTGAAAGCGACTGCCGCGATCGGTGGCTCGAGTTTCTCGGGAGTGATTTATTCGCAACATCCGGGACAACTACCCCAGCGGCCGGAAGAGCGGCATATGCAGCGGTCGGCCGATGGATTACGCCCGGCCGCAAAGTTGGCCGGAGAGCTCGGTGTCTTGGTCGGGATCGAGCCGGTGAACCGTTACGAAACTTATTTGGTGAATACCTGTGAGCAGGCGAGGCATCTGAAGGACCTGATTGATGAACCGGCGATGCGAATTCATCTCGATACTTACCATATGAATATTGAGGAAAAGAGTTTTTACGATGCCACGATGTTGGCTGGCGAAGATCTCATTCACTACCATCTCTGCGAAAATGACCGCGGAATACCGGGAACCGGGCAGGTCGATTGGGACGGAATTTTTCGGGCACTGAAAGAACTCGACTATCAAGGTAACGCGGCGCTGGAAAGTTTTGTCGATAACACGGATAATATGAACACTTGGGTTTGGCGCCAACTCGCTCCTGACGGTGACACGCTGCTCCGCGAAGGCGTGAAGTTCATCCGGGCGAAGCAGAGTGAATACGGGTTGCGCTAGTTTTTGCGCCCGAGGAAATTTTTGACGAACTGCCGGATTCTGACTGGAAATCGGTTTACTGAAACGCTGACCGATTTCCGGGGGAAAAAGCGTTCAGCCTAGTCGGTATGCTCAGCGATATAGGTTTGAACAGATTGCTTCATTTCACGCCGGAGGAGAATGATGCCCAACAAGTTGGGTAAGGTCATCAAGACGATGGCCACGGCAGCGAGGTTCCACACGAGAGTGGTGTCGGAAAAGGAAGCGAAAAAGAAGCCGAGCACGTAGACGATTCGGTAGTATTTTACCGACCCGACGCCAAAGAGGTAGACCATGGCACGGTCGCCGTAGTAGCTCCAAGCGATCGCGGTGGAGAAGGCGAATAGGAGTAGGCCGACGGCCACGATGGTGCGTCCGAATTCGCCGAAGATGCCGCGGGCGAAAGCAGCGGAGGTGAGCTCGGCGGAGTGGAGTAACGAGCGGCCAGACACGTGGATATCTGGGTTCTCAAATTTGCCGTCTGCGACCGCGACATCACCCGTGATGGGGTCGCCGTTGGCCGTCTTGATCATCACCTCTTCGGCGACTGATCGAGCGCTGAGCACGGTCGCATTCGTGGACACGATATGGCCTTCGATGACGGATAAAGAACCACTGTAAGCGACGACTGGAGTCTCACCCTCCCCTGAGATATGACGATAAAGTGCTTGTTGTTCTGCTGGGTTGGTATCGGTCCATGAACCGGCGACAATTTCGATATCGGCCGACTGGAATTCATTCGGGAGTTTTTCGGTCCAGACGCCCGAAGACAGGATGACGAGACCGGTTAGCGTGCAGATACAGATCGTGTCGATGAAGGGCTCGAGGATGGATACCATGCCCTCAGAAACGGGTTCATCGGAGCGGGCGGCAGCGTGGGCAATCGGAGCTGAGCCTTGACCTGCTTCGTTGGAGAATAGGCCGCGGTTGACGCCACGGTTGAAAGCGTAGGCGAAGGAGGCGCCGAGGAAACCGCCGACGGCGGCACTGCCGGTGAAGGCGGTTTTGAAGACGAGGAGGAACGACGGGATAACGTTGGCCCAGTTGGTGATGATCACACCAAACGCGCCGATGATATAGAGTAGTGCCATGAAGGGCACGACCTTGGAGGTGACGGCGGCGATACGACTGATGCCGCCGATGATGACGAGTCCGAGGAGAACGGCGAGTACTCCGCCCGTCACGATGGGTTCGATACCGAAGGCAGCGTCCATGGCTTGGGCGATGTTATTGATCTGGGGGAGATTGCCGGTGCCGAAAGAACTGATGACGGTCGCGACGGCGAAGATCACGGCGAGCCACTTGAGGTTGAGCCCTCGATCCATGAAATACATCGGACCGCCGGCCATGGTGCCATCCGGGGTCTTGACGCGGTATTTGTGGGACAGAGTCACCTCGACGAATTTGGTGGTCATGCCAAAGAAGGCGGTGGCCCACATCCAGAAAAGAGCCGCGGGGCCACCGAGATAAATGGCGAAAGCGACGCCCCCAATGTTACCGGTGCCGACGGTGCCGGAGAGGGCGGTGGCGAGGGCTTGGAAGTGGCTGGTATCACCGGCCATCCCGCGTTTGTCCTCTTTGCCACAAACGATGCGGATGGCGCGACCGAAGTAACGCAGTTGCGGGAAACCGAGATAGAGGGTGAAGAACAGGCCGGTGCCTAAAAGCACGTAAGGAAACCAGAAGGCTCCCCCAAGGAAACCATCGAGATTGAGGAGTAAGTCGTTGAGGAAGTTCATCGGTCGAGGAGGGTGGCGCGGGCGGTGCGATCGGCGACAGCCGCGTCGTGCACGGCGGCATTAAATTGAGGATTGGGTCGGCGAGGAACGTCGGCGCCGGTTTCGGCGATCCAATCGTTCAATAACTGTTGCAGGTCTCGTGCCTTTTGGGGCTTTGCGGCAAAGAGGTTCGTGGTTTCTCCGATGTCCTCGTGGAGGTTGTAGAGTTCGTAGGCATCGTCTTCGTAGAAGTGATGAAGTTTCCAGTCGCCTTGGCGGACGACTGAAACGGGACGGGAGCGGAAAAGGACGTCACGTTGTTCCGCGGTGGTCTGGGCATACGACTGGAGGTAAGCGGGAAAGTGCCAGTAGAGGGCGCGGTCGGGATCGGGTTTGGTGCCGGTGAGGACAGGGACGAGGCTTTCACCATCGAGAATCTGGTCGGGGAGGGGCGTACCCATGATTTCACAGAGGGTGGGATAGATATCCACGCCGGTGACGAGGGCGTCGGAGATTTGGCCGGGGGTGATGCGGCCAGGCCAGCTGATGGCAAGAGGCACCCGGATGCCGCCCTCGTAGTAAGTGCCCTTGTAGCCGTAGAGTGGGTTCATATCGGTGGCCGGACCGTAGCCGCCGTTATCCGAAAAGAAGATGATGGCCGTATCGGCAGTGAGGTTAAGTTTTTCGAGCTTGGCCATGATCCGGCCGATGCCTTCGTCGGTCGCGTGAATCATCGTGGCCATTTTGACGTTGTGGTGGAGCGCTCCGGGCGTCTTAGCGGCGTATTGATCGACGAGTTCGTTTTTGGCTTGGATGGGGGTATGGACCGAAAAGTGCGTGAGGTAGAGTAGCCAAGGTTTCTGCGCATTTTGTTCGATAAATTTGACGGCTTCATCGTTGAGGCGATCGGTGAGGTATTCGCCGGCGGGGGCATTTTCGAGACCTGGGGCGTGGGGGTGAGGAGGGTAGTAGCCCTGAGGGGGGCTACCGCTGTGAGAGCCGCCGATATTGAGGTCGAAGCCATACGGGATCGGATCGTTGCTGAGGTGCCATTTGCCGATAGAGGCGGTCGTGTAGCCGGCCGCTTGCGCGACTTGAGCCCACGTGATGATCGACGGATCCAGGTTGGAGACGCCGGGGATGTGTTCAAGGCGGCGGTGCTCGGTCTTGCCGCGGGGCTCGGTGCCGACGTTGTAAATTTTGTGTCGGGGGGAGTATTGCCCGCTGAGGAGGCTGGCGCGAGCGGGAGCGCAGTTGGCGGAAGCAGAGTAGGCCTGCTGGAAGATCATGCCGTTGGCGGCGAGCTGATCGATATGGGGCGTTTCGAAGAAATCCGAACCCATGTAACTGGTGTCGCGCCAGCCGAAATCATCGAGAAAAATGAAGAGGATATTGGGCTGTTTGGCGGGTTTGGCCACGAGGGCGCAAGAGGCTAGAACGAGGAGGATGAGCCAGTGAATACGGCGGAGTGTCATGGGGAAGGAGAGAGCGTGGGTTACGGAAAAATGCAGAGGGCGATTTCGCCGGTGAATGCGGGAGTGGCGAGAGGGGAGAGAGCTGAGTCGGCGGGGTGCGTGGTGCGATGCACGATTGCGCCGGTTAGAACATTAATCCACTCCGATCTCCAAGGTCCGGAGGGGAGTGATAGATGCAAGGTGGTGGGACTGCGGCCTTCGAGGTAGATGAGGTAATATTGGCCCGGGGTGGAAAGCGTGCGGGTGACGACGCCGGGAGAGTGGGTAACTACATCATGGTCGGGGTTGAGGGAGGCGAGTTTGAAGTGATGCACGAATTCGCTGAGGATGCGAAGCTGATTGCGTAGGGTCGGGCTGCCGCCGCCGGGCGCTTCGTTTTTGGTGCCAGATCCGTCCTCGGCGCCGACGTGGAAGGAGTCGTCGAGGTGGTTGAAGAGTCCGCCCCCGCTCATGATGAAGTTCCAAGCTTGGCGGCGATAGGTATGGTCGTCGCGACCTGCGAAGCCGGATTCGTCGTAACCGATTACGCGATGAAATCCGCGATTCCACGTGACGGCTTCGGGGGGGGCGTAAGGAACCTCTCCTTCCCGTGCGGCGTTTGATGCGGAGCGCCGGTGGGAAGTGGGCTGAATCTTGCGACGTTTTATCACGGTATTCCGGAGGCGATGGTGATCACTGGAGTGATGTGGTCGGGTAGGGGAGGGCCAACGGGGACGTCGGCGTTCCTAGGGCGGAGTCGTTCCCAAGGGCGATGGGGGGGGGAGTCGAGGGGCTACTCCACGGCGCACAACCTGGAGGATTTCCGCCTGCTCGTTACCAGCTGGCGCGGCGTTTGATGCGGAGGGCTTCGTAGAGGTCGGGGGAGAGTTCCTGGAGAAAGCGGGAGGGCGTGAGCAGCATGCCGCCGGGGCCTGCGCGGGTGGCGATCTTGGGGTAGCAGATGTAGAGTTCGTTTTTGGCTCGGGTCACGGCCACATAGAAGAGACGGCGTTCTTCTTCGACGTCGCCGGCTTCGATGGAACGGCGGCCGGGGAATAGGCCGTCGGCGCAGCCGATCACGAAGACGACGTCAAATTCGAGGCCCTTGGATTGATGGACGGTGGTGAGTTTGATGGCTTCGGCGTCGGCTTCGACTTGGCGCTCGGTCGTCTCGCCGTTGAGGAGCACGATTTGGGCGAGGAGGTCTTGCATCTCGGTGAAACGGGCGGCGAAACCGGAGAGGGCCGTGAGCTCGTCGAGGCGGTCAATGTAGTCGGCGAACGCGCCTTTGAGGTAGTCGCCATACCAGCCTTCGATGGCGATTTCTACGGTGATTTGAGGGGTATCATCGCGCATGGCCTCGGCCGTTTGTTTGAGCGAGGCGCAGAAGCTGGGCCACTCGTCTTTGGCTCCTTTGGGGACTTTGCTTTTCACGTCGTCGGTGGTGAGGGCGTCGACGAAGTCTTGCTGCATGAGGCGGGCGTGATCGCGGGCGGCGTCGTAGATTTTCTTCGCGCCTTTTTCGCCGACTTTGGGGAGGAGGGTGACGACGCGTTGCCAAGCGGATTCGTCGGAAGGATTGTAGACGAAGCGGAGCATGCCGACGAGGTCGCGCACGTGTTGACGTTCGAAGAATTTCACGCCCGAGGTCATGTGGTAGGGCATACCGACCCGGGAGAGCGTGAGCTGCGCTTCGAGGGCGACGAAGTGGGAGCGGTAGAGGATGGCGATCTCGTTGGGCGAGACGCCTTCGTCTTCGATGAGGGAGCGGATACGTTTGACGAGGAACTCGGCTTGTTCGCGGTCATCCATGGTTTGGACGACGTAGGGTTTTTGGGAGTTGGCGCGGGCGGCGCGGAGTTCCTTGTCGAAGTGGCGGCCGGCGGGTTGAGCGTCGAGCACGCCGTTGGCGAGAGCGAGAATCTGGGGCGTGGAGCGGTAGTTGGTTTCGATGCGGTGGATGACGGTGCCGGGGTGGCGGTCTTGGAACGTCATCAGGTTCTCGAAATCGGCGCCACGCCAAGAGTAGATACACTGCGCATCATCGCCGACGGCCATGACGCTGTGATGAGGCGTCAGACGATCGATGATCTGGGACTGGATGGTATTGGTGTCCTGATACTCGTCGACGAGGAGGTGGCGGAAGCGGTGGCTGAAGTAGTTGGCGACCTGTTGGTCCTCGGTGAGGAGCTTGAGCCAGAGTTCGAGGAGATCGTCGTAGTCGACGACGTTTTGCTTCCGTTTTTCCTCGGTGTAAATCTTAGCGAAAGTCGGGAGAGCGACGGCGATGTCGGCGTATTGGGGGAAGTGTTCGTCGACGGTTTGCGCGAGTGATTTCTGGGTATTGCGCGAAAGGGAGATGACGTTGAAGAGCGGGCCGGGGCGCGGGTTGGTTTTGTCTTTGAAGAAAAATTTATCGTCAGCCTCAACGGTGCGCTTGAGGAGGGACTCTGATTCGTCGGCGTCGAGGATGGTGAAGTTCTTGGGGAGCTTGAGGACCTCGGATTCGCCGAACATGCGCAGGGCGCGGTTGCCGAGGGAGTGGAAAGTGCCACCCCAGAATTGGCGGGCGTCGGCGCCAGTGAGGTCGCTGACGCGGGAGAGCATCTCCTTAGAGGCCTTATTAGTGAAGGTGAGGAGCATGATCTCACCGGGAGGCACGCCTTGATGAAGGAGCCAGGCGACGCGGTAGGTGAGGGTGCGGGTCTTGCCGGAACCGGCGCCGGCGAGGACAAGGAGGGGGCCGGGTGGGGCGGTGACGGCGGCGTATTGCTCGTCGTTGAGAGCCGCACGGAAATCGATGGGCGGATAGCGGGAGGAGGAGGAGGCGTCGTCGTCGCGGTCGAGAATGAAATCCATGCAGGGCCCACGGTCAGGGATTCGAAGCCAGAGGCAAAGCTGAAAGCGTCAATCCCACAGGATTAAGGCGTGTTGGCGTAGGGTTTGATCGCTTCGATCCGTAAGGTTGTCCACGTGGCGTTAACCCCACCATCACACGCGAAGAGTCTATCGTATTCCTGAAGAAGACGCTTCATTTGGTAGATCGGCAGGGGAGACTTAGTCAGCGCGACGCCGGTGTTGTGGAGTCGACGCATTAGGGCGTGCGCGGAGGGGTAAGTGTAGTGTTGGCTAGTGGGCTCTACGCGGAGTAATTTGAGGCCTGCCTCACGAATGGCCTGACTCCAATCACCGGTAGACAGCCAGTGGAATTTGGATGCGGAGGGCAGGAGCGTAGCGAGTTCAGGGAGTGATGGGGCGATATAGATTCCGGAGATGATCCGTCCGCCCGGTCGCAGTAGTTGAGCCCAACGGCGCAAAGTGTTGGCAGGGGCGGGTGACCATTGAAGCATACTGGCGGAGGTGATCAGATCCCATGTTTCGGGCGTTTGGTGAGGGGTCCAAGCGTCGCAAACCGACCAGTTTGCGGCGGGGTAGCGTTTGAGTCCTTCGGCGACCATGCGGGGGGCGATGTCGGTGGCTTCGACGTGATCGAATTGCGGAATAAGAAATTGAGTTAAGTTGCCCGTGCCGGCACCAAACTCGAGGCAACGACCGCGTTGTTTTGAAGCAAGAAGCCACTCAGCTACGAGTGCTGCAGAGTCCTTTTGGACATGAGCATTTTCGTGGTAGGAACAAGATTTTTGGTCAAAGGCGGACATGGTGCAGAAGTGCCTAGGCAGGATTGATTCCGCGGGCCGCGACCCGAGGGAGGAGGACGCGGAAATCATGAGAGGTATCGGGAATGACGGTGAGGTGCGGATATGTGGCTGAAATCTCGGCAATTGAACAGACACGGTCTTCGGAGCCGATAAAGAGCTGAGAGTGTTTGGTCGTGGTGGGCGCTGCGCGGAGACTTCCGAGCGCTTCGAGACCCCAAGAGAGATCCGAAATCTCATAGGCCGGCTCGGCGCCGGCAAGATCAGTCATCCCGAGGAGGCGGAGGTAAAGCTTGGAGGCGGCGATTGGGTTGGCGTCAAATTTGGTTTGAACGGCCAGGCGGGTGCGGGCGGGCGTTTTCCCACCGAGTCCGGACTCGCGGTCAAAGGCGAGAATCGGAGCAAAGGCTAGGCAAATAGGCGGATTCGAATCGAAGCGATGAGAGAGTAATAGAAGTGCCCCAAGGGAGTAACCGACGACGACATCAAGGTCCAAAGATTGGAGTTGCGCTAGGGCGTGGCGGGAAGGCGCCACCACGGTGTGTCGGTGGCGGGGCCAGCAATCCTGAGCAACCTGAGCCAGCGCCGTGGGGGGAATGGCCCAGCCACTGATCCAGCCCCAATGTTGGACGCGACGACTGGAAGTGATTGAGGACGGATTCTTCATGAGGATTGCGATGAAAGCCAAGGAGGCAGGATACTGTGGGTAAACATCAAATATTGAGCAATTAGTCGACGCCGGGAGAAGCTGACTTCTCCGTGTTGGAGCCAAGTGAACAGGTCGAAGTGACGACATGATAAATTAAACATACGGCCGCCGTCATTGGACCAATTTTTGACCGCGACGCCCCGGTGAATGGATAACGCACGATATTCGGGTTGGTCAGGATAAAACGCGACGGCGCGAGGGAGTTTCATGGCGTTCCATTGCTCGATGTCGCACGGGCGGTATTTGGCCTTACCGAAATCAATCTTGATCAGTAATTTGTCCCAATCAATTCGCCGCCGCCGACGTTCAAACGCCTGCACAAAACTTTCATTGCTGTCATGGTGCATGCCAAACAGGCGAGCGTGGCGGGTTTCGATTATAGGGTAGCCCCGTTCCTCACTGGAAACGGAAAGCACCTTGAGGGCGTCGGGTTCCCGCATGTGCAGGATGAATTTGAGGTATTCTGGGGGAGTGAAACCCATTCTGACAAAAGGGGAACGGCAGGGCGTTCCAAGTTCGGCGTAGATGCGCCCCGCCCAGCAATCATCGCTTAGAACTGAAACTCCTGATCGAGGAAGATGGTGCGTGCGATAATGGCGGATTAATCGCTGTCTGAAAGCTCGAAGGGGGGACATGTCGAAGGAAGGGTGGCACCAGGGGGAGCGCAGGAGACTCCGCATGGAGATGGGTGGATAAGTTCAACGCAAATTGAATTGCTGGATAAGGGTGACGCAGAGGCTAGAAGCGATTACCTCGGCCCGCGAAACTCGGAGAGTGAAGAAAATATCGAGATGGGAAGGTTATCCAAAGTTGAACAATTGAAAGCAGATTATCCCGACCAGCCCTGGCGGTGGAAGCGGGAGTGGACGGAAGGGGGGCTCAAAGGAGGATCGAAACAGGAAGCGGTGGTGACGGCGTGCCTAGGACTGGCGCTTCTAGGGTTAAGTGCGCTCGCGATGGGGGCGATTCCGGCGGAGTTGGAGAAAGGTAATCGTGCGATATTGGTGGTGTTGTTTTTGGGGGTAGTCGGGGTGGCTCTTTTGGGAGTGGCGTTCAAACGGGCGCGACAATTTTGGCGATACGGGGCGCTGACCTTTGAACCGGAACCAATACTCGGATCTTGGGGGGGCTAAGTTGGTGGGGGGATTTCAATTCCGAAAGGCGCTCCTTTGGCGGGCGATGTGTTACTGAAATTGCGCAATCTGAGGATTTCTCAATCGGGATCGGGAAAAAACCGACGCACCAGTGAATCGGTGTTATGGGAAACCGAAACGCAGTTGGAGAAGGCGAAGATGGGGCCGCAGATCTATTAGATAATGTGCCGGTGTTTTTTCAGGTGCCGCGGGGGAAAGCGCGTCCTTCAGATGAGGAGAATTCGAAAGACCGGATCGTGCGGCGTTTAAGTATCGAGTTTCCGGTAAGTGGGATGAAGGGGCTGCTTCCGGCGAATGGGAAGATTCCAGTATTCGACCAGGGCGAAGACTTACCGTCTCCAGTCGCGGGAGAAGGGGTGCTAGCGAGTGAAAAGCTTCGTCCGATCCAAGATGTGTTGAGGCGAGCAGGGGGGGGGGCGTGCGGTATTTTTGGACGGGTTCGTGACCGCGGGCGGATTGGTGGCGTGGGTTGGGCCAATGATGGTGATCAAAATCGGGTTTGGGGCGTTCGCGGTATTGTTGATGGTGTTGATTCCGGGGCTAGTTTGGCACCGCAGTATCTTGCGAGTGACGCGAGAGGAAGTGTAAGTGATTCGATCAACGTGGAAAGGGACGAAGCGGTGGCGGGTAAAACGATCTGAGATTGGAGATGTGACGTTGGAACAATCGATGCGCTCGGGGGAGCGACGTTATATGCGGATGAGTTTGGTCGGAACGCTGGGGGTGGATTTGAAGCAGCCTCATCCTCTGGAGCACTTTCGGGCGCGGAAGGTACGATACCGGTGGAACCGAGAGCGCAAGAAACGGGGGACCCCTTCCGCGAAAGCAGAACGCGAGCGACGGGAGACGCCCGGTTTTGAATTGCGAATTGCCGAGTATCTCAAAGGAACGCAGGCGTCGGAACGCGTGCAGGATCACTTATTGGAGCAGCTGACCAAGGAGTAAATAAGTTGATTTAAATAGATCGTAACATAAACGTGTAGAAAGAGCTGCGTGAGTTTGTCACTTAATAGGTGACATTATTATTCGACTTATTGAAGTGCGAGAGCGAGAAGGAAAGAATGTTTGGGGGAGAGGGGGGCTCAGGTTTTAGAACAGGGTGTAGGCGATGTTCACGCCGGCGGTGACGATTGAGACCATGCTCATGAGTTTGATGAGGATGTTGAGGCTGGGGCCGGCGGTATCTTTGAAGGGGGGCGCCCACGGTATCGCCGATGACGGCGGCTTTGTGGGCCAGAGAGCCTTTGCCGCCATGGTGGCCTTCTTCGATGTATTTCTTGGCGTTGTCCCATGCTCCACCGGAGTTGGCCATGAATACGGCGAGCACGAAACCGGTGGATAATCCGCCGCTGAGCAGGCCGAAGGTTCCGGGAACGCCGTAGATCAGCCCCACGAGGACCGGCACCACGACGGCGATGACGGACGGCAGGATCATTTCACGCTGGGCACCGGCGGTGGAGATGGCGACGCAACGAGCGTAGTCGGGAGTTTCGGTGCCGAGCATGATGCCGGGGTGGGCCTTAAACTGGCGGCGCACCTCTTCGACCATGCGACCGGCGGCGCGGCCGACCGCGTTGATGGTGAGGCCGCAGAAAAGGAAGGCCATCATGGAGCCGATGAAGAGGCCGAGGATGACTTTGGGGTTCATGAGGTTGACCTGAAAATACTCCATGAACTGGGTGATGGAGGCGTAAGTGGTGTTCACGACTTCGCCGGAACGCAGGACGAACGAGGTTTGGTCGTTGTGAATCATGGCGATCTTGAGCTCTTCGACATAGGCGGCCAAAAGGGCCAGGGCGGTGAGAGCGGCGGAACCGATGGCAAAACCTTTGCCGGTGGCGGCGGTGGTGTTGCCGAGGGAATCGAGGGCGTCGGTGCGTCGTCGAACTTCCGGTCCGAGGTTGGCCATTTCGGCGTTACCGCCGGCGTTGTCGGCAATGGGGCCGTAGGCATCGGTGGCGAGAGTCAGGCCGAGGGTGGAAAGCATGCCGACGGCGGCGATGCCAATGCCGTAGAGGCCCATGGCCATCGTCTCTGGGGCGAAGCTGGCGTCGCCGGCGGCGAAGCAGTAGGCGAATGTGGTGCCGATCACGACAGACAGCACTGGGATCACGGTGCTCATCATACCGACGCCAAGTCCGGAGATGATCACAGTGGCGGCGCCAGTTTTGGCGTGAAGACTGATGCCTTTGGTTGGCTCGAATTCTTGCGACGTATAATACTCGGTGGCTTTGCCAATAACGATGCCGGTGAGTAGACCGACTACGATAGCTCCCCAGATGCCGATAAAGTTGGGAAGTTCGAGTGCCTTGAGGATGAAGAAGGACGAAACAATAATGAGCACGGAGCTGATGTTGACGCCGCGGGAAAGGGCGTTGAGCAGGTCGCGTTGCGTGGCGCCTTTTTTCACGCGAACGGCAAAGATTCCGATGATGGAGAGCAGGGTGCCGATCGCGGCAATGAGCATGGGGGCGATGACCGACTTGTAGGCGGCAGAGCTATCACCGGAACTGGCAAAGGCGGCCGCGCCCAACGCGGCGGTAGCCAGGATGGAGCCGACGTAGGACTCATAGAGATCGGCCCCCATACCGGCAACGTCACCGACGTTATCGCCTACATTGTCCGCAATCGTGGCGGGATTGCGGGGATCGTCTTCGGGAATGCCGGCTTCGACTTTGCCGACAAGATCAGCGCCGACGTCGGCGGCCTTGGTGAAAATGCCTCCGCCAACGCGCGCGAACAAAGCCTGCAGGGACGCGCCCATGCCGAAGGTGAGCATGGTGGTCGTGATGATGAGTAGCTGGTGCGTTTGGTCGGCTTCATCGATGAAATGCATGAGCACCAGAAACCAGACCGAGATGTCGAGGAGGGCGAGACCGACCACGACGAGCCCCATCACGGCGCCACTCCGGAAAGCGAGTTGGAGCCCGGCATCCAGCGATTGACTTGCGGCATGAGCAACGCGAGAGGAGGCATACGTCGCGGTCTTCATGCCAAAGAAACCGGCGAGGCCGGAGAAAAACCCTCCGGTAATGAAGGCGAACGGCACCCACGTGTTTTGCAGATGCAGCCCGTAGGCGAGCCAAGCGAACAGGAGTGTAAGGCCAATGAAAAACATCCCCACAATTCTGTATTGTTGTTTCAAATACGCCATGGCCCCGGCGCGCACGTGACCCGCAATTTCGGCCATACGAGGTGTGCCTTCGGGCGCGGCTTTCATGCGTCGATAAAACCACGCAGCGAAAAACAAGGCGCATCCTGATGCGGCAGGAACGAACCAGAAGAGCGGAGAATTCATGGGGAAGAATCGAGAGACGTGACGGAGGGGTGAAGTGATCTAGGTCAGGCGCCGAAGGTAGAGAGGGCTGATCGCCACCAGGGATAATATTGAGATTCCAAGGCGTTGAGATCGGGAAAGGCGAAGTAGCGAAAACTTTCGCCGTTTTGGGCCACGTAAAACCCTCCCCGAATCGTGCGAAAAAGCACATCCTGCTGGAGGTAGCGGATGACGGTTTTGGTGGGTTTTTCGGGCTTCGATTTGAGTTCACGAAGACAGTCGCGGAGATGTTCGATATTGAGGTAAGGCAGGTTGTCCGTGTCGGTGGCATCGGGGTCGTGGGCGAGCCGTCCTATTTTGAGTTCGCCGAAGACAATTGTGGGCACAAATACTCGATTCCGGGCGGAGGTAATTTGCTGACCGAACCTTGCAGGTTCGAAGGCGCTGACGACCCGGGGCGTGATGGGGGAGAACTCCTGATAGAGGTGGAATCTCGGCTCGGGTTCCGGGAGGTAGGTCGAGGGATTGAGTTGGAGCACTTTGCCGTCGGCGGTGACGAGGTGCAGCGACTCCAGGGCATCGATGGGAGTCGTTTCGAGCACACGATAGATACTCAGGTAGGCGGATCAGCGCGTGCGGCGCTTATCGTCGGATTCGAAATCCGAATCGACCGAAAGTTCGGCGAGGCGTTGCGGGGCTTAGTGGTCGTCGAGCTTGAAGCAGACGGCCTGTCCGCGGGACCGTTTCTACGATCCGGTGGCGAGGTAGGAACCGAATGTGGTGGGGGCTAGATGAGAGGCGACCAGCGCTTCAGGTAGCAGTGAAACATAGAGATAAGTTTTCATAGCCAAGTGCGTTCACTTTCCGGCGGAGGACCGGAAGAGGTGAGCACTTTAGCGTAGGATGATCGCGGGGGCTGCGCGGCGCTTGGCAGAGACTGGGCGTCGCTTGCAATTTTCTCTCCCCATTGAAGGGCGCGGCGCGGTTACAGCAGAACCAAGTCGTTGCGATGAACGACTTCGAGACGGCGACGGTCGGGGAACAGTTTAGCTATTTTGGCTGAATTTAAGCCAGACACGCGGGCGATGTCTTTTTGCGCAAATCGGGTCTTCCCGCGGGCAACGATTTTTTCGTCGGGGCCGATAATATCGATAATTTCACCGTTAACGAATACGCCTTGCGAACCGATTACGCCCACGGCGAGTAGGCTGCTGCCGGTATTTTCCAAGGCGAGCACTGCGTTGGTATTGATCACGATCCGGCCCTTGGGGCGTTGAAAGAAGGTGAGCCAGTGCTTTCGAGCATCGAGAGTAATGCCGTTGGGCACGAAGAAAGTGCCGGGGTTGTGGCCGGCAAATATTTGGGCAAGAACGTTTTCCACGGCGCCATGGGCGATAAAGACTCCACAGCCCGCTTTATTCGCAAGTTTCGCGGCAGAAATTTTGGAAATCATACCACCGACCGCGGTGGCCGATTGGGTGTCACCAGCCATGGCTTCGATCTCGCGGGTGATGCGAGGGACGACGGGAACAATATTTCCGGTGCCGTCCATATCGATCAGGCCTGCAACGGTGGAGAGAATGATGAGGTGGTCGGCGTGGGTGAAGCTCGCCACCATCGCCGAGAGGGTGTCGTTATCGCCAAACTGGATTTCGGCGCCACTGACCGTATCGTTTTCGTTGATAATCGGAATGGAACCGTAGGACAGGATCGCCTCAATGGCGGCCTTGACCCCGAGGTGGCGCGCACGGCGGCGGACGTCCTCGTGGGTAAGCAGCACTTGGGCGACCGTGCTGGAGTGAGGCTCAAACCCGCGTTGCCAAGTTTCCATGAGGAGGCTTTGACCAATAGCAGCACAGGCTTGCTTCTGGGAGAGCAGCCCGGGGCGTTGGGTCAAGCCGAGTAGTCCCATGCCGAGACCTACCGCACCCGAAGACACAATAATGACTTCGGTGCCTTTTTCGCGGAGTTTGGCGATCTGAGCGCACACATTGGCGATGCGATCGAGGTCAAGTTGGCCGATACCGGTGGTGAGCACACCAGTGCCAAGTTTGACGACTAGACGACGAGGGGGCGCGCTGGATAAGCGCGAGGATAATTCGATCACAGAAATTTTCTAGATTAAGAAGGACCGTCGTGGGGAGGTGACGGAAGCGGCGATGCGCTGCTTAGGCGAAGTCAAGGAGGTCTTTTTCTTTGGCGGCCAAGTGCTCGAGGATGGAGGCGCTGGCGTGGTCGGTGATGACCTGAATCTCTTTTTCGAGTCGTTTCGCTTCGTCTTCGGGCAATTTGGCTTTTTTCACGGCGTCGTGGCCGTCGTGCCGCGCCTTACGGACACCGACTTTGCCGTCTTCGGCGTGGCGGTGAGCAACTTTGACGAATTCGTGGCGTCGTTCGCGACTCATCTCGGGAAGAGGAACGCGAATAAGGGCGCCATCAATATTGGGATTCAGACCAATATTGGCGGTTTGAATGCCTTTGGATACCGCCTGAAGAAGACCTTTATCCCAAGGTTGGACGACGATCATGCGGGAATCCGGGGTGGAGATCGCGGCGCAATCTTTAATGCGCATCTGCGATCCGTAGGCGTTTACATGGATGTTTTCGACCATCGTCGGGGTCGCTTTCCCGGTGTGAATATTATCAAACTCATGGAGCGTGTGGTCCACGGCTTTTTTCATTTTGGCTTCGGTATCGGAGACGATGGGATGTGACATGATGGGTGGGGGCGGAAGTTTTACGGATTGGCTAGGTGGACTTAGCTGTGGACGAGGGTGCCGATTTTTTCTCCTTCAACGGCGAGTCGAATGGCATGAGGATCGCTGAGATCAAAGATGAGGATCGGGAGATCATTGTCCAAACAAAGAGAGAAGGCGGTGGCGTCCATCACACTGAGGCGCTGGCGGAGGGCGTCGATAAAGGTGATATCTTCGTATCTGACGGCGTCGGAGTGTTTTTTGGGGTCTTTGTCGTAGACCCCGTCGACCTTGGTGGCTTTGAAGATGATTTCGGCTCCAATCTCGTTGGCCCGGAGGGCCGCGGTGGTATCGGTGGAGAAGTAGGGATTGCCGGTGCCGGCGACGAAAATAACCACCCGCTTCTTTTCAAGGTGCCGCACGGCGCGACGAAGGATGAAGGGCTCGGCAACCTGATCCATGGGGATGGCGGTTTGGACGCGGGTTCTCACATCCATTTTTTCGAGGCAATCCATGATGGCGAGACCGTTGATGACGGTGGCGAGCATGCCCATGTAATCTCCCGTGGTGCGATCTACACCGCGAGCCTCGCCTTGGAGACCGCGGAAGATGTTGCCCCCGCCAATGACGACGCAGACTTCAACGCCCATTTCGTGAATTTCCTTCACTTGGCCGCAAATCCGGGAAAGGACGATAGGATCGATAGGATCTGATCCAGAACCGCGGAGAACTTCGCCGCTAAGTTTCAGGACGATGCGTTTGTATTTTACTGTAGGAGAAGCCGGCGCGGGATCGCTCATGAGTGGCGAGTGAACGGGTCCAGTTTTACGGCGTCAATCCGGGACGTGTCACATGGCCAAGAGTTATTGACTAAATTGAGTGAGGGAGCGGGAGAATTGAGCTAATCTTTAACAGACGCTTGACGGAGACGAGATTCGCCTCAGTCTGCCGAATTCTTCGTTTCACTGCCCGATGGTGTAATGGTAGCACAGGTGACTTTGACTCACCCAGTCATGGTTCGAACCCATGTCGGGCAGCCAGCGAGATGAAGGTTCGAGATGATCGAGACTCAGGTTTACGATCAGAATTTATGAAATTGGCGGGATTTCCGACTGGTGGGACAATTTGTGAAAATATGCTGGAGCAGAGCTTGAGCCTCTCTGCCAAAATTGCTCCGCTGCAGGAGTGTCTGTCTGGTCCGAGCTAAGAATTGTCCGCAGAGTTATCCTCCGGTGGGTAGTGTGCTGCTCGCTCACAGTGACCTTATCGGGGCAATCAGAGGATCAACCGGAACCGACCACGATCACGTCGATCGAGGCATTTTGGGCCACTGAAACGGGACTTAAGGATGCGGGGATTCCGTATCGGTATGTTTTTGACGTGCTCTACTATGACCCGATTTGGGGTATTCTTCACGTGTCAGATGGCGACTGGGTGGAATATATTTCTACTGACGAACCACTCCCAATTAAGTCCGGCCAAACGATTCTCGTCACGGGCACCACCCGGGCCCCCGGTAATGAATTTTGGATCAAGGGGGCGACGATAGAGGCGATCGGGAAATCGGACCACCCAATTTTACGCGTGAATTTGGCGGAAATAGATCACCGGGGCACGCTCAATGAAGCGGTGGAGATTCGAGGACTCGTCTCCGCCCAAAACTTTGATGGCGAAACGCATATGAGCCTGAATATCGCTAGTGATGGTCATGCGGTTATGGTGTGGATCCCGGTGGATTCGGCCGAGGTGGTCCCTCAATTGACGGGTAGTGTGGTCCGAGTGCGGGGAGTATATGGCCCGAAGTTCGAGCCCAATGGCCAACTTCGTTCGATTGAGATATTTTGCCCCGGTATCGAAGAAGTTAGTTTTGAGGCTCCGGTTTCGAACGCTCGGGAATTTGAAATTCCGTTAACAAAAACGGAGAGTCTAGGGAGCGTGCCAGCCCAACAACTGGTTCGAGTGGTGGGTGAAGTGGTGGGTGGCTTAGTCGGGGAAATGCTCTTTCTGCGAGATGAGAGTGGGCAAGTTTCAGTTGATCTGGCGCAGGGGGAATTTTGGAAGCGAGGCGATACGGTTGAAGTGGTCGGCTACCCCGAAGTTGAGGGCATCGCACGCAGGCTAACGCGTGCTTGGGTAAGGCCGGCAAACAGTGAGCTCGAGACGGAATCTGGCGGAAGGTCCCCTCAAATGATGCACCGAGTCACGGCTTCGGTGCGGGAATTGACTCCGGCAGAAGTTGCGAGAGGGGATGATGCGCGATTGGAGGGCGTGGTCGCGTGGTCGAGTCCACGGTCGATGGTCTTTTTTATGCAGGATTCAACCGGCGGCCTGCGGGTTACCCGGCTAAATTCGGACGAGCTTCCGCCGCTGCCCGGCGCTCATGTTCGAGTCGAAGGCCGCCCATTTGCCAGCGGGTTTGCACCTCAAATCAAGGCGAGAATGGTGCGTCAAATTGGCGAGACCGGGTTGCCGGTGGCGAAAAAAATTACCCTTGAGCAGGCACTCACCGGAATCGAAGAAGCTCAATGGGTGGAAATGTCGGGTTACGTTTTTGGATTGAGGCGTGAGTCGGGGTGGATCCGGGTGGATCTTTCTACGAATGCTGGTCCGATGTCCGTGCGTCTACCGGGAGACGCCGCCGTGGGTGATTTGGAGGGTAAGGTAGCGGCGTTTCAGGGCGTGGCCACTGCGGTCACCGACGAAAAACAAAAACTTGTGGGCCTAGATCTTTGGGTAGCAGACCGCCAGCACGTCCAAGTTTTTGAAGATGAAATCGGCGATGTATTTGCCCGCCCCACTAGTGAAATAGACGAAGTGGGTTTGTTTAGTGCCTCCCTCAATCCTTATCGCCGAATTAAGATCGAAGGGACGGTCTTGCACTGGTCTCCCGAAGGTCGAATCATGGTCGAAGACGGGGATTCGGCATTGATGGTTCAGACGCGTCAGGATGAATCGTTGCAACGAGGAGATAGAATCGAGGTCGTGGGCTTTTTCGGTCGTGAGGGAGGGAGAGCGGTGTTGCGCGAGGCGGAATACCGAAAAGTGGGGGCCGGGCAACTTTCGTTGCCAGTTCAGATCGACCCCTCAGCGGATTTTCGAAGGGAACTCGACGGGCATCTCGTGAGTTTGGAGGGTGTGATCATAGAAGGGTATCAATTGGAGCCTGTCCCAAAAACTGGGATTTTCCCACGAGTGCCATATTGTCTCGAATTCTTACGGCCATCAGCACTTCACGCAATCTGTGATCCAGATTTGGAATGGGACTAAACACCGCTAACCACTTGGTTTAACGCGGGATCCAATCAAGATTGATCGGTCATGCCATTGATCGACAAAGGGCGGCACATTTTCTAAAATCGCTCTGTCGGAAAGCAGGGCATTTGCCGAGTGAAATTATAGTGAGCCAATTTGCCTAAATTTGGCCAAAATGGCCGTTTTTAGCCTCCTTGAGATCCACTTAAATATTTACTAACAAGCCATTTGCGTCCGTGGGACAGGCTCCAAACTATGAGCCCACCCTCTTCCGCTGGCATCGCATGTTGATGGCCGAAAACTCGCGCCTGAAAGTCGGGGTATGGCGCACCCCTACCGACCCGATGCAGGTCATCTCCGGTGCGATCGGAAAAGAACGCGTGCATTTCGAAGCCCCCCATCATCGACGGTGGCGAGTAACATGAGCCAGTTTCTGAAGTGGTTCAATCACAGCCAAACTCAACTCAAAGCGGCTCCGCTTCGAGCCGCTCTGGCTCATCTCTATTTCGAGACAATCCATCCGTTCGAAGACGGCAACGGTCGGATCGGTCGCGCCATCGCCGAGAAAGCGCTTTCGCAGGGATTGGGCCGGCCCCGTGCATGCTCAGTCTTTCCCGCGCCATTGCACGTCACCGCAAGTCATACTACGACGCCCTGCAAGAGGCCCAGCGCTCCCACGAGATCACGCCCTGGTTAATCTACTTCGTGTCCACCGGGTTGGTCGCCCAGACCGATGCCGAACCACAAGTGCTGTTCACCGTGGGATTCACCAAATTCTTTGATCGCTTCAAAAACACCCTGAATGCCCGCCAACTCCGCACCGTTCGCCGCCTAGCCGAAGCGGGACCGGACGGATTTGAGGGCGGTATAAATGCGCGCAAATAGGGATCGTTGAACCATGTCTCCAAAGCAACGGCGACCCGCGACCTCCAAGCACTGGTCAAACTCGGTGCCTTTCGTCCCATCGGAGGAGGCCGCAGCTCCCGTTATGACTTCAATTTGTAAGCGCCATCATAGCCGTCACAAGGGGCCACACGGAGAATCGCCAATTTTTCCGCCCCCAAAATCGCCCCCCCAAAAAAGGAATCTTTGCATCGGTGTTCGGACCACCGAACAGAATCAATGCTCCGCAGGCTGACCACTAAACCGTGAACAAACCGCAAACCTCGGCCGAAACCCCGCATCCACCGTGCCATCCGCATTCAGCCTCAACAAATTCTGCACGGTCACCCCATCCATATTGGTAAAATACCCCCCGAGATAAACGGGCCCATCCGCCTTAAGCGTGGCCGAGACCCCATCGTGATTGAGCACCACCGACTGGTAGTCCGGATCCGGCGATCCATCCGGCAGCAATCGCTTAATCACCATCTGCAGATAGCCACTTCAGTCGGGGTCTCCGTAAAGAAGTCTACCATCGGGGTAAACCGCGAGCAACGTGGGATCAGATGAAGTCACAAGTGGCTGCGAAAACGTATCATCAATGGAACCATCAGATCGGAGTTGAGTGAGCCAACGGAGACGGGATTTTCCAGCGAGAATACTGTAGCTCGTCGAAATCAACATCTTGGTGCCCGGGAAGGCCGTCACTGAAGCGACGCCTCCAATCGTCGAACCTCCTTCCAAAATCGGTTTAAACGTCGGATCTCGGGACCAATACTCAGACTGAGCCTCGGCCTTGGTAACCAAACCTACAAATATCAATAGGAGGATCAGTCCGCTACCAAGAGACAGATTTGAGCCTGGAAAAATATAAGTCCGGTTTGCCATGAATTTTTTAGAGAATCCCTGTCTCGTTCGGTCAATTTTTGACCATGGATCAGCTGCGCCAATTAAACGAAGAAAATCGATCCAGATCTTTAACCCCAGCGCTTCGCATTCCGGCCAATTTCTGTCTTTTAGAAGGGCGTCCTGTTTCCGCGGAGGAGTGGCTCTGTTCCTGCATGAAAAATTGCGGCGGCAGAAGTATGAACCCGTGTTAATGGGGGTCCATCTGTGGTTTCCAAAAATTGCGGTGACGGGGGATTCAAGAAGCGATTAGCCCACCGGATAACGTTTCGTATTTTTCAATCCGATTGCTTTGCCAATCTAGGCGATGCTCGCATCATCCTGGCCTATGGGTTCAGCGCACTTCGAATTTCCTTCCACGTTCCAGGCTCTCTACCAAAAGAGCTATAAGCTTTATCAAGAGGGTCAGCGTGGAGCGGACACCTTTTTCACCGCCGAAGAAACTGCGTGGCTGGCAGCCAATGGCATTACCGCGCAGCATGTGTATGATTACGCCGAAGACGACGTGGTCGATGGCGCGCCCGGATTCGGTAACGCCCTCACGATTGAGACCGTGCGTCGCGACTACTTCCTATCGGTGCAGGCAGGGGGCGCTTCGACCACCGTGCTCGATCCGGCCACGCTGCCGGCCAAGTCGGATGAGATCGAGGGTATCCGATGGCTCGCCCGCATCATTCCGAAGGCGAAAGCTAAGCTTCGCGGGGAAATGCCCGCCTCCATGATGTATTGCTGCGGTGGTGACCGGAGGTTTTTCCGCACCAACCACATCATGCCCGCCGAGTTCTTATCCCTGATTCGGCGGCATATCGATGATGACGCCGCGGTAATTGCCTGGGTAAAGGCCCGGATCCACCAAAACTAATCTTCCGTCCCAGACTTTTTGTAGTTCCCCTAAACACTTCCTCCCATGTCCAAATATACCCTTAAAATTAACGGCTCTTCCCACGAGGTTGAAGCTGCATCCGATACCCCTCTCCTTTGGATCTTGCGTGATCACCTCAACCTCGTCGGCACGAAATACGGCTGTGGCATGGGGCTATGCGGGGCCTGCACCGTTCATCTGAATGGCGAAGCCGTGCGTTCCTGCCAACTCCCGGTATCCACTCTCGGCGCTCGGGCGATCACCACCGTCGAGGGGCTCGACCCTCAGGGTGCCTCCGCCGTCCAACAAGCGTGGGATGAAGTCGATGTGCCCCAGTGCGGTTACTGCCAATCTGGCCAGATGATGAGCGCCACTTCGCTTTTGGCTAAGACGCCTAATCCTTCTGACGCCGAGATCGATTCCGCCATGGCTGGTAACCTCTGCCGCTGCGGCACCTATACCCGCATCCGAGCCGCCGTTCACCTCGCCGCCGAGAAATCCGCCGCCCACGCCTAACCCGAATGCTCCCCATGAAAACGGAAACAGCCCCCACCCTCTCCTTTAGCCGTCGCGGATTCATCAAAATCTCCGGGCTCGCCTACTCGGGCCTGAGTCTCGGCTTGATGCTACCCGGTCGAGCCGCCGCCGAAGCAAACCCCGCCTTCCCCGCGCCCGGCGCCGAAGAGTTCGCCCCCAATTTCCATCTGCGTATCTCCCGCAACGGCGCGGTTTCCATTGTCTCCCAAAACCCGGAGTGCGGCCAAGGTGTGAAAACGGCGCTCCCGATGCTCATTGCTGAGGAACTCGAAGTTGAATGGAAATCCGTCAAGGTCGTCCAAGCCGGCTTCGATCAACGCTACAACCGCCAAGTCGCCGGTGGCTCAGGTGCGACTCCCGCGGTATTCATCCCATTTCGCACACTCGGTGCGACCGCCCGCACCATGCTCGTGACTGCGGCCGCGCAGACGTGGGGAGTCCCCGCCTCCGAGTGCTTTGCCCAAGCCAATGCCGTGTATCATCGCTCCTCCGGCCGCTCGATCGGCTACGGCAAGCTCGTCAGTGTCGCGTCAACTTTGCCCGTTCCAGATGAGTCCGATGTCACGCTTAAGGATCCCGCCGATTTCAAGATTCTCGGTACCCGAATTTCCGGCGTCGATAATCCGGACCTGCTTTCCGGGAAACCTCTCTTTGGCATCGACCAAACTCTACCCGGCATGGCGCACGCGACCTATGTCGCTTGTCCTTCTTTCGGTGGAAAGGTGAAATCCGCCAATCTCGACTCAGTCAAATCGATGCCGGGCGTCACCGACGCCTTCGTGATCGAAGGTGCCGAGGCGCTCGATGAACTCGTTTCCGGCGTCGCAATTCTCGGGGTCGACACCTGGTCTGTCTTCAAAGCTGCCAAAGCGCTTTACGTCGATTGGGATATCCCAGCCTCGGTCAAAGCTCAAAGCACCGACGGATTTTACGCCCAAGCCGAGACCATCTCCGCCGGCGAACCTCAAAAAAACGAACGATCCGATGGCGACGTCGATCAAGCCATTGCCAACGCCGCCAACTCGCTCGACGCCTACTACACTTACCCCTACGCGTCGCACGCCAACCTCGAACCGCAGAACTGCACTGCCCATGTCACGGCCGATCGCGCCGAGATTTGGGCTCCCACGCAGCTGCCCAGTTCGGGGCGAGATCTGATTGCCGACCATTGCGGGATTCCGAAGGAAAACGTCTTCATTCATATGACGCGAATTGGCGGTGGCTTTGGTCGTCGCCTGATCAATGACTGGATGGTGCAAGCTGCCGTGATTTCTCAGCGCGCCGGGCGCCCCGTTAAGATGACCTGGAGTCGCGAAGAGGACATGCAGCATGACATGTATCGCGCCGCCGGTTGGCATCGACTCCGCGGAGCCGTCGACGCGCGAGGTAATCTCGTCGCTTGGCAAGACCACTTTGTGACTCTCGGAGTCCAGAATGACACTAAACCCGGTCGCGGAGCCGGGATGAGTTCCGACGAGTTTCCGTGTCGGTTTATCCCTAACTTCAAGCTCGATAGTTCGATCATCAATACTGACGTGCCTCTCGGCTGGTGGCGCGCGCCCGGCTCGTGTTCAATCGCTTTTGTCACCCAGAGTTTCCTCGACGAACTCGCTGACGCCGCTCAGGTCGATCCCCTTGAGTTCAAACTCAACGTCCTCGGTGAAACCGCTCATCCCGGCGCCGGGAAAAACGACCCAGAATATCACGGTGGCCGCATGTCGGCCGTCGTCGCTCGCGCCGCCAAAATGATCGGTTGGGGCCAGAAACTACCCCGGGGCGAAGGTCTCGGCGTGGCATTCCATTTTAGCCATCGCGGCTATGTCGCCATTGCGACCCACGTCGTGGTCACCAAATCGGGTTCTCTTACGGTCAAGCGGGCCACTTCCGCCGTGGATGTGGGCAGCACCATCATGAACGTGAGCGGCGCCGAAAACCAGGTTCAAGGATCCATCGTCGACGCCCTCAGCACCGCGATGGGCCTTGAAATCACCATCGCAGGCGGCGCCGTCCAGCAAAGTAATTTCCACGACTATCCCCTTCTGCGCATGTCGACGACACCGGAGATCGAAGTCGAATTTCTGACCACCGATTTCCCACCCACCGGCCTCGGCGAACCGGCCTTCCCTCCCATGGCTCCCGCGGTCGCCAATGCCGTCTTTGCCGCCACCGGAAAACGCATGCGGAGCATGCCGTTCAACAAACATGACCTGAGTTGGAGTTAAGCCTCTTACCATTAAGACGATGAATAAACCTATCTTCAACGCCCAAGGCGAAAAACTCGATTACGCGTTCCATCGCGGAAACCAAGAGAACAAAACCATCGTCGTCATCGGCCACGGTGTGACCGGGAACAAAGATCGCCCCTTCCTCGTGGCTCTCGCCCAAGGATTGGCCTCCGCCGGAATCAACGTGCTCCGCCACTCCTGGTCCGGCAATGGTGACTCGGAAGGCAAATTCTGTGACTCCAACATCACCAAGGAAGTCGCAGACCTAGGCGCGATCCTTACTGCGCTAGAAACAGAGGGCTACACGGTCGCTTATGCTGGCCATAGCATGGGCGGAGCCGTCGGCGTGCGCCGCGCCGTAATCGACCCTCGCATCAAATACCTTATCTCGCTCGCCGCGATCGTTCACACCAAAGAATTCGCGGAAAGCGCCTTCGGCGATCTCGAGCCGGGGGCGGGACTGATGTTCGACAAGCCTGACCTCATTCTTCCCGCCGCTTACATGGCAGACCTGCGCGACATTGACACCGTGCTCGATGATACCAGTCGCGTCTCCGTGCCGTGGCTACTTATCCATGGCGCGGCGGATGACCTCGTGCCGATCCAGCATTCGCACGACGCCTACTCCCACGCGATTTGTCCAAAGCAACTCATCGAACTTCCGGGGGCTGATCACGTCTTCGAACCCGACCAGCTCGACGCTATGGTCACCGCCGTGACCAAGTGGTGCGTCGACCAGTTCGGTCGCGCTTAGGCCTTCAGATGGGCGAAGACCTCGCGGTAGAAGTCAGGATGACTGCCCCAGGTCTGGCCCGTGACAATCTTACCGTCGCGCACGCACTCTTCGTTGATCCAGGTGCCGCCACAGGATTCCAACTCGAATCGCACGTTCTCGTAGCAGGTCAATTTGAGCCCATGCCCAATTCCCGCCGCGAGGAGGATTTGGATACCGTGGCAGATGGACAGGATCCACTTATCCTGCGCCGCAAACTTCTGCACGATCTCGATTAACTTTGACTCGTGACGCAAAAACTCGGGAGCCCTTCCGCCAATCAGCAGGATAGCGGCATAGTCGTCCACGTTGACGTTCTCAAACGCCACATCGGCATCGATCAGGTAGCCGGGTTTCTCGATATAAGTATTCCAGCCGGGATAGAAATCGTGAATCACCGCATTGAGCTGTTTCTTCTGGGTCGCCGCAATCACGGGCTCAAACCCCGCCTCCATAAATCGATGTTGGGCGTAGAGAATCTCGTAACACTCTCCCGCATCGTCGGTCACAATAAGTATCTTTTGGGGCATAAGGACAGGGGTAGCCTGCCGATTCCATTTGTCGATCCGCTTCGCCAAAAGTTTTTAACCTA
>Ga0222654_1000446_pt1 | contig 28247 bp, 26 predicted proteins | sample AntAcemetagen421_FD_179805 | JGI IMG/M metagenome (GOLD analysis project Ga0222654, IMG submission 179805) | Saline water microbial communities from Ace Lake, Antarctica - #421 | ecosystem: Environmental > Aquatic > Non-marine Saline and Alkaline > Saline | place: Antarctica: Ace Lake...
GCAGTTATCGCTGCCATGAAAAAGTATTCAGAAGTATGGGCGTTTAAGCACCCATCTCCATGGGATTATATGTTCTTTATGAACAACGAATTAGATCAAAATCTAGAGTGGTTTTGGTATTACTGGTTATGGACAAGAGAATCTGTTGAAGGATCAATACAGAACGTTAAAACTGGCAATACTACAGAAGTGACAGTGCATCAAGCGGGTGAAATGCCTTCTCCTGTTGTACTGAAAGTAGAATTTGAAACTTCTGGTCCTGCGATCAAATCCATGAAGAATGCTGTGATGGTGGATGATAATACAGCCATCGTTACTTTTCCTGTTGATGTGTGGATGAATGGAAGCAGAACCTATAAAGCTAAACTCGCTTTTGGCGGTAGAAAAATTTCAAAGATCACACTAGATCCAGGAGGAAGATTCCCAGATAAGGATGCAAAGGATAATGTGTGGACTAAGAAGTAACCCTAACAGATAGAATATTATCGTAGAAATTTGAATGGATGTCACAGGTTGCTGTGGCATCCATTTATGCTTTATAGCCCTAGGTTTCGAAAATCGTTTTGATCCTTTCAAAGTGTATGGCTTCAAAATCATTGATGACCAAATCAGCTTTGCTATAGTCTTGATTTTTAGAATGTTCACTATCAAAGCCTACACAAAAGATTCCAGCACTCTTGGCAGCTTCAATGCCATTAGTAGCATCTTCGATTACGATGCATTCTTCGGGGCTGAAGCCAGTGGCTGCTGCCGCCTTGATAAAGATCTCCGGATGTGGTTTAGACGCCTTGAGCTCCGCACCACTTAGCTTGGCTTTGAAATAGGGATTAAGGTCGAAGCGCTTGAAAATCCGCTCAATACTGACCATAGTGGCCGAAGACCCCAATACGAGTGTAAGTCCTTGTTCGTGATAATTCTCGATCAATGCGCGAACTCCCTTGATCAAGTCAAACGTCTTGTCGTTTTCGAAAATGACATCATAGTGACGTCTCTTAATGGTGGCTAGTAATTCAGGCGAATGTGGAAGCTCAAACCGGTCCTTTATTTGTTTACAGACATTGATGGTCGATTTACCCGTAAGTGACTCGTATAGCTCAGCAGACACATCAGCGCCCACTTCGTCAAACATGGCGTGGTAGGCGCGGTGATGTAAAGGCTCACTATTGATAATCACCCCATCCATATCAAAAATCACCGCTTTGAGCATCTTCTTTTTTTGCGAAGATATGCATTCAAGAGAAGAAAGATTGTTTGCTTGAGGGCAGTTTGCGTATAGAAAAGTACTATCAGGCTGCGGCGTAGGAGTGAACACCAACAAAAAAAGCCCCAAATAGGGGCCTTTTTAATATTGATTAAATCAAATTCTTATTTCGCAGGAGGTAAGATTACTGCATCAATTACGTGTACTACGCCATTAGAAGCTACAATATCAGCCGCTACAACGTTAGCACCGTTTACTTTAGCACCACCAGCCGTAGTGATTGTCACTTCAGCACCATTTACTGTTGCTGCTTTCATACCGTCAGATAAATCTGTAGACATTACCTTACCTGATACTACATGGTAAGTTAAAATTGATACCAGCATATCTTTATTCTCAGGCTTTAATAACATTTCAAGTGTTCCAGCAGGAAGTGCTGCAAACGCTTCGTCAGTTGGTGCGAAAACTGTAAACGGTCCGTCACTTTGCATTGTTGACACAAGGTCTGCAGCAGTTAAGGCCGCTACTAGTGTAGATAATGATTCTGTACCAACAGCTAAATCTACAATGTCCTGAACATCTAGTTCAACAACAGTTTCTTCAGTTACAGTTTCAGTACTTTCTGTTTTTGCTCCATTACAACCGACAGTAAAAATAAGCGTCAAGCCGATAGCGAATAAATAATTTACTTTTTTCATAGTTCTTTTGGTTTCTTAGGTGGCATAACAGATTGTCACACCAATTGTTTGGAAAATGTTGAAGTAAATAAGGAGCGCAGGATAATTAAAAGCTAAAAAGTTCATCCTAGTGCCTTGGATATAGGGACTCATTAACTCAGAACATGACTTGATTGATAAGACTAGCTGTGAAAATACTAAGTAAGAACCACCCTAAAAAGCCTTGTAAAATACATACGTACCTAGCAAGTCCCGTAGTGGGGATTGTTCCAAAACCTAGGGTGATAAAAGAGTTTAGACTGAGTGTCAACGCGTTCAGCAGGCTCTTGCTAAAGCCCAAAGACAACATGATAAAGGGCCTTATATAGCCTTTGTCATTTTTATCTACAAATGTCCTATAGTCTATTATCAGTTGCCCTTTACTTTTAGTATCCCATTCACTAGGAAAGAAGAAGTAGAAGACAGCGAATATGAGCAATACAAATACCGAAATGTTGATCGCTTTGGAAGGGTTAGTACCATAGTCTGTATAAAACCTCAGGAGCCGATTGAGTCTCCAGTTGATCCAGTTTTCAAAGCCTTTCTCGTTTTTCCATTTAAACGATAGTTCTCGCAGTTCCACGTCCTTCATTTCTACATAGACTTGATTGGCATCTTTCACCTGACCATTTTCTTTGAAGACTTTATAGAGCCTATAATAGCTTGAAATCAGCTCTTGAAACAGCTTTTCATTGGCTAACTCTTCATCAGTTTCTCCATAGTAAACATCGTAATACAAAGCAGTCGCTTGTTTAAAGTATGTTTCCCAAAGCCCTGTAGTATCATCTTCATAGGGTGCGTTATTTGCTACGTCAACCATATGCTCCGTAGCAGCCATCTTAAAGTCAGCAATCTCGCTCCAAGAGAGTTCGTTATTCTTGGCTGACAGTACCAGGTCAGTGATGTCCAGCTTTTTGCGTAAGACATTGTCCCCAAAAGCCCAATGCTTAGTTATGGCAGTGTTTATAACCAGTGTAGTACCGAAGTCATTTTGCTTCATCAAGAGTGTTTTAACCTCACCTTCAAGGTGTACCAATTCCTCTTCGGTACCTGGTTGGAATATATTATTATCCATCGACCACTGCGTGACAGGGGTATAGTGGACGACATGGAATTGAGTTTTAAAAATGAAGTTTTTGGTCGAATCTGAACTGTAAAGCGCAAAATTTTCATCTATAGGCTCAAAAACATTCCCCCACATTGAAAAGTCTGAAAAACCATCTTCATTGGTGATACCAAGGTATCCGCCATTTTTAAAAGTACACTCGTGGACCCAAAACTCAGCACCTATATAGATATTCCCAACATTTACGAAATCGGTAAATGTGTTGCCCTTCCAATAGACCTGATTGATTCTGTTTTCGAAATCTTCATATAGCCCTACTTGAGAATCGAGTAATTCATATTTGCTTTCAACCTGCACAGAATCCAGGCTTAAAGTATCAGCCATGATTTCGCTAATGCCTAGTGTTCTAAACGAACTTCGACTTATCCTGAAGGTTTCCAGTTTCAGCTGACGGATAGTTAGGGCGGATCCGGTCACATTATAGAGGTCCAGTGCCTTCACTGAGGTTTGTAGCCAAATGGAGTCAACAGCAATTCTTCTTCCCGTTTTTTCCGTCAGGTTTTCAAAGAAAGTAGCAGCGTCAGATGGACCGCCAGTATTAATGTCGTCTATCAATCTTCGGTCGCTGACTTCCAAATAGTCTTCTTGACTATCCATCAGCTGAAGATAAAGTTGCGAGAGCTTGAGTGGCGTTTGGAAGGCTTTTAGGGAAGCATTAGTACAGCTAAAAAGCAACAAGGCAAGCAGTACGGGCCTGAGCATTTTGGTTGAAATCATTGCGCTGAATTTAAACAAATTAAGCGAATCAATGATCCGTTGATCACCAAAAGTACTACAAATGAAATCACGGTAAGCTTTGCATACGAAGAGTTGAGGAATGACAAATACGCTAAGTCACTTTATGCAGATTATTAGAAGGAGCGGGCCTAACATTCAGTTGACTATTGCTTTCCAAAAAGTAGAAAATCCTGTGAACCTCGGTTGCTCAAGAATAAGTCTTTAATACCATCGCCATTCATATCTACAAAATCGATATCGAACCCTCGGCCCGAAATGCTTTCAGGGATTATACTTTGGGTTGCCTCGGTAAATTTTCCTTTGCCATTATTTAAATAGACACTGAAAGGCGTCATGCCTGCAAATCCGGCTCCATTGGTATTGCCTGTCATAATATCGGTATCGCCATCTTGATCTATATCCAAAAAGGTTATCCCAAAGCAGCGATTATTGTCTTTAGGTAAGTTGCTGGCAGTTATATCAGAGAAATAACCTTTACCATCATTAAGGAGAAGTCTATTCTGTCGTAGCGCATTTGGAACAAAAGCTTGCACATTACCATATAGAATATCCAAGTCACCATCACCATCAATATCCGCTACATCTACCTCTCGAGTTTCCTCTGGTTCAGTCCGGTAAACTAACCTGCTCGCTGACTCATCTTGGAAATAACCTTTACCATCGTTGATTAAAATACGATTGGCATCTTCATTGGCCACCAGTATATCTTGATCGCCATCATTGTCAATATCTCCTAAAGTAAGGTCTTGGGTGACGTCTATAAATTCCCCAAAGCGTTGAATGCTCTCATCTTTAAAATATCCCTTTCCATCATTGATCAACACGTTATTCTGGCCATTATTACCAATCATTATATCAGGGGCACCATCCTGATTGATATCAAATATCACTACCGAATTGGACGTACCCGTAACTGGAATCCGATCACCGGCATCTGTAAATATACCATCACCATTATTCAGGTATAACTCATTGATTTTGTCATCCTCACTTACGATAATGATGTCCATGTCACCATCTAGGTCGAAGTCTGCAATACCAATATCTTCACTGTCATGATTGATCTGTGGTATGCGCAGGGCACTTTCATTAGTGAACTTTCCTTTGCCGTCATTAATAAGCAGAATATTAGGCCTGTGTTCGTTAGCAATGATTATATCCATATCTCCATCCTGATCTAAGTCAGCAATTGCCGAGTCCATAGACAAGGCCTGAAGGTCCTGGAAAGGTAAATTAGTAGTAGTGACATCACTATACAGCTGACCGTAGCCCAACTGTGCAATACCAAATAATAAGGAAAGTATGAGGACTTTTTTCATAGATTATGTTAATGTCTAGTCAGTAAATCTAAGGTACTGTCACCTAAGTTATGGTAGTGATTATATATATGGCTGTTTTATGATGGTGCAAAGTACTGAGCTATTACGCCCTTAGAAACCCAATTCCTTAGTCGACAAGGTTGGTTTATAATGGACAGGAAGCGATTAATCGCTCGTCAGAGGATAATTCTTAAGCTCAAGACAACTTGACATTCAGTCAGCATTTACGCTAGTAGATGCTGATTTTTTTATGCCTAACAGATGCTGTAGGCAGGGCAGAGGACTTATGTGACACGCGTGTCTGCCGGAAATATAATGGAGGCACGGCTTTTCTGGCGCCTGTGTGTGGCATTAGTTTCTTTTATAAGCCTTCTATTAACTAATTCTACTGCTGATACTCTATTTTAAGAATTTTCCATACAAAATCACCCATTTTGGTTTTAACTATAGCTTCATCACCAACAGTTTTATCAAGAAGCGCTTTAGCCATAGGGGAGTCCATAGAGATATAATCTTTGTTACCTATTAACTCTTCGTATCCCACAATACGAAAACGGTTTTGTAGACCTTTCATTTCGTTTTTAATTTCTACCCAAGCACCAAAACTCACTTTTCCTGCTTGGTTGGGGTGGTAGTCAATAACTTTAAAGTCATCAATACACTTACGCAAATAACTAACGCGATTATCAATTTCTCGAAGACGTTTTTTGTTGTAATGGTAATCGGCATTTTCTGAACGATCTCCCAAACTTGCGGCCCATGTAACCTTAGCGGTAACATCTGGACGCTCAACTCGCCACAAGTGATCATGTTCTTCCCTTAACTTTTGTAAGCCTTCGGAAGTAATCATTTGCGAGCGATTGAGTTTTGGTAGCGTTGATTCTGGGATTTTTCGCCTCATGAGAAATGATCTTGTTTTGAAATATTCGCAAGATAATATAATGATGGATAGTTTGTTCGTGGATTTGCTTAACCTGTCTGCCTATAGGCAGGCATAAAACCTAACGTTATCGTACTAGCGTAGCGATAACTGGTTTTATGTAAAATACTCTGTATTACTGGCATTACCAGCCCTGCAGGCCTTCATTCACTAAAGCCTGCCACTGGCAGCCTTCTGAACGTTCATGAATGTTATATAATGTACTGCGTTATGTTAATATAGCTTTGGTTCTGGGATGGCATTTATAGTTTAGGCCTTGGACTTTTTCGTCATTAGTAGCAGTCACATTATTTTTTGGTACTCACCAGCACTCTTTTGACATTTTTGGCAGGAGGGGAGGTAGGAGGGAATGGCAAATGTGTGCGGAACTTGCACCTAGTTTTTAATGTCCAAAATATTTCCCTATTGGTTTATCTCTTAGAAGTAAACACATCTATAATCCTTCTTGAAATAAATATATAAATCCTACATTTATGTATCGAAAATCGAAAGAGTGATGACACCATTAGGAGAATATCTTACTAAGAAGTCTGTTAATAGAGCAATGGTATCTAGGCGTACTGGAATTAGTCAGTCTCGTTTGAGTCAATTGAGTTCAAACGAAGGAACTCAACTGCGCGCGGATGAGCTTTTTCTAATAGCCTTAGCTATTGACATAGACCCAGGAGAAATGTTCAGAGACATCTTCAGAAATTTAAAATTAGAAAACGACTGATTGTATGGGAGAACAGGAAATAAGACAATTGTTGACCAAAACGATTTCAGAAGAGCCAAATAATTACTCAAAGGTTATTGAGTTATCATCGTTACTCGCCCAGTTCGACAAGAATAATGTTCGCTTTTCTGTGGACGCAGGAGTAATTGACAGGCTAGGAAGAGAACTTGTTGGAAAGAAAGAAACCGCAGTATCAGAGTTAGTAAAAAATGCCTACGATGCAGATGCCAAACAAGTAAAGCTCACTTTCGTCAATTCTGACAATGAAGGCGGCACACTGGAAATTACCGATGATGGCATTGGAATGTCGAGAGAAGAATTGATCCGTGGTTTTATGAAAATTTCTTCTACTGACAAAGTACATAATCCAAAATCACCAAATTATAAGAGGAATAGAGCGGGACGTAAGGGTATTGGAAGATTTGCGGTTCAGCGGCTTGGTAAGAAACTGACAATAAAATCACAAGGCGCAAATTCTGAAAGTGCGGTAAGGATCACTATAGACTGGAGTAGGTATAAGGGAGACCAAGATCTTTTAACTATTAATAATCATATAGAAGATTTACCAAAAATTCAAAAGCCTGGTACAACTTTAGTTATTGAAGGATTAAGAGACAAGTGGACTGTAGCTAGTATTGAACGTGTTTACAGATATGTCTCCGGTTTAATACAGCCTTTTCCTTTATCTAAGGAAAGAATACAAGATGAAGAAAAAAGAAATACTTCAACTAGTGATCCAGGTTTTAAAGCAAACTTGTTTAAAATAGAACAGGACAATATCATTCCGATTGCTGACGAACAAAGTATGATTTATGATTATGCTATTGCAGAATTTGAAGGTTATGTCGATAATGAAGGTTACAGTTTCCTATCAATAAAAAGTAAACGACTTGGAATTGATGATTTAGTTGAGCTTGGTGCTTCCAAGGATAAACCTAATTCTGCTTACGAACACTTAAAAAAAGTAAACTTCAAAGCTTATTATTTTCTTTATAGAACAGAATATATTCCATCACAACAACGTGCGAGATTGATTGAATTAGCACAGCATTCTGGTGGAATCAGGTTATATAGAAATGGGTTTCGGGTTTCTCCATATGGTGAATTTGGAGATGATTGGTTGGAGTTAGATGAATCCGTTAAAAAAAGAACCTTTCTCCCACAGCATAGTAATTCAAATTTCTTTGGATTTGTCGAGGTTCATGATCCCGATGGCAATCAATTTCAAGAAACTTCAAGCAGGGAGGGCTTATTAGATACGAATAGCTTTAGTGAACTACTAAATTTCGCATATCGAGGATTAACTACTGGAATTGTGAGGATAGCCAGTGCCAGAGATATTAAAGTAACTACAAATCAGAAGGACTGGGAACGGAAATATGAAAAGCCAGTAAAGAAACTTAAAGAGCTTAAAGATGAACTAGAAAAAGAAAGTGAGGCTAAAACAATTGATTCTTATTCAACCAAAAGCAAGGATGAAATTACGCATGAATTGATTGTTAGGACGGATAAGATAAAAAGAACAGTAGAGGCAATTGACCAAGTTATTATTGAGCAAGAATTAGAGGATAGCTTGCAATTCAAAGAAACTGCTATACTTCGCGTATTGGCAAGTTTAGGGTTATCAATTGGAATATTTACACATGAGATTAGACATTATTTGGCAACTATTCATGCTTCCACAAAACTCCTTTCAAAGAAATTTCCTGATGACGAGGCTTATCAAGAAAAAATACAAAGATTGTATGATAATGTGAAGATACTTAGGACCTACACTTCATATTTCGATAAGGCAATTTCTGAGAATATAACCAGAGAGCTAATTCCACAAGAGATACCGGTTCTTGTTCATAGGTTTTTCAAAGTCATCTCTCTAGATACTGGAATTAACAAAACTGAAATCCTCCCTCTTGAAGTAGAAGGTTCTGATTTGTATACGATACCAATGCACTCATCGGAGTGGGCGACTATATTATACAATCTTTATACAAATTCCTTAAAAGCCATAAAACGTGCTGAAACTAAAAAAGGAAAAATTATGATGAGGGTCGGCAGGCAGGATAAGAGGATATATCTCGAATTTCATGATAATGGAGATGGTATTTCATCAGAAAATCATCATAAAATTTTTGATGCGTTTTTTACAACATCTACAGCTGCAGCCCACTTTGCCGATGAGCAAGATGATGTTCTTGGTACGGGACTTGGGCTCAAAATAGTTAAGGATATTTTGGATGCGTACAATGGAGATATTTATGTGTCAGATCCTGATGAAGGTTTTAGCACTTGTATCAGAATCGAAATACCAGAGGCTACTGACAATGATTTAGAAGACATATAGTTATGAAATATCTTTATTTAGACGATGAACAGGAACAACAAACACGTGATTTTGTAGAACTATTGGAACATGAGGTTGAAGGGTTAGAAATTATTCCCGACACACCAAAATCTTTTGGAGATGAAATTAAACGGTTAAAAAGGGGTGATTATGATGGATTGATATTGGATTTGAGATTGGACGAAAAGTCAGAAGCAGAGTATCGTGCTTTTACATTGGCGCAAGAATTAAGAACAAGAGCGACTGAAGGCAAAATGAACGATATACCAATGGTACTCGTATCGACTGATCCAAAACTCAAGAAATCCTATATAAAGGATTCAACAGGACATGACCTTTTTGATAGGAAATATTTAAAAGGTGAGGGTCTTGTTGATCAATCCGCTGAAGTTGCGAAAGAGCTAGTTTCGTTAGCAAAAGGATATGGACTCATTAATGAAATAAAGACGAAAAAGGGAGGAGCAGGAGCACAGTTACAAAGATTTTTTTTACTTAGTGATGAAGGAAATAACAAGTTAGATGTCAGGCTGAAGAATCACTTTGGTGAGGTAGAAGGTCGGATGCCAACTCATGAGTACGCAAGGTTTTTAATGACAGAGTTAATTGAAACAAATGGTCCTCTTGTGGATGTAGGTGTTCTTGCAGCAAGGTTGGGAGTTGATATGACCTCAATTGGATTTGACGCTTTAAAAATAAAGTTTGAGAAATTCAAGTACAAAGGGCCATTTGGAGATAAATGGGAAAGATGGTGGTGGCATCTAATCGAAGCATGGTGGAATGAAAAAACTAAAAGTAATCTACCATTTCTAGAAGCCTCAGAAAGGGTAGAGAATTTAGAAAGGATTACAAAAGTAGAAGACTTATCTGTTGCTCAACCTCTTGAACCAGGATATAGCTCTAAATTTTGGACAATCTGTCGGCTATACAAAAAACCTCTAGATCCGTTTGATGGAATTTTGGTTGAAATGAAAAAAGAACCATTAGCATGGCAAGAGAGCTTATATATGTCTATAAAAGCAGCCTTATCAATTGAAAGTAAAGCTGAACGAATTTTTCCTCATCAACTAGAAAAGGATAAGGTGAAAGCATTAGCAAAAAGTAAATGAACAAAGCTGCGAAAAAAAAATATAAGCAGTCAAATGCTGATTCAATAAGAAGACTTGGAAAATTGCTTTATGATTCTGGAGTAATCGGGGATAAGAAAAAGTTTGAAGATGCCTATAATCAATGTCTAAATGGGCCAATACCAGAGATTGCTGGTGTAAATATTGATTATTCAAAATGCTGGGGATATAGTCTTTCAAATGTTATTGTATCGATACCTATTGATTTAAAAGGCAATACAGTTTTACCTGATGGCGCTAAGGTTTCATCGATTTCAGTCTCGTCCACAGTAATTGGAAATTATGTAAGAGAGGACTATTGTTCTGACCCTTTTTCTCACCTTGAGTTTAATATCATACTTAAAGGTGAAGACATAAACGGGGCTGAAATGGTAGCATCATGGCACTTAGACAGACATTTAGTCAGTAAAAAAGATCCAATTCACGCACATCCAATATATCATTTTCAATATGGGGGAAAGAATCTAAAACTTCCCAATTCAAATTATGGCAGCCATCTTGTTGTTGATTCTCCAAGAATAATGCACCTCCCATTGGACACAGTATTGGGATTTGACTTCATATTAACTAATTTTTTAGGTGATAAAAGTAGTGACCTAAGAAGAAATAGACCATATGTCGCCCTAGTTCAAACTTTCCAAAAAGCTATTTGGAGGCCTTACATCCATAGCATTGCACGGCATTGGGATCCATATGAACCCGAGAAATTTGAGTGGGATAACGTGGCAATTTGCCCACAAATTGTATAATTATGCTCTGCTATGCATAAATCAGTTTATAACTACTTGGGAAAACACTCTAAGGATACCGACAGGGTTGATCGGTTGATTGTATCGGCCTTTTTAAGTTACAATAATCTTAAACCACAAAATAATCAACTACTGAGGTCATATAATATTGAGATCAGCCATTCAGATGAGCAGTCTTACTTGGATCAGTTTATTGAGTCTATAAAGAAAGATCGCCAAAACTTAGTAATTGAGGACTTGATTGAACTCTTTGAATTTGTAATTTCCCCATCTGATAAGGACGTTAATGGAGCTGTCTATACTCCTGAAAATATAAGGACTCATATTGTAAATGCAACTCTATTACAACTAGCAAATCAAAATGTAGATATAGAAACTGCTTCTTATGGAGATATTTCATGTGGGTGTGGTGGATTTTTCTACACTTTGACTGAAATATTAAAACTGAAAACAGGAAAGACATGCGCAGAAATATTTAGGGATAACATTTTTGGCTTGGACATAGAAGAGTATAGTATTAAAAGAACCAAGTTGCTACTCTCAATTTTAGCCCTTCTTCATGGAGAGGATGAACCTGAATATCAATGGAATTTATTCGTAGGAGATGCGCTTAAATTCAATTGGATCGAGAGCTGTGAAAAAATCAGAAGAAAAGATGGCTTTCAAGCCATACTAGGTAACCCTCCATATGTTGGTGCAGTAAAACTCGATTCGAAAACAAAGGAAGAACTAAAAAAGTGGGAGGTTTCCAAAATAGGAAAAGCAGATTTATACATTCCATTTTTCCAAATAGGTCTAGAACTCCTCGTTGATAAAGGAGTGCTTGGTTTTATCTCGGTAAATTCTTTCTACAAAAGCTTGAACGGAGTTGGTCTAAGAAAATACATTTCGAATTACGGCTATGATTTCCAAATCGTAGATTTTGGAGGGGAACAGATATTTAAGGGAAGGACGACTTATACATGCATTTGCCTAATTCAGAAGCTTGATAGCAATAAAGTGAATTATGCTAAGGTAAAAAGCCGAGACTTAGCCAGATTAGTAGAAAGACATTTTGTAACTATCGATTACCGAGAGTTAGATGATCATAAAGGTTGGCTTCTAGATGAGGCTAAAATTACTGCGCTTGTTCGAAAGATAGAAGCTACTGGAAAACCTTTGAGCGATTGCTTTGATATAAGAAACGGCTTTGCAACTCTCAGAAACAATATTTATCTAATAGATCCTATCAAGGAAGACCTTAAGAATTATTTTGCAGTTATAGATAATAAGGAATTCCACATAGAAAAGGAAGTTTGTAAACCAGCGATAAAACCAAACATTCTTAAGACTGAAAATGATATTAAAGAAAAGCTTGAACATATCATATTTCCATATCATTTAAAAACACATCAAAATTCGCTTTTCAATCAGAATAAAAAACATGAACTAAGCTTGTTTGAAGAAGACTATTTTAAGGAAAAATTTCCTGGAGCATATGAATATCTGAAGTATCACAAAGTTGAGTTAGCAAAAAGAGATAATGGAAATAAAATATACCAAAGGTGGTTTGCATATGGAAGAAATCAAGGATTAACGTTTACTGGGAAAAAGCTCTTGTTTCCATATATTTCAGATCATCCTTATTTTGTTTTTACAGACAATGAAGAACTTCTTTTCTACAATGGGTTTGCGGTTATATCCCAAGATGAAACTGAACTAAGGTTTATTCAAAAAGTCCTTAATTCAAGGTTATTTTGGTTTTACTTGTCCCATGTGAGCAGACCCTATGAAAACAATTATTATTCCATGGGAAAGCGATATTTGGCTCGGTTTGGAGTATATGAATTCTCTGAAATTGAAAAAAATGAAATAATCGCTCTTAAAAGTCAAGAAAAAATTGATTTCTATTTAGAGAGTAAGTATGAGATAATACTCCCAAAGAGTTACTTAGTTAGTCTTGCTATGAACTTAGGCATCAAAAAAAATAGTTGAACAGAAAGCCTCATAAAATGAAAATTATATGATCTCAACTCCGCCCATTGTACAAGCTAGATGTGCTAGCCGATACCATTATAAAAACAGGTATCTTACTATCCGAAAATCAATGTGTTATTCAGAACTATCTAAATCATAAAGAGGTCCATTTTAAGGTGGTTAATCGAGTAGGGGAGTCAGAGCACGAAATTCTATGTTGTCAAATCAACATTAAAAAAAAGAACCATGCTTTTGTCTCCAAATCGGATCTTGAACAAGGTTTGAGAGATAACCTTTGGACATCCTTAGTCATATTTATTGTTGGTCAGAAACCGACCAAATATCTGTTTCCGAGCACAGTTAGGAACGAGCCCAATCAGCTATTCACTGACTCAGCAATCAAGAATCCTGAATCAACTTGAATCATCATACTATCAAGAGTTTTGTAAATAAGTACGCTTTTGAGAAAATGATGAATCGCAATTAAAATAATTTAAAATGATGAAACCTAATTATATATTAATCGGAGCAGCAGTAATCTTTTGTTTTTTACTAATTCAAATTTTAGCACAAACAGGATTTAGCTTACTGATTGATTTCGATAAAGCTAGAGTTTTTGCGCTTTCACTTAGCGGTATTCTTTCTTTTTTGAGTATATGGCTTCTTTATATAACCATAACTAATCAGGTTAACTCATTTAAATTAACTCAATTTGAAAACAAATTTTTTGAACTGCTAAAACTTCATCAACATAATGTATCTGACATTGAAATAAATAATAAGTTTCAAGGCCGAAAGGCGTTTGTTAAAATGTATGATGAGATACGCTTTATTTATGCGTTTCTATTAGAACAGCTAGACTATTGGAATTTGCAAAAGTCTCCTAAAATCGAAGAAAACTCCAAGATTTTGATGGAGCTAGCGTATACAATTTTCTTCTTTGGAGTTGATGAGTTTAGACAAGGGTTTAAAACAAATTTTATATTTCGGCATGAAATACATACACCATTTGCCATTCAATTTGCACATGACCTTCAAAAGCTAAGAAATAAGCGTAAACAAGATCAGAACTATAAATTAGAGGCAAATTCGTTGAAAATGCCTAACGTCAAATGGTCGCCTAGTTATAAGCCTTTTGGCGGTCATGTTTCCAAATTAGGTCATTGCTATCGTCATCTATATCAGCTTGTGAAATTTGTAGCAGCTAATACATCATTGGGCTTAAGTTTCGAAGAAAAATACGAATATATCAAAACAGTGCGTGCTCAACTGTCCAATCACGAACAAGCTTTGATATATTTCAATTCATTTTTTAATGCTGGTGAAATTTGGTGGGAAGAAAAACATCATGACCCTCAAAAAGTTCTGAAAAATGATCAAGGGCACATTTTAAGCTATTTTTTAGATTATAGAATAATCAAGAATATTCCATTTAATCTTACGAGGTTTGGACCAAATCCCGAAAAGGAGTTTTCCGATAGACTAAATGAACGAGGTTTGAACGAGAAACAAATTGAAGAAGAGAAGAAAGATTTATTTGAATGGATTGGAGGTTAATATTATACTAAATAGCCTTTAGAAAGGCGGGTTAGCCTGACAGAATAGCGAGCCATGCGCTGGCCTGTGGGCGGAAGTATTATTCTGTCTTGATTTTTTGTTTACTTTTTCATCTAAGGAAAAAGGAAAAGCCTAGCGGCTTGAGCGTTTAAAGCGAACACAGATGAAAGAAAAATGATCTGTGAGCTAATTATGTGCTTATAGCAAGGAGATTGTCACGTCATCCCACTAAGGTGGGATTCCTCATAATGACGTGGTACTTGATGGCTCGCGCTGTGAGCCAAACAAAGCGTAGGCAAGCAAGTGTTTTACAGGCAAATTCGTAATCGCTGAGAAATGCTATCATTCGTTGCGTCCACTAGAAAGTGAATAATCTAAGGCGTTACAATCGCGTGTACGGATTCAAACTGTATAACTGCCCGTATATTGAAAACTACAGAATGCTTAAGCCTGGTGAACCTGTCTGCAGGCAGGAAGGCATAAGATCAGTAGCGTTATCGAACTGAAGTTGCGATAATGGATTTTATGTTAACCATGTGAAGTCTATTTACCGGGGCGCCTTGGCTAGGGCAAGCGAAGAGTAACGTAGCGCAGACATAATGTTATTATATAAAACTTTAGAATAGCGAGGCCGTGATTCCCTTAACATAAAACCTAACGTTATCGTACTAGCGTAGCGATAACTGGTTTTATGTAAAATACTCCGCAGGCTCCGTATTACGGTAATTCCCAGGGAAGTGTTATATAATGGTCTGCGTTATGTTAATGTAAGCTTTGGGATCTGCGTTGGGAATAATTCTTTCTTTTAAAGGGAGGGAAGAAAAGAGTTTTTTATTGGGCTGGATGGAACACTCTTTTGGCATCCTTGGATTGCGGGAAGGCTTTGAGCGGATGACAAATGTGTGTGGAATTAGGGCTGGTTTTATTTCTAAAATCTCAATTTGCACTACAATTGATCTTCATTATTTAAGTTTTTATTCGGTAATGCGTGAGGGATAGGAGCAAGCTACCATGTAGCGCGGATAGCCCGACCCATAGGGTCACGCCCAAATTCTATGATACAACAATTGGTTTGACATTACCTGCCCCATATATTTCAACAGCTGTTTTGAGCTTTGAGAGAATTCGATCGGTCTACGCTTAAATACATTTTTTGTGGTCTTCTATTAGGTCGACCCTAATACCAATGACCTCTGTATAATAGGTCTCAGGATCAAACACAACTATAGTAATTTTAATTTTTCGTATTGCCAACTTTCTTCCAAGGGTACTTCCCAATTTTGCTCCAACGCTTCTTTCGTATTTACGAGGTTATTGAATACCGTTATCCCTTTTTGTCCTTCCGGTAATGCGATCAAATGTTGGAGTTCAGAAATAGGGCACGAAAAAATTTGCCCCTGCTCGACTTTACCATTCAGGAGGGCATTTTGTCTGTAAGCAACATTCATTCTGTCCAGAAGAGAAGTATTTCCGCCTAAGTCGGATTCCAGTTGCTGAATGAATTTTACCGACTTGTCAATTCCGCAGCCGCTGGCGGAAGTAGTTTTTTCATCTACACACACTATAATAAAACGGGCATGAAATATTTCAATGCAAGCGCTCATCGTTTTTCCGTGCGAAGTCCACTCAGAAATAAAACGCTCTGCTTTCGTTTTCAGTTGCTTAATTTCATTTTCAGTAAACTCACGGATGGATTGGTAGATCCATACCCGTGAGTGTAATGACATGTCTTTAAAGTTTATCATTTGTATAGGCTTGGTTTATTAACAGTATTCTTCATAAGCGGCCTTTAGGTTATCGGCAATCAGTTCTCCTGACCTTCCTTCAATATGGTGGCGTTCCACAAAATGAACTAATTCTCCATCTTTGAACAAGCCTATGCAAGGCGATGACGGAGGATAGGGCAGAAAATGCTTGCGTGCCTGTTGAGTGGCCTCCGTGTCAAAACCGGCAAACACCGTTGTAATACGGGTAGGATTCTTGGTGGCCTGCAATGAAAGTTTTACTCCTGGGCGTGCTGCACCGGCAGCGCATCCGCAAACTGAATTAACAACTACTAATACGGTGCCTTTTGAGTTAACGGCAGCATCTACTTCCGCAGCGTTGCGGAGGTCTTCAAAACCAACAGAGGTAAGCTCTTCCTTCATTGGCATTACTAAATTTTCTGGATACATAGTTCAAGATTTAAGGATTAAAACAAATTCAAGGTTTTCAAGAGAACCTTAATAAACTCTGTAAAATTTTTAATTTGGAGTCGTGATTATAAATCATTCGCTGACCCACTAATTGCAAAGCATTGGTTAAAAAACATGCTTTTCGGCATGATAGGAAGAGCGGACCATAGGACCACTTTCAACATAACGAAAACCTTTTTCAAGGCCGATCACCTTATATTTGGCAAACAATTCGGGATGGATAAATTCTACCACTGGCAAATGTTGTTTTGTTGGTTGCAGGTATTGTCCCATTGTTAATACATCACAGCCTACTTCGCGCAGATCATCCATTGTTTCATAAATCTCCTGTTCGGTTTCTCCTAAGCCAAGCATAATGCCCGATTTGGTTTTCATTCCTGCATCTTTCAATCGCTGCAAAACCTCCAGGCTTCTATCATATTTTGCTTGGACACGAACCTGTTTTGTTAACCTACGAATCGTTTCCGTATTATGAGAAACGATATCTGGATGCGCATCTATAATCCGTTGTAGGTTTTCCCACTTACCCTGAAAATCTGGAATAAGTGTTTCAAATTTTGTTTGCGGACTCACTCTGCGAATCGCGTTAATTGTTTCTACCCAAATAATAGAGCCGCCATCTTTTAAATCATCGCGGTCAACAGAGGTAATTACGCAATGTTTTATATTCATTAGCATTACTGATTCTGCTATCCGTTCGGGTTCTTTTAAATCAACAGGCAAAGGCCGACCAGTTGCCACATTGCAAAATCCACAGGAACGGGTACAGATATTTCCGAGAATCATAAATGTGGCGGTACCTGCTCCCCAACATTCGCCCATATTAGGACAACTGCCGCTTTCGCAGATAGTATGTAATTTATGGGTTGATACTACCTCTCGTACCTTCGCATATTCTTTTCCTATGGGTAATTTTACCCTTAGCCAATCTGGCTTTTTTTTAAACCTTGGCTCCTCTGCTAGTTCAATGTTAGTATTTGACATTTTATTGAAAATAATTTATACGGTTTCTGTAATTACATTTTTTACTTCAGGAAGCAACTCGCGCAGCAAATTTTGAACACCCATTTTCAATGTTGTATTGGTAGACGGACAGCCGTGACAAGCACCTTTGAGCGTTACCGTTACTGCTCCGTTTTCAAAAGACTTGAAATGAATGGCTCCACCATCGCCTTCAACCGCAGGCCGAATATATTCATCAAGAATCGAAATAATTTTTTTTTCAATATCCCCAGAAACGTTTATAGGAACTTCGGATGCTTCTTCAATAAAATCACTAGTAAGAAGGGGTTCCTTTAGAGCAAGCTTTGCTTTAATTACCTCCTTCATTTCTGGCATAACCTCGAACCAGTCACAGCTTTCATCTCTAGTAATTGTAATAAAATTAGAAGTAATAAAAACGCCAGTGACATACGGGAACTCAAATATTTTTTTTGCCAGAGGAGAAATGGCTGCCTTTTCTCTTGTACGGAATTCAACGCTTTCGCCTTCCTCATCAATTAATAAAAAGTTCAGTACAAATTTCATGGTGACGGGATTAGGCGTCCTTTCGGTATAAACAGATATCGGTGCGTTCATTTTTTTTATTTTTTTTATTTAAGCTTTAATCGAAAAAAAGACAGGCGTTATTTTATTGATTTACCATTTAACATCCGCCACTTTAGCTACGGGTACTTTTGCATTTTGTATGGACACTTGTTGCGCCACCTTTCTTGCCATTTCCATATAGGCAATTTCTTGTGGTGTATTGTCATCCAGTACAGCTGGACGACCTTCATCACCGGCTTCACAAATACTTTGCACCAGTGGTATTTCACCTAATAGTGGAACTTCTAATTCCTCTGCAAGTTTTTTTGCTCCGTCTTTACGAAAGATGTAATATTTTTTATTTGGTTGGTCTGGCGGACTGAAATAAGACATGTTTTCTACGATGCCTAAAACAGGGACGTTTATTGATGGCATCTGAAACATTCCAACACCCTTTTTCGCATCAGCCAATGCCACGTGTTGAGGAGTACTTACAATAACAACCCCATTCAAAGGAACGGCACCAACCAATGATAGATGAATGTCACCAGTTCCGGGAGGTAAATCAATAATCATATAATCTAACTCTCCCCAATGTGCTTCTTGAAACAATTGAACAACCGCTTTTGATGCCATTGGGCCACGCCATACAAGGGCCTGGGAAGTATCAACAAAAAATCCGATAGATAATAACTTGACGCCAAACCTCTCTATGGGGATCATTTTATTTACACCGTCAATCTCCTTAGTCATTGGCTTTGCATCCATTGCATCAAACATCATAGCTTGTGAGGGACCATAAATATCGGCATCAACCAGCCCCACCGATGCGCCTAACTTGACCAAAGCCAGCGCTAAGTTAGAAGCCACTGTTGATTTTCCAACGCCACCTTTGCCAGAGGCTACTCCAATAATATTTCTTACGTTTGGCAACAAAGGGCCACTGCTTTTCCGCGATGATACATCGGATGTCATTTTCACATTTACATTCGCTCCTTCATCTACATAATGCAAAACTGCATTCACACAAGCCTTATGAATCATTTCTTTCATTGGGCAGGCAGGTGTTGTAAGCACTACGGTAAAACTTACGCTTTTACCATCTACTTCTAACTCCTTGATCATACCAAGCGTTACCAAATCTTTCTTTAAATCAGGGTCTTCTACATTTTTTAATGCTTCTAAAACTTGTTCTATTGTAATATTCATTCCTGGAGACCTTTAGTTTAACTAAATAGTTTAAAGTTTAATTTGGGATTGAAATTGAAATTTTATTTAAATTCTTATTTAAGGGGATCTGACAAGATAATCGTGAATTTTCCCAACTCACAGGCAGTGTTTCGAGCATTAAAAACTCCTCATCCATTTGTTCATTCAAAAGCGGGGAACTCTCCAGCACCCTTACATGGCAGGTTGCGCACAAAGCAATTCCGAGGCAAGTTCCCTCAATTTGTTCGTACTCACTTGCTTTTAAAAACTCCATCAGATTTAAACCCAGATCATTGGGTGCTTCAAGATTTATCTCTCCTTCACTATTAACAACAGTTATCGTTACATTATTTTTCATTTTTTTTAAAAAGTATTTACGCCACTGACCGTAGTATATTTCATAGTATATTTTACTCCAGGGTTTATGTATTTATAAGCGCTGTGTGCCATTATTGCCGCTTCGTGAAAACCACATAGAATCAACTTCAATTTGTTTTGATAGTTGTTAATATCCCCAATGGCATAAATACCGGGCACATTGGTAGAATAATCTTCGATATTCACTTCTATAGCATTTTTGTCAATATTCAATTCCCAATCTGCTATCGGTCCTAACTTAGGGCTCAATCCAAAAAGAGGTATTAAGTAATCCACATCAATCTTTTCGACATGATGTGTTTTAGTATTTAGTACCGTTACGTTTTCTAACATATTTTTTCCTTGCACCTCTTTAAGGGTAGAATTTAGCAGTACTTTTATTTTATTTTCTTGCGCAAGTTTTAATACTTGATTTACGCTGTGCGGACTTCCTCGAAATGATTCACTACGGTGCACAAGCGTTAGTTCTGAAGCAATATCAGAAAGATGTATTGCCCAGTCTAAGGCACTGTCGCCACCACCGGCAAGCACAACTTTTTTATTTCTATATTTTTCTGGATCGAGGATCATATAACTTACCCCCTTATCATTTTCAAAATTCTCTAGTCCTATTACTTCTGGCTTGCGTGGTTCAAAACATCCTAAGCCCCCTGCTATAACCACAAGTTGTGCGTGTATTTCTGTTCCCAGATGGGTAGTAATAATAAATTCTTTCTCTCTGATTTTATTTAATGATTCCACACGCTCCCCAAATGTAAAAGTGGGTTTAAATGGCTCGGCTTGGCTTAATAAATTATCAATTAGCTCCTGCGCTTGTATGGTCGGAAAACCAGGTATGTCATAAATTGGTTTTTTAGGATATATTTCGCTGAGCTGCCCACCAGCTTGTGGTAAATAATCTATTAAATGGCATCTCAACTTTAATAAGCCTGTTTCAAATATTGCAAATAATCCTACTGGACCCGCACCAATAATAGCGATGTCTGTTGTTATCATGATTTTGTTTTTAAAATTGTTAAAGTGATTAGGCAATACAGTTTCTATAATTGTAAACCATCAAACCTCCTTCACTTCCCGTACCATCACCATTCTATCATCCCCTGCAGAAACCAAATAATTATTATAAGTGCTCCAAAGTAATTTGTTTACTGAGTGCGTATGTGCGTCAAAATTTTCTTTAGTGATCCGTTTTAATAGTTGATATGTTTTTGCATCCCAAATTTTTATGGTTTTGTCACGGCTGGCGGTGGCAAATAATGTACTATCAGGATTAAAAACTATATCGTAAATAGCCCAATTATGGGCAGGAATTGATTTTACTAATTCATAATTTCCTGCTTCCCAGATATTCAAATGAGCATCTCTTCCGCCTGTTAAAAGGAATTTATCATCAGGACTATACCGCACAACATTTGCTGCAAGTTGATGGGCAATAAAATCTTGTTTATACTCCAGTGTGTGCAGGTCAAAAATAAGAATGTTGCAATCACCTAATGAAACGGCTATTTCAGAATTGGTATAATTAAAATCAATGCTGCGGACTTTCTCATGAGAAAGTTTTTTCATTTTAATCAACGACAAAGTATCAAGGGAACAAACAGCAAAATTACCATCACCACCAGCTGTATAAAAGCAATTGGTTTTTAATGAATATTTTATGTCAAAAATTGGTGCTGTATGATGTTGCAGAATTTTGATTTCTTCTTTTTTTTCTAAATCAACTATGTGAACACTTCCTGTTGTTGTTCCCGCGAGCAATATTTGTTTTTCAGGAATATGACAAATTGCATAAATAGACGCAGGTAAAGTAGCCGCAAATTTTTCGGCTTGAAGGGTTTCTAAATTCCATAGTGCAATAAACCTATCACTGCCGCCTGTATAAACGGTATGTTCAGATACGCCCTTATCCATGGCATATACACAGCCGCTGTGCCCAGTAAACGTTGCGATGTGTTTTACATCTATGCTCAATTCTCTTATTGCCTCCATTTCATTTTGTTGTGCTGTTAGTCTTTCATAGAACTAAGTCGAAAAATTACTTTTGCTTTACAAAATTAATGACCCCGCCTTTTAAGATATGGTTAACTTGTCTCTCACTGATATTGTAAGTAAGTGGGATTTCAATATTTTTACCAACGACAATAGCTAGTACTGAATCTATGTTTTTGATGGCTTTCCTTAAGCCTTCTATCCGTAATACATCACCTTGTTCTAGTTTGTCCCAATCAGCTGCGTTTTTGAATTCAAAGGGTATCATACCAAAATTGATCAGGTTCTGCCAACCGATACGAGCGTAAGATTTGGCAATAGCAAACTTTTGTCCAAGATACCGAGGAGATAATGCAGCATGTTCTCTGCTTGAACCTTGGGCGTAATTTTCGCCTGCTATAACACAAAATCCTGTATGTGTTTTTTGATTTTCAATGGCGCGATCATAGAAGCTTTCGTCAATGGCATAATAAGCATATTTGCTTAGTTCCGGAATATTTGAACGTAAAGGCAATACATCGGCACCTGCTTTCAATATTCCATCTGTTGAAATATCGTCTCCCATTTTCAATAGAATAGGAATTTCTAGTTCATTCGGAAGCTCTTCAAAATCGGGAAGTGTTTTAATGTTCGGTCCCTTAACCAATTCAGTAGATTCTCCATTTGGACCAATGAGCAGCTTTTTGTTTATCTTGATTTGGACTGGCTCTTTCCATTTTGGATACGTAATATCCATTAAAAACTCAAGGTCTCGGGGATCAGTGATTTCTCCAGTAATGGCCGCTGCCATAGCGGTTTCCGGACTGCATAGGTAGACTTGGTCATCGAGTGTTCCCGAGCGCCCCGGAAAATTACGAGGCATAGTTCGGATACTTATAGTATTGGTGGCAGGAGCTTGCCCCATACCGATGCATCCCATACAACCGGATTGATGAAGGCGTGCACCGGCAGATATCAAAGGCCCAAGAGCGCCTATTTCTGTCAAATTTTCTAGCACTTGACGAGATGAGGGATTGATATCCAACGAAACATCGGGAGAAACAACTTTCCCTTTTACAATTTGAGAGGCGATCCAAAAATCACGTAACCCTGGATTGGCAGAAGAGCCAATCACAACTTGTTGGATTTTTAATCCGCTAACTTCTCTTACCGGAACAACATCGCCTGGACTACCCGGAAGTGCAATTAAAGGTTCTAACTCAGATAAATTGATTTCAATGTTAAGATCGTACGTTGCGCCCTCATCGGCTTCTAGCTTTATCCACTCGTCTTCCCTTCCTTCTTGTAAGAGAAATTCGCGAGTGATTTCATCGGATGGAAACACCGAAGTTGTAGCGCCTGTCTCTGTGCCCATATTGGCTATAACGTGACGGTCCCAAGCACTCAGAGATTTTAGGCCTGGTCCATAATATTCTAAGATATATCCACGCCCTCCAGTGACATCATACCTACGAAGCATTTCTAAAATCACATCTTTAGCACTTACCCAATCGGGCAACTTCCCGATGAGGTTGATGCCCATTACTTTTGGCATTTTAACAAAATACGGTTCCCCTGCTGAAGCGAGAGCTACATCCAATCCGCCCGTGCCAATGGCAAGCATTCCAATACCACCCCCGGCAGGAGTATGACTGTCTGAACCCAACAGCGTTTTGCCTGGCCTACCAAACCGCTCCATGTGTACTACATGGCTAATTCCGTTTCCTGACCTGCTAAACCAGAACCCAAAACGTGCCGCTGCCGATTGTAGAAATAGATGGTCATCCATATTCTTATAATCCGTTTGAAGCAAGTTGTGGTCTACATATTGTACTGCTACCTCTGGTTTTATTTTATTTAGATTAAACGCTTCTAATTCCAGCATTACCAATGTTCCAGTAGCATCTTGCAATAATACCTGATCAATTTTCAACCCGATTTCGGTTCCCGGATTCATCTCACCTGAAATAAGATGTAAACTGATTAATTTTTGACTAACGTTTTGCTTTTCCATTTTGTCGTTTTTTAATTCAAGTTGTTTGAATGAATTTACTTAGGCTGTTTATATAAAGGAACCGTAGAACAAGCTTCGCCATACATGATACTTTTTGCCACTGGGCGTAAAAGTCTGGTGATTTCAACATAAGCAGCCTTAGGTACAGGCAGATGGCCGCAACCCTTTATAACGACACGGGCATCTCTATAATCATTGATATTTAGTTTGTTGAGTATCTCATTATACAAAGCTATTTCAAGGGCTTCTAAATCACCGAACACGACTCTTTTTACAAATGGATCTAACCTTGTGGCCAATAGCATATATGCCCAGGTTGGAACAACAGCATCTGCTGAACAAATAAGTGCAACGTATTTACCTGTGTATTTACTCCAGTCTTCATTCTTAACAAAATCCCTAAAGTCTTTTTCTTTCAATAATAAACCTTGAAACAAGTGTTCTTTTATATCGAACAATACACGCTCACCCTGAGGATAAAACTCTTCAAGGTTGATGGTGATAATGCCACTTAATGCTACTTTATTAATTATTTCCTTCTCCATATTACATAAACCCTAATTCGAGTTGTGCCTCTTCGCTCATCAGTTCTTTCCCCCAGGGTGGTTCGAAAGTCATTGTTATTTTTGCAGATTTAACGCCTTCTATTTCACGTAATTTTTGTTCTGTTTCAGGGGGCAATGTTTCAGCTACCGGACAATTTGGTGAGGTTAAAGTCATTATCATTGTAAGGTTGTTCTCTTTATCAATATTGAGTTCGTAAATCAAGCCCAACTCCCAAATATCAACAGGTATTTCAGGATCGTAACAACTTTTAAGTGTATCAATAGCCTTTTGCGTAAGCTCCGTATTTTGTGTAATTATTACTACTGCCATCTTTTTAGTTTAAGGTTGTAAACGTATTAATACTGAGAGTTCAAGCTTTAGACTTCAATAGCATTGCATCAAGCTTCATTTGTTTTATCATACTTACTAAACCATTACCACGGGTAGGGGAGAGGTTCTCTATCAAGCCTATTTTATTAACAAAATCCAATGGTGTATTTATAATTTCATCTGATGTATGACCTGATATAACTCTTATCATTAATGCTACAATTCCTTTCGTAATAATTGCATCACTGTCGGCTGTAAAAACAACTTTTCTATCATACAATTCTGAGTGTAGCCACACTCTGCTTTGACAGCCCTTTATTAACCGGTCATCGGTTTTGTTTTGCTCGTCAATCAATGGTAATTGGTTTCCCAAATCAATCAGGTGCTCGTACTTTCCCGTCCAGTCGTCATCAAATAACTCAAACTCTTCTATTATTTCATTTTCTATTTCTTCGATCGTCATTTCTATGCTTAAAAGTCTAATGTTTAAAATCCAATAGTAGAAAGCTTAGTCCTGTAAACTTTTAACTTTCAACTTTTGCGTTGTTGCCGCACTATCCAAATACAGTAGGGGTTTGCTACTAATTTTTTTGGAGAGTATAAGGAAATCCTATCGCAGTTTTTCAATATTGAGAATTCAGTTTTTTGTGATTGTTTCCATTTTTATTATTCAAAATGTATTGGAAATCTTTTCTTCAATATATTCACGTAAAGCCTCAATTTTTATAGTATTTACAACTTCCGAAGCAAACGCGTGCATCAATAATTTTTTAGCACTTTCTGTACTCAAACCACGAGCACGTAGGTAAAATATTCTATCCGCATCCAACTTCCCTGTTGTTGACCCATGTGAACATTTTACATCATCGGCATAAATTTCTAATTGCGGTTTTGTATTGATTGTTCCAGCTTCACTTAATAAAATATTTTTGTTGGATTGAAATGCATTTGTTTTTTGCGCATCTTTTCTAACAAATATTTTCCCATTAAAAGTAGCGGTGGACTTCCCATCAATAATACCTTTGTAAAGCTCGTTGCTATTGCAGTTTGGCTTTCGGTGGTCTACCACAGTGTGGTTATCTACCACTTGATTTTCGGTGGTTAAATACAACCCGTTCAAATGCGACTCGATATGTTCATCATCCAACACTAAAGTCAAATTATTACGAACTAACGAACCACTCAAGGTAAATGTGTGGGTAGAAAATACGCTTTGCTTTTGTTGAATTATTTGTGTTGTATTCATTAAATAACCCAACTCATTTTCATCTTGAATTTTATAATGGTCAACAATAGCGTGCTTATCAACTACAATTTCTGTTAATGCATTACTAAATATTTTTGCAGTAGAATCTACCGTTTCATACGATTCTATGATTTTTGCTTGCGCATTTTCATCAACAACGATTAAATTTCGTGGATGAATAATGGTATTTTCAAATGCCGTTGAAACGTGAATGATGTGTATCGGTTTTTCAATAATCGCATTTTTTGCAACATGAATAAATACACCGTCTTTAGTCATAGCGGTATTTAATGCGATGAATGGATCTGATTTCACATCCGCATATTGTGCATAATGTTTTTCAAAAACAGGTGAATTACTGGTTACTGCATCCACTAAACTACAGATTGTTAATCCTTCTGGAAGGTTCTGCAAGTTTGATAATCCTTCAATAAAAATACCGTTCTCAATAATGACAACATACGCATCTTTTAAAAATTTCAGGGGCTCAATTAGCTCATCTTTACTGTTTTTATTTGTGGAGAAATTAAACTCCTCCTTCAGCATCAAATCCACACGAGTATATTTATACTCTTCGTGCTTTCGGTTTGGAATACCTTGTTCGTAAAAACTTTCCATAGCTTTATCACGAAGTTCTGTATCACCAAATAAAAATAATTTGGATGTCTCAAATTCAGAAATCAATTTATCTTTTATCGTACTTGTTTTAATAGCTGTTTCCATTTTGTAATAAATTAAGCTTCTACTTCTTCTTTAATAAAATCATATCCTTTTTCTTCCAGCTCTAAAGCCAATTCTTTTGCTCCTGACTTTACAATTTTTCCTTTGTGTAAAATGTGAACAAAATCAGGTATGATATAATCCAACAACCGCTGATAGTGTGTGATGATAATGGTTGCTTTCTCTTTCGACTTTAATTTATTTACCCCGTTGGCAACAATGCGCAACGCATCAATATCAAGCCCACTATCGGTCTCATCAAGTATGGATAGTTTCGGGTCCAGCATTGCCATCTGAAATATTTCATTACGTTTTTTTTCACCACCACTAAAACCTTCATTTACTGAGCGATTGGCAAGCTTTACATCCAACTCCACTAAGTTTTGCTTTTCTTTCAGCATCATTAGAAAATCTTTTGCTTTCATAGGTTCTAACCCTTTGTAAGCACGAATTTCATTAATAGCAGTTTTCAAAAAATTAACATTGCTTACTCCTGGAATTTCAATCGGATACTGAAATGCAAGAAACACCCCTTCTCTGGCTCTGTCTTCAGCCTCTAGGTCCAACAGGTTTTTACCATTATAGATTACCTCACCTTCCGTAACTTCATGTTCAGAACGCCCTGCAAGTACTGCTGCCAATGTACTTTTTCCCGAGCCATTAGGTCCCATAATAGCGTGTACTTCCCCCTCTTTTATTTCTAAATTAATCCCTCTTAGAATCTCTTTTCCGTCAATTGACGTATGTAAATTTTTAATTGATAGCATTTTTTGAATCTTATGAATTATGAGAATTTGTTTTACCCTACTGAGCCTTCCAAAGAAACCTCCAACAACTTTTGTGCTTCAACAGCAAACTCCATTGGTAATTGACTTAATACATCTTTGCAGTAGCCGTTTACAATTAAACCAATCGCTTTTTCATTATCAATACCGCGTTGTTTGCAATAAAACAGCTGGTCTTCACCAATTTTAGAAGTTGTTGCTTCGTGTTCTACAACAGCAGTGTTGTTTTTTATTTCGATGTATGGAAATGTATGTGCACCGCATTGATCCCCCATCAATAAACTATCGCATTGCGAAAAATTACGGGCATTTTCAGCACGTTTTGCAATACGCACCAACCCTCTGTAACTGTTGTTGCTAAAGCCTGCCGAAATTCCTTTTGATATGATCGTACTTTTAGTGTTGTTCCCGATATGGAGCATTTTTGTTCCTGTATCGGCTTGCTGATGGTTGTTTGTCACTGCAACAGAATAGAATTCACCTACCGAATTGTCGCCTTTTAAAATGACCGATGGATACTTCCAAGTAATTGCAGACCCTGTTTCTACTTGTGTCCAAGAAATTTTAGCATTTTCTTCCAAACAAATACCACGTTTAGTAACAAAATTGAAAACTCCTCCCTTACCGTCTTTATCGCCCGGATACCAGTTTTGCACGGTACTATATTTTATTTGCGCATTTTTATGAGCTACAAGCTCCACTACTGCTGCGTGCAATTGATTTTCATCACGCATTGGTGCTGTACAGCCTTCGAGGTAACTCACATACGAATCTTCCTCTGCAATAATTAAGGTACGTTCAAATTGGCCAGTACCTGCCGCTTCTATTCTGAAATAAGTGGAAAGTT
>Ga0222654_1000448_pt1 | contig 28236 bp, 29 predicted proteins | sample AntAcemetagen421_FD_179805 | JGI IMG/M metagenome (GOLD analysis project Ga0222654, IMG submission 179805) | Saline water microbial communities from Ace Lake, Antarctica - #421 | ecosystem: Environmental > Aquatic > Non-marine Saline and Alkaline > Saline | place: Antarctica: Ace Lake...
GGCCACAATCGCCAATCCCAGACCAACCAAGCCTATCCATTTCTTCATTTTATTCCTTCTTTATCCACTCGGCATTCTAAAACGTGATTCACCGATCCCCGGTCACTTGACGGGGCGGGTTGATCCGATGTTGGCGAGTGTATCTGTGAGGGCAATCCAATGGAGAGGGGGGCAGGAGGGGCGATCCTCCTTCGTCCCGGAGGGTGGAACCGATGGGGTCATGTCGTTTTTTGTCAGGGTGGAACCGATGGGGTCATGTCGTTTTTTGTCAGCATTAGGGAATTAAAAATTCCGGAGGGTTAAGCTGTTGTTTGGTGGTTCGCCTAATTCAGGAACTTATCGAAGGAGCATATTATGCCCTAAATTATGATTTCGAGGGGAGCTGTAAAAGATGACAAAGTAACGACATGAATTCTCTGCGGATGATGTGGGGGGTATTTGATTTGTTGTCATAACATTGTCAGTTTTGCGATCTCATCGCTCCTGACAACGCCCCCCATATCATCTTCGGATTGTTATCCAGTGAGGACTGGGCTTACTTCGATTGCCCTCTCCCGTTCTTCCTACATCTCGCCGTCGATTGGAAGAATACCGATGAACCAGTCTTCCAAACGTTGAAGATGCGAGTCGGCCGGTTGGCTGGAAAGGGACTCATCGTCGGAGACCCATCGGATTGATCCATCGGGCTGAGGCTGCAAGTGCCAGGCGTTACGTTTGTCGAAGTCGACTTTGATGAATTCGCGAATTTCCCGGTTAAGCTCGGCGCTTTCGATCAGTAAGCCCATCTCGGTATTTAGCCGAAGAGAGCGTGCGTCCAAGTTAGCACTCCCGATGAATGTGATCGTATCGTCTACGATCATGAATTTCGCGTGCAGCCCGAGCTGTTTTTCGTTAACAGGCGTTTGCATGTAGATGTGCCGATCTTTGGCGAAGGCCCTCACTTCGTGAACGTCGGCACCGTGATCGATCAATCGGTGGATGTGTTTGCGATACGCGCTATGGGCCGCGAGGTGATTATTTGATCTCAGGGAATTCGTCAGAATACGCACACGCACCCCGCGTTGTTCAGCGCGCTCGACGGCGCACTCGAATGCCTCCGTAGGTATCAGATACGCCGATACGAGAATCAGTTCCGCTGCAGCCAAATCAATGACATCGATCAATTCTTCCGCCAGCTGAGTCGGCAGTTCGTCATGATGCGCCGGATTGTCGAGGGCCGGGATGTCGGCGAAGAGGGTGATGTTCGAAGGCAGAGCTCTCTGGATGAGGGTTTCCCAGGCTAGTCTTCGCGTTGTTGGCGTTTCCTGGGATGTGCTTGGGGTGCTCTTATTTAACCAAGCAGTAAATTCGGTCGGGGTCATGAACTCGTCGGTATCTGTAATGATTTCCGACTCGGGGAAAGTCCACGGGTTGTTCCAGAATTGATTGAAGAGGTTGCTTGTCTCCTGAACATGGGGACCGCCGGTGATTAACTCGAGGTCGCGAAAATTGGAGAGCTCGTGATCTCCGAAATATTCGTTGGCCAAGTTTCGACCTCCGATGATGGAGATCTGATTATCGATGAGCAGCGCTTTGTTATGCATCCGGTGATCCAGTCTGGAAAAATCGCCAAGATTAATAAGCAGTCGGCGAGCCAGATTATCACTGCGTCGTTTGAAGGGATTGTAGATACGCAGTTCGATATTTTCGTGCAGGTCGATGCCCCGGATCGCTTCCTCATGGGTGACGGTAAAGCTGTCATCCAAGAGAATTCGGATCCGAACGCCGCGATCCGCGGCGTCAAAGAGATGGCGGACGACGGCCAGACCGAGCGTGTCGTCCTCCCATAGGAAAGTCTGGAGATCGATGGACGCTGTCGCGCTGTCGATCGCCCGGAGGCGCCATTCCATGGCTTCGTTTCCGGTGTTAAGCGGTATCACCCAGTCGCCGGAAACTCGCTGATCGACTTCGGCCCATAGGGCGTTTTCGGCGACGGGGAGGGCATATTCTGGAGCCGAATCGTGGGGCTTTAGATGCGAACAGGCGGAAACGAAAAAGACGAACGCAGCTAGCATACTCAGGCGAGTGGCCTCGGGGAAATCAATAGGCCAAAGTGATTTCATAATCTAATAATTAGTGGACTTAGAGTCAGTCGTGTCTCCTGTCGAATACTACTGGGAATCGAGGGTGAAATAGCCGATCCGCAGGAGCGACACCTCTGGTCTGGCCAACGTCTCCGCGTGGTTACAGCGGGACCAGATCTTGGCAAAAAGATGACAAAGTAACGACATGACCCCATCAAATTACACGACTGACGGTCCTTAAGCTACAGTTCCAAGGTGGGCCATGGTTGATCGCTGGTGCTTTTCGACGACCCGCTTGGCGGTGGTGGCGAGGCGAACTGATCCTTTGGGGTCTAAAGCCATTTTGATCACGGCGTCCGGCATGCGCTCGCGATCTTCAGCCAAGTCAAAGTTGAATAGCCAATCCGCGAGACCGATATCATTCCACATGAGGCCCTTCGATGTTTGTTGCTCCATGCGGCAAACGATCGCCGGAATCTCATGACCGATACACATGATCGGAGAGTGCATTTGGAGGCCAAACAAACCCGCGCTTTCCCGATAGACGCTGATGGCTTCCCCGACCAACCAATAGTCCGGTTTCCAGACAACTCGCTCTTTCTCACGAGCGGTGAGCCGATCATAGATCATCTCTTTATTGACCGCCATTTCGGACATGTCTTCGGGACAGAGCAGCACTTTTAAATCAGTCTCCCGGATCACGCGTTGCACTGCCTCCAGCAAGGGGGCGTTGTCCTGCGCTTTGAACTGCTCATTGACGTCATGCTTCCCCTGATTGAAGCGCCGTCCCTCTTTTATCAGCCAATAGGGGGCGTAACGCAGCTTTGCGATGCAGCAGAGAAATTTTCCGGATTGGAGGTCATTCGCTTTCAGGTAAGACTCCGCCGCGGCGTCATCGCGGACATCACAGGCAAACGCGGCATCGGGTGCAAAGCCCATTACCTCGGTGGTGCAGCCCAGTTGTTTGGCTAGTTCGATCGATGCGGAATCCCGAAAGAAAACAAACTCAGCCTGGTTAAGCACCGAGATTTTTTGGGCTAATACCTCAGGGGTATCGGGTAGCAGAATCCATGATTGATGATCGTCGAAGGTGATCCCGTAGATTCCATAGCCCTTCGACGTCTCTTTCACCCATTGCGTGATTTGCGAGATCGCACTCACTCCCGCCGAGGAGCCGTGCACAAAAAAGTCGCACTCGGCAAACGCTTCCCGGCGTTCCTGCTCAGTGGATACAATTTTCACATCGGGAAATCGGTCGACCAGTTTTTGCTCAACCCCTTGGCCAATGTCCCCGGGCCACAGTGTAACATTCACCTCGGGCAGATACCGTTCCAGCAAAGTAAGGAAACCGGGAGTGTGGGCGATGTCTCCGATGTTGACCGTTTGCCACGAGGAGCAAAGCAGGATGCGACGTCTCCGCCCCGGAGTAGTTGCAGTTACGCAGGTCGCGGCTAAGGCGCCGGCCAAAAGAGAAACGAACGTGCGGCGATTGAGCGTGGTAGGGGTAGAGCGCATCATTGGTGTTGGGGGTATTGAGGTGAGGGCAGAGGCACTCTTGGTGGCTGATCGGGACCTGAAAAATGAGTGGACGCAAAATTTAAAGATTTGGGGACGCAGGCCAGTGGGGACTGCAAATCTAGACGGTGAGGGGAAGACTGCGCTCGGTTTTGGTCGTCAGGGGCGAGGTTTTCGAATGCCCTTGGATCCATGTTACGTCTGATCCGCTTCCCCCTCGTTCTCTTGGTGATTGCTCTCTCTGCGTTCGCGGAGTCCAAGCCGAATGTGCTTTTCATCTCGATCGATGACTTGAACGACTATATTTCGCCGTTGGATAATCATCCGGGAATCAAGACGCCGAACTTCGATCGTCTAGCGCAGCGGTCCGTGACGTTTTCCAATGCCCATTGCGCGGCCCCCGCGTGTCATCCTTCGCGGGTGGCGGTCATGACGGGGGTGCATCCGGCCACGTCGGGAATATACCGGAATTTGTTCGGCGCCCATGGTCCGCGCTGGCGTCACGAGTCGGCGGTGTTGGCAGATGCCGTCGTGCTGTCCCAGCACTTCCGCGATCATGGTTATTATGCCGCGGGTGGGGGGAAGATTTTCCACACCTTGCAATGGACTTCCGGTGATTCCCAAAACGATCCTGCCGCCTGGGACGAGTATCGGGGAGATCCGCTCGATCCGATTTCCTCGGACTGGCCGCGACCGGCCAGCACGTTGGTCGATCAGAATGAGGGGTTTGTGGGGACACGTCCTTTGCGCGAACACTACTTCGGCGCTGCGGCGGTCGAGTTGAGCGCCGATCAGGGGGATGGTGCGGTGGTGGATTGGGCGATCGAGCAGATGAATGAGCCGCGGGAGCAACCGTTATTTTTAGGGGTGGGTCTCTTCCGTCCGCATATCCCTTGGGAAGTGCCGCAGAAGTGGTTTGATCTTTATCCGGAGGACAGCGTTCAGCTGCCGGAATACCTCGACTCCGATCTGGACGACGCGCGCAGTCATCGTCGCGAGCGCTGGCACAAATGGGTGACGGATAACGAGCAATGGAAACACCTCATGCGGGGATACCTGGCTTCGATCAGCTATGTCGATGATCAGCTGGGCCGACTGCTGGATGGACTGGATGCCTCCCCCCTCGCGGTAAACACCATCATCGTCCTCTGGTCGGATCATGGTTTTCATATCGGGGAAAAGCAAAACTGGGAGAAATTTGCGTTGTGGGAGCAGACGACCCGCACGCCGGTTTTCATTCACGCGCCGGGGGTATCCCGCGACGGAGAGCGCTCGCCTCAACCCACCACCACGACGGACCTGTATCCTACGCTGTGTGAACTCGCGGGTCTACCCATTCCGGCGCAATGCACGGGCACCTCGATCGCCGCTCAAGTGCGCGATCCGACGGCGATTGATGATCGGGTATCCCTGACGTCGTTTGTGTTCCCCGGCGACGGCACGAAGGCCTCCCATGGGCTCAGTGATACTCAGTATCGCTATATTCAATACGCGGACGGATTTGAAGAGCTTTACGACCTGCAGCAGGATCGAAACGAATTTCATAATCTCGCAGGGGATCCAGACTACGCAGAAGTGAAAGCGCGCCTCGCCGGGCAATTGCCCCGAGGTGCCGTCGCCGACGTGAAAATCCCCACCGATTCTCCCTATCACCGCGGTCGGGCGCCACCTGCGGCGGGGAGGGAAAAGTGAAGGCGGTGAGGGAAGGTGCGGACGGCCCAGCGGTCCGACTCCCTACCTCGGACGGAGGGGCAGATGAGGGTCGGGCGTAAAGACCCGACCCACAATGGATGGTTTGGGCTGCAGGCTTAAAGCTGTGTTGTTGGCTGAAGGGGCGCAGGTTTGGGGGTCGTCAAGCAATGTCCCTATGGGGTCGTCAAGCAATGTCCCTATGGGGTCGGGGAGGCAAATGCGGACGGCCTAGCGGTCCCTGCCTCGGACGGCGTTAAGCGTCGGGGGTAATGAACCGCGGATTGCTAGTTAGGGGTTGCGCCGACGAGGTCCAATTGAGCCAAGAGCTTATCGCGAAGGGCAGCGGCCAGTTTTGGTTTTTGGGCGGCGAGGTTGTGGCCTGCTTCGGTGGGGATCGGATCGACTTCGAACTGCTCCATTCTTTCGATCCCACCTTTCTTATCCCAATATAACATGAGTTTGTGGTCGTTCTGGCGGATGACGGACATCGATCGACGCGGGCGGTGAAAAAACAGGGCTTCCTGTGGTCGTGAAAACGAGTCGGCGGTTTCCGATCGTAATAGGGGCGCGATACTCACGCCATCGATCTCCGCGGTCAGTTGATCGGGCTGTCCTTTGGCCAAGTCGTGAAACGTTGGCAGGAAGTCATATCCGACCACGGGGACGCGACTCTGGGAGCCGGGCTTAATTCCGGGACCTACGACAAAGAACGGTACGCGAATGCCGCCTTCGAGCAAACTGTGCTTGTCGCCGGAGAGGGGATGATTGGGTGCAGTCGCTTGATTGTCGCCGCCTGGCACGACCCCGCGGCCGCCGTTGTCGGCGGTGAAGAATATATACGTGTTGTCTCCAATGCCCAGCCGCTCCACGGGATCGAGCAACTGGCCCACGCCGTGGTCCAACACCTCCATCATCGCGGCCCAGGCTGGAGGGTAGCCGCGATCGGGGGTGCCTTTGGTTTCGTATTTCTCCAAGAGGCTGGCGCGTGTGACCACCGACAGGTGCTGAGCGTAGTAGCTCACCTGGACGTAGAACGGTTTGTCGTCCTGGACCTGCGTGGCCATGAAGTCGACCGCGTTACCGGTGGCCGACAACGTGCGTTTGGGGTCGGTATTGTCGATGGAGTGGTTGGGACCGTCCCCGTGTTTTCCGAAGGCGATCCCGAGTGAGTTCGGCATGCCGCCGGTTTGGTTGCCGGTCACGCCATCGCTCGCGTCGTAGCCGCACTCCTCGGGGGTTGAAATCATCTGCTCGCCTCATTTCCCAAAGTGAGCGGTGCGGTAGTTGGGATTGGCCGCCTTGAGCGCGCGCGGAATGGTCAGGTGGTCAGCGGGGATCCAACGAGGGCTGGCGAATTAGGTGCCGCTGCGCGCGGCGGAGGTGCCGTTTAAGATGGACCGACGCGTGGGGGTGCAGAGCGGAGCGGGAGAATACCCGCTGGTGAACCGTCGGCCCGCATCCATCATGCGGTTCAGGTGGGGCGTCTCCAGGTAGTATGATTTCGATGCGGGCAACGCCGGATCCATTTGCGCGGACAGCTGACTCCAACCGTGATCGTCGGTCAGAATCAGGATGATGTTCGGCGCCGCCGCGGCGATGCTCGCAAAGCAAACCGAGATCACCGAAAAGAGAACGAAGCGAAGTAGGGGGAGAGGCATAAGCATGATGGTGACCGACACCGCGCCCGAATTTCTGATGTATCCGGTGGGTGGCTCTATCCGCGTAATTACAACGGTAGGGACAGCTTCCGCTCAGCCCTTGGTGGGCTGTAGGTAGGAGGCCATGGTCTCATCGGCGATGGTTTGGAGGAAGGTCGCGTCTTTTTTGTGCACTTGGATAAGTGCAATCGCCTCGCCGTTGGCATCGGTGAAGGACGGCCGGAAAGGGAGGTCTGCGCTGGGTTCGCCGGTGAGCGTTGAGAACAGGACACAGGCGGCGAGGTAGCTGCCCGCGCTCGAGGGGTGGCTGCCGTCTGCGCGGTAGAGCATGAGATCGGGCTGGCGTGTCCGGGCGAGTTCCGAGGCGAGGCCGACGGTCGCGACGGTCGCGCGCGCCACGTTTTCGTAGCTTTCGGTGAGCTGACTTTGAGTTTCGGGGGTCTGCTGGCGCGACCACGTCAGGTAGAAAAAGGGGTGCCCTCCGGATTGTTTAATGGCCGCGCAAAGTTTATCCGCGAAGGTCACCATTCTGGCGGGATTATTGATCGGGCGGAGGCTTTGCTCTTGGAGAACCACGGCGTCGAACTGACCGCTCTGAATTTGGGTGAGGCTGTCGATGGTTTGTTTACCTTTTTCTCCGGTCCAATGCTGTTCGAGGGTGGCTCCTCCCGGAGTTGATTTCCGGGTCTGCATCGCGAGGTCCCGGCTGGCGGCAAACGCGGCGACGACCTGAGTCATATTCTCATAATGAGTGTAGCTGTTGCCGACGAACAGAACGCGTTCAGGAACGACGGCCGCGAGTTGGGAGTAAAGACCCAGAACCAATGAGGAGGATACCGATCAATCGATTCATGGAGAGATATTCGGGTTCGACCAAATGACAGTCAATTTCAGGATCTCGTCGCGGGCCCAGTTGAGCGTTTCTGGTAAGCGTAGCACCGAATGCTACGACCAATTTACTCAGCCTCTTTAAGAACTGATTCGATTTGTGCTTTTAGTTTTGGCACGTGCGTTCGGGTGATGTCCCAGACGATGTCTTCGTCCACAAAATCGTAGCCATGGATGAGACGATTTTTAAAACCAACGATTTTTCGTAGATTGGAAACTCGTTGCCCGACCTCTGGGTCCGCGGCGTCCGCCCGACCCAATGATTCTCCGATGATTTCCAACTGGCGTTCCACCGCAGATTGGAGCAACTCAGATTTTCCAAATTCCGCTTTATCGATGCCGGTTAAGAACCGAATTACTCGATCACAGGCCGCTCGGGCATCCTCTAATCGCTTCCAAGTATGAGGATGCATGGACTTCCACTGCTTCCTCCGCGATGCGTCGCTTGAGATAGGGATTTCGTAGGGACTTCGTGGTCAGTAAATCAACCGGTCGGTTGAATATGACCTCGGCCGTTTGCGCAAATTGTAGGTAGCGGTCCGCGTAGCCTGGAGAATCTACGTCTTCAAATTCAACCAGTAGATCTACGTCACTGTCGGAGCCAAAATCTTCCCGCACTACCGATCCCAAAGCGGAAAGTCGCTTGATGCCATGATCCGAGCATAGGCGCACCAAAGAGGAGCGGTGCTTTTCGAGGATCGTATTCACGAAGAAGAGATACGGTTGTTATCGCGAAAGGTCAACCGCACCAAATGCCATGAGTTCGGGTTGTGATTCTCCCAAAAGCCCCTCATTGGTGGCCCAAAAAAGTCTGCAGGGCGGTGGGGTGGTTAGTGTGAAACATCCGGACACCGGCGTGAATCATTTTGGCCCAATCGTTGGAGGTTCCTTCGGCGTGGGATTCGACTGCGAGGCCTTGGCTGGCGGCGTAGCGGATCAGGTCCAGCGTTGCGGGTGCGGTGGGCTCGGTTTTCGATACATTCACCTGCACCCACTGCGGATTGAAGCGGGCTTTGATGTCATCGAGCTCCGGGCGATTGGAGACCATGAACATCAGCTGGTTGGTCGAGGTAAACACCCCGTCGGCGCGATACTGAGCGAATAGGTCGGCTTCGCGGTAGGGCACCCGGAAGATGACTCCGTCTTGGGCGCCGTGGTCTTTCACGAGCTGCATGATGGCGGGGAAGTGCGCGCTCACCCCGGGTTTCAGATCCGACTTAAACACGATGCGGTTTTTTCCTTCGCGCAGAAACTCCTCTAACGTGGCGACGCGTTCGGAGGAAACGGATCGGTCCCGATACTTTTTGTGGAGTTGTTTTAACTCAGCCAAAGTGTGGTCGCTGGCAGGGCCGGTGCCGGTGGTTTCGCGATCGAGGGTCGCATCGTGCACGATCACAAAGTGCCCGTCTTTGGTGCGTTGGATGTCGGTCTCGTAGAGCGCGTATCCTTTGCGCTGGCTGAGGCGAATATTGGCGACTGAGTTTTCCGGCGCGTGGTCGGCGAGATCGGTTTCATAGCCGCCGCGATGAGCCGCGATCAGGATATCCGATGCCTTGACGACGGGGGGCGCGGTGTGGTGGTGCGGAGCGGGGGAATGGGGGCGGCGGGGAGCAAGGGTCGGTGTCTTCGCGGTGGGCCAAGCGGGATTGGGTTCTGCCTCCCAGATGCGGACGCGTTTGATTTCGTGCCACGTGTTGCCGAGGGTGAGAGATACGAGGTTTTTGGTCCGGTTGATTTCCGGGGACTGGGCGTAGGCGACCTGATCACCGAGCCGAAAGAGGGCCTCATCGCCGACGACTTCGAGCATCGCGGTCTGCCAGATCTCGGGCTCGACGGAGAACGGTTGGTGATCGAGGAGCAGGTCTGCGATGATCGATTTGTCGGCGTGCTTGCGGATGTGTTGGAGCAGGAGGCCGGTTTCGATAAAGTCGTTGTTGAGATTAGCCCAAGCGGAAACGACGTGGCCCACGATTTTTGGTCGATTATCGTAGGCGATACGGAAGGACTGATTCTGTCCGAGTTTGGTGATGGGGCCGTAGCGGAACGTCACCTCGGCGATCAGGTTCTTCGATTCCAAGCCTTGATAGGATAGGACCGGAGGGTGCCCCATGTCAGTGGTCCAGGTGGAACGCCAATTGCCGTGGTCTTCCGGGGACCTTGCCCACGCGCCAGCGCCCGCGCGCAGTTTGGCGCCGCTCTCGAAACGATGAGTCACTTGACCGCCACGGTGGGCGGAGCCGTCGTCGTCGAGAATGAGTTGGCCGCGTTGTGCGAGTAGCGTGGGGACGGGGGGTGCGCCGTCGACTAGGGGGATGCCCACCGCCAAAGTCGCGAGTAACAGGGGTAAGAGTTGGCGGATTCGCGGCATGTCTCAGCAGGGGAGGAACAACGAGTCGCTTAGCGGCGGTATTGGAAGTCGGGAATTTTCGCGCTGAGTTGTTCGGGGAGGGAATCGGCGGTGTCCTCGAGGTGAGCGTCGGCTAGACGCGTGAGTTGTTCGACGATCTCAGGTTGGTGGGCGGAGACATCGTAGGCTTCGGAGATGTCCTGCTCGAGGTGATAGAGTTCGGGGTGGTCCATCGGGGCCTCGCGACCGTAGTTGATCGGTTCGCGCTGGATGAAGTGGAGCTTCCACGGGCCGGAGCGCGCCGCGTGGAGTTTGCCCTGGGTCCAATAGAAGAACTCCTCGCGCGGACTCGGTCCGGTGCCGAGGAGGGCGGGCGACAGGTCGTAGCCATCCATTTTACGGTCGGTGGGTGCGGAAGCCCCGGCGAGGCTGGCGAACGTTGCCATGAGGTCGATAGTCGAGCCCATGCCAGCGACGAAACCGGGAGTCACGAGACCGGGGCTCCAAAAAATGGTGGGCACGCGTTGACCGCCCTCGAAGGTGGTGCCTTTACCGGCGCGGAGGGGACCGGCTGAACCGCCGTGCGTTTTAAAGGCAAGCCAAGGGCCGTTATCGGAGGTGAAAATGACGACGGTATTTTTGGCGAGATCGAGGCGGCGCAGGGTCTTTAAGACTTGGCCCACACTCCAATCGATTTCTTCAATCACATCGCCGTAGAGACCACGGCGGCTTTGACCACGAAAGTCAGGAGAGGTGAACAGTGGGATGTGGGGCAGGGAGTGGGCGAGGTAGAGGAAGAAAGGTTGCTTTTGATTGGCCTCGATAAATTCCACCGCGCGTTCGGTGTAGCGTCGGGTGATGGTGTTTTGATCGGCGGGTTGTTCGATCACGCGTTCGTTTTCCATCAAGGGCACGTCGAAATCGTTCGGGTCGGCATAATAGTCGGGATCGTCCGTCATCGTCCGGTAGTTCGGCGCGCCTTTGATCCTCGCCATATCGTTGGAGTAGGGGATGCCGTAGTAGGAATCGAATCCCTGCGCGGTGGGGAGAAACTGGGGGAGGTGGCCGAGGTGCCATTTACCGACAGCGGCGGTGGCGTAGTTTTGGGTTTTGAGGACTTCGGCTATCGTGATTTCCTCGGGGGGGAGACCGAGGGCGGAATCCGGGAAGAGCACCGCGCGTTTCGCGGAGGACATGCCGTTGCGGATGGGGTAACGTCCCGTCAGCAGGCCGGCGCGACTGGGGGTGCAGACAGGGTCGGCGGAGTAAAACTGGGTCCACTTCTGACCTTCCTCGGCCATGCGATCGAGGTGAGGGGTTTTAATGGTGGGATTGCCGAAGACACCTAGGTCACCGTAGCCTAGGTCATCACAAAAAATGACGACAAAGTTGGTCTTGCCGGGTGGGATGGGGCCGGCGGCACTCGCGTGTAAAACGAGTGCCGCGGTGAATACGGCAAGAATTGAAAAGAGTTTAAGTTTCATGGGGTAGATGGAATCAAGCAGGCCAGAAACTGGACTGGAGGGGGGAGAGGGGGCCAAAGTTGGATGGACTGAGGCGGTTCGACAACCGATAATAATTAAGACTCTTCGGGTGGGCTCGGTTTCAAACCGGAGTGACGAAGGGGGGCGGTCGATTACGATCTGGTTTTTTTAACCCAGCGTTCGAGCACCTTGGCTAGTTCGATTTGACGGGCGGGCTTGCTGACGAAATCGACCATGCCGGCGGCGACACATTTCTCCCGATCTTCGCTCGAGGTATTCGCGGTGATGGCGATAATGGGGGGAGGCGTTGCGAGGACTTTCCGAATCTCACTGGCGGCGGTGTAGCCATCCATGATCGGCATGCGGCAATCCATGAAAATGATATCGTAGTCGTAGAGCTGGGCGAGGGCGAGGGCCTCAGCGCCATCCTTGGCGTAATCGATCGAGCACCTTAAGCGCTTCAGGAGCTTGCCGAGGACGAGTCGATTCACGGGTTCGTCATCAGTGAGTAAGGCTTTTATTTCCGGAGTGGCGGTAGGTTCGTGCGCCGAAACAGGTTTGGCAGGCGAAGCGGATTTAGTTTTACCAGCGGCGGGAGCCAAGGCGTCGCGGATTTTAGCGAGATCCAATAAAGGTTTACGCAAAGTCGTTTGATTTGGGATACCTTGATTGGTGGCCTGATGGCTCGGACGCATAGACATTAGAATGATTTTTAGTTCACTCTTTTCGACAGCTTCTTGCAGCCACTGCTTTTGGGGGGGCGCGAGGTTTTTCGCGCAAGATTCGTCGAGCAGGAGCCATCGCAAGTGCGCCTTGGAATCAGCCAGAGAAGTCTGCAACCATTGGAAAGCCTCCTCGGAGTTTTCGGTTCCTTTGGCTGCAACCCCGTATCGGGCTAACAGGGCGAGCGCTGCCTCAAGGGCCGGGGTGACGTCGTCCAAAACTATCGCTAAACCCTTTTGGGATCGATGGGGAATCTTCGCACTGGGGTCGGTCCGGAAAGGGAGTTCGAAGTAGAATTCTGCGCCACAGGCGGGCGAGCTGCGCAGGTTGATTTGCCCACCCATGAGAGCGACGAGTCGCTTGCAGATCGCTAGCCCCAGCCCCGTGCCACCGTATTTACGAGTGGTGGAAGTGTCAGCTTGAGTGAAGCGATCAAAGAGCTGCGATTGTTGGTTGGTTTCGATCCCGACTCCCGTGTCGATCACGCGGAACTTAATCCGGGTTTTGTCGGCGGAATCCACCGCGCGAGAATTGAAGCGTTCCAGCTTTATGGTGACTGATCCTGCCTCGGTAAACTTGATGGCGTTTCCGACGAGATTGATCAGCACCTGTTTAATTCTAGCGGAGTCGCCAATGAGCTCGAGTGGGAGATCCGGGGGGATGACTAAGGCGAGTTCGATGCCTTTGCTGAGCGCCTTGGGGACGGCCACTTCGATCACTTTTTCTAGGGCTGATGCTAGATCAAATTTTGCCTCCTCGATCACAATTCCACCTGCTTCGATTTTTGAGAAATCGAGGATATCGTTTAGAACGGCCAGCAGCGTTTCTGCTGATGCGCCCAACGTTTTCATATATTCGTCTTGCTCGGAGTTAAGAGGCGTTTCGAGCATCAGGTCCATTGACCCGATCACGCCGTTAAGTGGAGTGCGGATTTCATGGCTCATGGTCGCGAGAAAATCACCTTTGGCTCGATTGGCGGCGTTCGCCACTTCCATCGCCTGTTCGACTTGACTGCGGTGAAGTCTCTCTTCGGCCAGTTTTCTTTGCTGCTGCAGACGCTCATGCTGACGTCGGTAGCGAGCTTGCATAACGACCATCGCGCTCGTCGCGATCAAGATCGCGAGGACACCTACAGCCAGGAATCTAACGAACCAACGCTGCCACCAGAAGGGCTCCACCATCAGACTCACGGTCGCCTCGTTTTCGGTGCGACCTTCCAGACTCGATACTCTTACGGTGAACTGATAACTGCCGGGATTCAGATCAGTGAGCCGAGCCACGGGCTCGTTGTCCGCCGATACCCATTCCTGATCTACGCCATCCAGTCGGTAGGCGTAGTTGAGATGGTCGCCGTAACTCAAGCTGGTGCCGGCGTAGCGAATATCAACGCGTTTGGTGCCGGCGGGAATCGAAATGGAGTCATTCGACAGAATAGTTGGTTTCAAGGATATATCCCCGTTTCGGATTTCTTCGATATGGATCTGAGGAGACGGGAGCGGAACACGAATCTGGGAGGGGGCGAGTTCGACTAACCCCTTGATGGTGGCTATCCAGATCTTGCCGTCGGCAGAGCGGGTTCCGATATCCCGGAGCCCCGTGCGAACTCGGGCTGTTTTCATGCCATCGGTTTGATTGAAAATCTGGCAGTCTAATCTTTTACCGTAGTCTCGAGCCACGGCATTTAGCGATTCAGTCGTGACCCGCATGACTCCGCGGTTGGAGCCGAACCACTGGTAGCCCTGGTCATCGGTGGCCAATGATTTCCAAGCGCCGGCGGGAAGCCCGTTGGTGCTATCGTAACGCACCCAGGTATCGCCGAATTGCCGCAAAATTTGATTCTGATCATTGGTGAGCCAAAGTTCATCTGCATCGCTCCGGTAAAGGTGGAGCACCTTACCGACATCGAATTCGCCCAGGGAGGTCATCTCATGGAACCCGGATTCGCCTTGTCGCCACAGGAGCCCCTCTCGATTGGCGACCCAGATGCGGTGGTCGCGATCTTCGATCAGTATATTCACGACGCCCGAATTTGTTCCCAGGGCCTCATCGTGCGACTCGCCGTTGTCATCTAGGTGCCTTAAGCCATGCTCGGTGCCCACCCATAGGCGATCGGATGAATCGAGGAGGAGGGCATAAACGTGGCGTCCGTTCAAGTCGCCGAAACGCCATTGCCTTTCTTCTTCGCCCTTGAGGTGAAATAGACCCGTTTGGTAGGTTCCGACCCACATGCCGTCGTCCTCGGTGATGACTAGGGCTTGAACCCAAGAATGAATTCCGAGGCCAAGGGGATCCTCGGTTTTAATCGGGGCGCCAAATTTTCCGTTAGAAAAGGGGAGTAAGCCGCCGCCGTGCGTTCCCACCCAAAGTTTGTTGGGATCCACGGCGGAGATTACGTTGATCACAGGCTGGGGTAAGGCTTCGCGATCGGCATGGGTAATGAGGGTGCGGGGACGGATTCGAGTGATACCGCCGCCATCGGAACCGAGCCAGATGTTCCCCTCGCGATCTTGGTTGATCGCGATAATACCGTTGTGGGTGAGACCGTTGTCGGTCGTGCAGGTGAGGTGGCGACCATCGGCGGTGTGGATGACAAGTCCGTTGCGTTCGCCCGCTTCCCAAAGGTTGCCCTCGCGGTCCTCCCAGAGACTGACTTCATCGGACTGGTGCCCCTTGATCCGGGGCTTGGTCTCTACGATCTGACCGTTATGAAAGCGGTGTAACTCGGTGGCTTCGGCGAACCATATTCCGCCCTTGTTCGAGGCCCCGGCCCCCAGTAGGCGGTGTTCTCGGTCGGACCCGAGAACTTGTTTGAACGTGTGCCACTCACCATTTTCGAAGTAAAATAGGAATCTCCTGCCGCTAATCCATAAGCGATCGTCACGGTCAAAAAAGCAGATCGATTGAGAAAAACTGCTGGATTTGATTCCCACGTCGGGTAACTGCTCAAACTCTTCGCCGTTCCAGCGCACAACTGTTTGTCCGACCAGAGCCACCACCTCTCCGTTAGGGCCGGAGGTAATCGAGTAGACGAGACCGGTTGGCAGCCCGTTTTCCGGCAGAAACTGTCGCCACTGCTTATCTTCTCGACACCAAATTCCAGCGGAGGTGCCCACCCAGAGGCGCCCTTCCGGGTCGGTGGTCATACTCAGCACCAAAGCATCCTCAACCGGATTTACGGTCTTGGACGCGTGGATGAATCGCACCCCGTTAAATCGCACTATACCCTCATACGAACCGATCCAGAGATAGCCGTCGGGAGTTTGGGTCAGGGCGGTGGCAGCGAGAAATGGGTAACCCGCATCTGTGTCCCAGGTGCGTACTACGTAACTGTCCTCGAAAGATCGTGGTTCAGCCTCTGCGCCAAGGCCCATTAGAGGGATTATCCACAGCACCAATCCTAGGGCTGAATTCTTAACGAGCTTTGAACACACTGAGTTAAAAATGGGGCTTTGGCCGGTTGATTCAATCGTCGTCTTAGAGGGGTGATTTCCTATCTTTCGCAAAGTTCTGCGCAAGCTTGAGGATTTGAGTAACGGGTTGAAAAAGTCGAGGGGATTGCGACGACGGCGAAAAATGTTCGTGGCGTTGAACTTCGAGCCTCAAATCGTTCTGATTCTGGGAGTAGTTCGAACTCCTGTGCTTCTCGGTCCTCATAATTCTGCAAGGCGCGTCGTTTTTTCTTGGGTGTTTGGGCGCTATAATTTTGCGCATTTCCCCCGAAATGCCGGGAACTGGCGACCGATTACATTCTCCCTTGCGCCGATGCACAGTGGAAAGTCTGAGGCTGGACGACTTGGGCGGTTGAGACGGTGGGACGGGGTGGAGCGATGGCGGCTAATCGTTACTTTAGGTTTTGTCCGCACGACGATTATTGCTACCATATCGACGGTAATTTGCGGATTATCGGTCCGCTTAAGCCCCGGTTTCGCTCTTTCGCAGCTTTCGGATCATGTCTAAGGGGGCGGAAACAGGGGGCCGGTCCAGCGTCGCAGAGGAGATGACCGCTTGCTCAGATTTTAGAAAACTTACCGACCCGGCGGTGGCAAAACGGGTTTCAAGTATTATCAAGCGCAAGATTTCACCACTACGCTGCCCCTCACTTGCCACAACGTGCTGCTGCGCTGGCATCGCCATCCGGTTCGCGCCGAGGCAATGGCGCTTTGGTGGGATTGTTTCAAGACGTTCAATACGCGGGCTCAGCTCAGCCTGCCGTTCGTGCGCTGGAAAATCGGCATGGCCTGCCAATGTTTGGGATTCGTTTTCAGCGACCCCAATCCATCCTTTCATATGCACCGACACCGCACTTAGCTCTGGCAAAATAATCTGCTGAGATCCGGTGAAGCGAAGTCGACTGACGGTTGGTTTTATCGACTACTGTTTTTGATTCGTCATCGGTTTGAGTCTGCTCGTCGGCAGGGGCGAGGCTTCCAGCGTCGTCAGGTGTGCGGTCCTCGTTTGGCCCCAAGATAATGGGGTGATTGCTGGGCGTTGGAGCCCGGAATACCCTGAGGCCGAGTCATGGAGGGGCCGGGTGGGCGACAGTTTTTGCAACGTATTTTCACGTGTCCCAGCTAAGACCGATCTCCACTTGGACTTATATTTTAGAAACCTACCGGCGGAAGGATATTCAACCACAGATCGCACAGATAAATACCGGATACCAGTCCCCACTCCAATGCCTTTTATCCGGATCGAATCAGGGTAATTTACTTTTCAATCGCCCATTCGGGGCACCCCTTTGCTTCCGCCGGGCCCGATGGGCACCCGCGTCAGTCACCCACTCCACTCACTCAGGGGAAGTGGACGGAGAGGGGGACCTCGATAAGGTCGCGGTGAAAGCGCAGATGAATAGAGCGGCCACCAAACTGATAGCGAGATTTCCAGACCCTAGATTGAAGCAAATTACCCCGATCGAAATGAAGGAGAATTTACGCAATGCAGATGGGACCACGGTGATTGAAAGCTTACCGCCTTGGGAGCTTGTTTTGCCCAGGTTGCTGGAAGTTGGATTCGAAATTATCGAACTCGAATTTCTGCCTGATGCTGAGCCCTTTCAGGACTACTGCTGGCAAGTGACGGCGATGAAACCGAGCTAATTTCAACGGAAGTTTATCTTCATCGACGTGATGAAAATCGGTCGGGCAGATCCGAGCCTAGCCAGTCATCTGATTCGTTTCGCAGAAGCTTCATAATCTGGATGCTTCCGACTAATGCTCGCCCGGGAATCGTTGGGGGAACGGTGGAGTGGGCGCCGTAAGGCGAGGGACTCAACGAAGACGAGAAGGCCTCCGTTTACGGGGGAAGCACCGGAAGCTGCGGAGCTTTCCTTTTTCTTTGCGAAGCTCTGGTAGAACTCTTCGGCAGATAGTTTGCCATCTCCATCGGTGTCGGATTTGGCGAATTGTTTAGCGAGTCGTTTGGCGGTCTGCTTGGCCTTGAATTCCTGATTTTTCTTCTCGGCGTTCGCTTTGGCCGCTTCGGATTTGGCCGCAATGAATTCGGCTTGGGAAATTGAGCCGTTTTGATCGGCGTCTCCGGTCGCGAATATTCTTTCCTGCCGCTTCGTCGCGGATAGCCCGACTGAGGCGATTGATAGCGAGGTAATGATAATGAGGATATTTTTCATGAGGTTCAGGAGGGAAAGAAAGGCCGCACCAATGGTGGGCGCGTTACTCCGTTTGGTCAGTTTCAGCTTGAGTCTGGCGCACGGGTCGAGCGGTAAGCGAGCGAGGGAAACGATTCATCCCGGTTGGTGCAGGCGAGGTGGCTGATTGAGGTCGCTTAGAGGGACGAGGCATCCTATTAGGGCGGTTCTTCCCAGCGGCCTGATTCCGCTCGGAGCCAGTTTTTACTCGTTTCTAGTCCTTGCACCAACATGGCCTCATACCAAGGCCCGTGAATGATGGTGGGGGTTTCGGCCCCCAAGGCGTGATTCGATATTTGCTTGATCACGTGGCTGAATCCATCGACCTCCCGATTATCTTCCACCTGCGTGACAGCCTGCGAAAGCTGAGCATCGACGACCACGCCGGCCTCGGCGTGAGACGCGGCCTTGACGAGGAAGTTGGTATCCTTTGCGTCGGGACCTTCTGCGTCGAAGGGGTTGCCCCAGCGGGTCACAAGATAGAGATTCATGACTGATCGATGAGGGGAAATTAGCGGGAAGGAGAGGGGGGACTCGTGGCGGGACCGCGCGTGCCGCGATAGGCGCGGATGATCTCGTTTTCTCCGGCGGGACCAACGTGGTAGTGGTCGCGAGGGTCGACGTGAGGGCGGGCGGTAGATTCGAAGGCTTCTTTCGTTTCGGTCACTCGTATCGTGCCGTCCTCGCGCACGAGATTCCACGTCGGGTCACCATAGAATTCGGCGAGGTTGGCGACGAAAGCGCCATCCACGTCGTAGACCTCTCCGTCTTTGAACCAGATGCCGCTTTGATCTTTTTCGTCGGTGATGTGCCGGGGGCTCCACGGTCCCATCTCGTGCTCCTGAGGCCGGGACTTGGTCGTGATTACGTCGCACAACGCTGCCGTGCCATCGGCAAGTCGGCGCGTCTCTTGGATGATCGGGGTCGTTAGACTTTCTTTGATGAACAAGTCGGGATTGACCGGAACGGTTGGAGCACGGGCAGGCGCCACGCTGGCCAGTGAAGCCAGGCAAAACGTGAGCGTGCAGAACGATTCTGAATTCATAGGGGAGGGTCTAAGCGTCGAATGCGCGTTGAAACAAGACGACCCTACGCTCTTTGCTCTCCGTTGGCCCACCGTGCCCGCTGGTTTCACTGAGGTGTAATTCGCTCGTCACTCCGGCGGCATTCAGTGCTCGGTGCATCTCGCGAGACTGTGGCCAAGGAACGGTCTTATCATCGCGAGCGTGGCGGAGTAGCATCGGGGGATCGGATCGATCAAGATGGGTGATAGCCGACGCGCTCCGCCAGTGTTCATCGGTCGGCGCGAAAGGAGTTCCGATCCGCGCATTGTTGGATAATACCTTCGCCTCGAGATTGGGTTGGAGGAGGCGTTGTTCCTCTGATTCAAAACGGGCAACGAAATCATACCCGCCGGCGATTCCGACGGCCGCTGGGATACGGTCAGAAGATTGGGATGATGTTGCGTTCGAATCGTTGAACTCGTTGTCCTCGGCCATGGCTAACAAGGCAACGATCGTCGCGCCGGCGGAGCGTCCCATCGCGCCAACCTTGTTCGGATTTAGATGATATTTTGCACTGTGCTGGCGCACGAAAAGCACGGCCTTTTTGGCATCGGAAACCGTCGCTTGATAGGTGTGTTCCGGTTGACCGCGGTAGCCGATGAGGGCGGCGGCGATGCCGTGTTGCGCCAAGTATTTGGCGAATGGGATGAATTTTTGGCCAGCTTGAGCGCGAAATCCCCTGCCTTGAATTACAATCACACAGGGCGTGGCCGTGCCGGTGGGTTCGGATAAGAACAGGTCCAATTTCCCGAAATCACTGGTGTCGGAGTAGACGAGCCCCCGCTGCACCCGGTATTGCCCGGCTGAACCCTCGCCTGAACTCGGCTCCGCCATAACGATCAAAAAAGGCACTCCGACCATGAGCAGGATAAACGATAGACTCTTCTTCATGCGAGGGTGGTGAGGATGGTCAGGAAATGAGCTTCGAGCGAGAATCAACTTGTGAGAGTGAATTTGGGGGAAGGGTCATGGGTGGTGGGACCGGTGACTGATGGAGCGACCGCGCTGATCCATAGTTTTGAGCCCTGCGGAGGTGGAGGGAACAGGGTAGCTGATTTCGGGTCCTGAATTGTCACCAAACATATCTCGCGCCGGTTCGTATCATCATCGAAGCTTCCTCGTTCCATGGGGCGGAAGTCACTCATTCCGGTCCATGGACTTTTTTCTCAAATCTCATGAAACACACTCGTTTACTTCCTGCTCTATTTATCTTCGCGCTGTTGGCGCTCCCCAGTTTTGCGGTTAAACGCAGTCTTACGATCACGGCGCCGACTCAGGTCAGCCCTGGGGCAAAAATATCGGTAATCGTCGCGGCGAGCACCGATGACACCGCAGGGGAGCAAGTGCTATTTTTTCACGCCGAGTATTCAATTGATCGAGGCGAGACCTGGGTTGGAATCAGCTATGATCAAGATTTAGGTGGCGCGGTGACGCGCACGGCGCAGATTACAGCGAGCCCAGATTCATCGCAAATTCTGGTGCGCGTGCGGGCTTGTTTCCGCGGTAGTCCTGCCGGTGATGTAGACTTCAACGGTGACCCTATCGAGTGGGGAAAGTCTTGGGCGAATTGGACGGTTCCTGCCGCAAAGACGGTGAAGATCCCGGTGAAGTAGTGCGGGGGGCGCGGGCTCATCCGTCGGCTTTAATCTTCGTTCGATTTAAGCTTTTCGTATTGGGGCGGGAGCTCCGCGACCCAAGCGCCGAGTTTTGTGGTCATCGCGGCGAGCACTTGAGGGTTTTGCTCCGCGATGTTTTGGCTTTCGGCGGGATCGAGAGAAAGGTCGTAGAGCTCGGGGGGCACTCCTCGGCGACGAGGGAGATGCAGTTTCCACTTCCCTTCGCGCATGACGGGGGTGCTGCCCGTGGAGCTGGTTTTCCAGAACAGAGGGGTCGTGCGCGCGCGGGCTTCGCCCAGCCAGATATCGGAAACGTCTTCGCCGTCGAGTTGGGCGGGGAGTTGCTTGACCCCAGCAATGCGGCTGAGCGTGGGCATCCAGTCGATGAATGAGAGCACGCTATCTTCGTTTACCCGCCCTGACGGAACGTGACCGGGCCAGCGGATGATGAATGGGACGCGGGTGCCGCCTTCGTAGTTTTCGTGTTTCCCGCCGCGATAAACGCCGGCGTAACCGAGCATGTTGTTGGAGTATTGACGGGGTTTTTTCTGACCGAGAATGACGGGTGCGGGGCCGTGATCGCTAGAGAATACGACAATGGTGTTTTCGCGTAAACCCAACTCATCAAGGGCGGCGAGCACTCGACCAACGTTGAGATCCAGTGAATAGACATCGGCGAGGTATTGTTGCATCGACTCATCGAGATTGCCGCCGATCTGCAGACATTCGTCGAACTTGTGCTGCATGGTGAGGGAGAAGTCGGAGCGCTTGACCTTCGCGGCCTGGAAGTGATCCGCGAGTTCTGGGGCGACGTGAACTGGGAAATGGGTGCTGTGTCCCCAAATATTGACATAGAATGGTTCGTCCTTGGCGGCGGTCTCGCGGATGAATTCGACGGCGGCCTTAAATAATTCGGCGTCGCGTCCCTCAGGATCGTCATGACTCCCGCCGATGACCTCGACTTCATCGATTCCGTAGGAGCCATCGACGCTGGTGGACTTGGGCCCCATATGCCACTTGCCGAAGTGGCCGGTGCGGTAGCCCTCTTGCTGGAGGAGGGACGTAATCGTCTCACGATCACCGAAACCGAAGTCGGCCGCATACTTGGGATAACGAGCGGGATGGAGCCCGGTCATCAATCCCGTTCGGCTGGGATTGCAGGTGACGCCGGTGACATAGAATTGGGTAAAGCGGGTGCCTTCTTGTGCCAGTTGATCAAGGTGGGGCGTTTGCGCGTAAGGGTGACCGTAGCTGCCTAGGTCTCCCCAGCCGAGATCATCAGCAAACATGAATACGATATTGGGAGGGCGGGCTTCCTTTGCTGACGCCCAGGCGCATCCGAGGAAAGCGATCATTACGAACAGAACGGAGCGGGGAGGAATTGGAAAGCGCATCATCTATGCTACTCCATGACGCGGTCTATTCTTACGGGCAATCCGTCAGACGTGATGAACCCGGGGGCGCTGATCGGTTGCTGAATCCGCTCAAGGTAGCGCAACGCTTTCGGCGGTGATTTAGACCGGGTCGATATTGCCATTGGGCAGGTAGTTCACGTCGCTGATCGAGGAATCGCGTAAGGCGGTGTTTTGCGTAATGCCCATTTCATTACAGATGAAATACCATGGGCCGCGCCACTCGAAGAATGAGCCGTGACGATCGTAGCCGATACCGTGGTTGCCATGGTAGTGGAGGGCGGGAGTAATCCTGTCTGGTAGGATCAGGGAGCCGCGGCAATCGTAGCTGCCATAGATCGAGTCGGATACGCCATAGTAGCAGCCCCACGAAAGGTAGTAGATGCCGGCGCGTTGGTGGAGATTGGGTTTATCATCCGTCTTCCCCTTGCCGTAGGGCCCCTCGGGCTGGTTGATCGCGATAAGTCGGCGAGTTTCGGCGAGGCTGATCATGTCTTCATTGAGTCGGGCGATATAGAACCGCCAGTTTCCGAAAACAATGGAGCACGCGCCGTCGTCGTCTTTGAATAGACCGGGGTCGCGAATCTCGGTGGGCACTGAACCAGGCGCGAGGAGTGATTTCGAGAAGGGGGGGGGCGCGCCAAGGCCCGATCGGCGTATCAGCTGCCATGACGCCAATCGTGTCGGGCCCGCGCGAAAAATAAAAGTAGTGCTGACCGGTGCTCTCGATCGCGTCCCCGGTTACCGTAGAGTGTTTATTCGGGAGGGACGGTGCAGTCGTACTGCCAGTTGATTAAATCGGGAGACGACCTGATCCACCAGTCGTCCATGACGAATGTGGTGTTGGTGGCACTCTGGCCGGGGGTGACGGAGAGATAGGCTCGGTCGTCGTAGATGCGAGCATGATGATCGCAAACTCCCGGGCCGGGGGTGATAGGATTTCCTGAAGTGAGTCTTGGGGTCATCGTCATACTTCGTCTTTGGATGCGGTCTTAAATGGGCTGGAGAAATTGTGCAGGCGACGGTCTAGAATTGTAGATGATAGGAATTGTTTTATTGGTCACAGGCTTTTCGTTGGGAATAGATAAACGTGAATTCGGCGGGCTCATTGTTTCAGAAAATTCGAATTGGTAATTTGGTAGATTCGAGCCGACTGCAAAAACTGTTCAAATCGGATTACAAGGGTCTAAGTCTAACTTGGGTCGCGACGCTTAATCAGGTGCTGCACTGCGTGGACTCGGGTCGGTTCATGCCTAGCTGTTTTTCAGTCAGTGACCCAATCGAATACGGAAGAAAAATCGACATCAGGCCAATCCAGCCACGACAGATCGCAGGTAAACCAATCGGTTGATGCTTCGCCCGCTAGGTCGCTGACAAGTTCCGTTTTCATCGCGATGTAATCACAGGATTCGCCGAGAGTAAGGTGAACGGCTTCAAAGTCACTGGGTGTGCTGAAAAACCAATACGCTCAACAAGTCCAGTCGATCGGGTATCCTCGTTTGCGAGATGCTTCCCTTATTTCTTCAGGTTCGTAAAATCTCTTCTTCCCGTAGGTTTGAGTGAGTGCTTCGCCAACTTCAGAAATGTAGTTCCGTTTGTTGGATGATTCTATTCAGCAAGTGGCCATGTTAAAAATTATTCGTAGGTGCCCCGTTTCTGCTGCCTAGCCTCACTCGCCATCTGGTTCGCTGCTTTGGTCGACGTTTATTTTCCAGGAGACTCCAAAAGGATCAATTACGATGCCATACCATGACGTGAACGCTGATTTTGCTAAAGGGATTACGACCGCCCCACTGCGACTGAGCGCTTCGAAGACTCGCTTCGCTCGGTCGACAGATTTGAGTCTCAGAGCGAGCGAGAATCCCGCAAATGGCGTTGGATTTGCTTCTTTCGAATATCCGACGTCGCTCGCCATAAAGTCGGTAGCGTCGATTCGAAAGGTGGCGTGAAAGATCATATCTTCCATCCCCGGTTGCGTATGAGATTGGTCGGGGCTGTCCCGAAAACGCATCAAGAACACCGTCTCGGCGTCCAGCGCCTCTTGATAGTAGTTGAGCGCCTCTTCGGTCCGGCCGGCGAAATTCAGGGTAGTTACAATTGGCATGAGAGTGATTGGCGTTTCGTCGAACTCTTCCTCGGGGTGGCGAATTGGGGCATAGAATTTATTTTAATCTTCGGGGTAATCAGAGCGGCGACGAATGCTTACTTTCAGCGTTTGTCCGAGCGCCTACTTCGAAGTCTGTGGATTCATGCCATAGACGTTATTCGCCGTGGTCGTCCCGGCGGAGGCGCGCACGGCTTGAGCTGCGTTGAGGTGTTTCGGGAACCAATTATGATGGATCTCTCCACCCTCCTGCGGCACCCCCCGGATCACGACCGGGGTTTGCGGTGACCAGAAGGTATTGTGGTGAATCTCAAACGCTGATCCCGCGATGTCGGTGCCATCCTTTCGGTCCCGTCCGCCGTGCACATCGAAACAATGGCCAAGCGATTCTTCCAGCACTACATTGTGCCGAGCCACGTAGCTGGAACCGGGCAGCCCGGTGGCGGCAATCGCATGCCGGGTCCAGTTGAAGCGATTGAATTCGATTATGGATGTGGCGCTATCCACGCACACGCCGTAGCCCAATCCATTGTATTGGCAATGATGGATGAAGTTATGGTGGATGTGGTGCGCCTCCCCGTTCTTCAAATAGATGCCGGAGTGCCCGAAGGCTGATATCTCACAATTATCCACCTTCAGGCGGGTATATTCGGTCTGAATGCCGATAGAAGTCGGAAACTTGTAGTAATACTCGCGCCCCCGATCGGAACCGAATGATCGACCATGATGATCGAGATATTTTTTGGGATTGGGCCCCCGGATGCGTAGTCCGGTGATCCGAACATCTGGTCCGAGAGTTCTAATCATCACGGGGGTCTTTAGCGCATCGCTGGTGAGCAGAGCACCCTGCGATCCCTGATGTCCACGCTCTCCGGCCAGAGTGACTCCTTCGGGTATTTCGAGCACGAGCTGTTCAATGTAAATGCGCGCCGTGAGATCTATCTCAGTCTCCGCGGGGATGAAGACCACCTGCCCGGGCCGCGCTTGCGTCAACGCCGTCAACAAGGAGTCCAGATCGGTAACGTGGTAGTCTCCTTGCGTCATAATATCAAAAAAACCTTCACCTCCGCCGATCGGTCCGCGCTGGTCCGGTTTAGCTCCGTAAATCGTGTCATCGATATCCACCCAAGTCTCGGCCGCGGAAGCGACACAAGATGACGCCAGACAAACCCACGCCAGCGCGATGGTGGGAGCGAGTATTCTCAGTTTTATGGGCATATCCTTGGGTGAGTGAATTCCTGTTTTTCTGGAGGTCGCGCCGCGTTTGAGGCGGGCGAGAGGGGACAAAAACTTAAGCCGGACCTTCGGGGTAATCAAAGCGGCTACCCATATTTACTTCAAGCGTTTGGCCCCTCGAGGTGCTTCGCATGTCGGATGGGGTGAGACCTCGGGGGGGGGGGGGGGATTCCCGCAGTCGATCTCGGGGACCCGATTGGCCTCTACTCCGTGATAGATTGTTTCATCGCACTAAATTACGGGGTCCTTCCGCCGAATCAGAAGATAGACAAAGCCGAAAATCAGCAGGAGTAGAGAAACGGTCGTGAGCATGCTCTTCAACAAAGTGAAGGTGCTTGCGGCGGAAACCAAATTTTCCGACACCATCGGATACGTCCGGATCATTTGTATAATTAGGATATTTTCGGCATAGTCGCAAAAGCCAGCCGCGACCGGTAATAGCGTCACGTAGAAGAACGCGGACTCAGGCCGAACTCGCTTACGGTAGACCCACATCAAGGTCAGGGAATAACTGATCGCAAAAAGTCCTGGGTAGACAAAGTCGAGTGCGAGCTGCGGGAAGAGGTAGACCCTCCGGCCCTCCGCCCCCAGAGCCTCCAGCAGGGTCATCGACTGTTCGTAGGAGTAACCCGCGGGCGATAGGTCAAAGAGGGGAAGACTTGGGGCGAAACTCTGGACGGGTGGAATGGTGCCCAGGAGCATCACGAGGTAAACCGCGTTTGTGATGAAGAATAGACCGAGAACCACCCTTCCAGTCGCCCAAGTGCGTAAGAGGTCGAGGAGGCGCGTGAGCGGTCTATGGGTAGTCATCGGATCAAGCTTTATTTGGTCAACGATTCAGGTCGGACGAGAGAATCCAAAATATGAATACACTGACGCCAGATTCGTGTCATTGGTTCTCCTCGTCTGCGGCGAATGGAATATGCCCGACATGGGCATCGACTGATGAGGTTTAAGTCCTCGGGGCATGGAACCAAAATGAAATGAAATATCGAAAGGAAAGTCAGATCACTAAAAGTACTCGCGGAGAGCAAGGGCTTAGCCGTGAGGCTGGGGTTGAAAGAAGGGGTAGGCAAACTCGCGGGGCGACGAACAGAAACATCGTAAAAGGCTTAGGATCTGGGGCGAAACACCTCCACATGGCGAAGCCCATTGGTTCAGGATCTATGGTAAACGGTGCGCTCGTGCGAGGGAAGTGGATGTCATTATCCGGGGAGACCTGCGGGTGAAGCGGTCTGGTCAAACAGGCAGCACTGGACGCGGTAACGCGGCTGTAGCATCCGCAGGAGTCAGCCGAGAGCATAGTAGTCGCAGTGGAAACGAGCCGGGAGTAGTCGCCGACGGGTTACCCGTCCGACGAATGAACTGGAGGTCTCACCCCGATGAAGGCTTGAACCGAACGCATGAATCCGGCGCTACCCGCTCGCGATCTACCCTCTCGCCGCTCGGCGAGGAAGGGTCGCGGCGCGAGGTGGTATTACCGGGCTCAGGATATGAAGAGGAGCACTTGCTCGAAGCGATCTTGGACGCGGCTAACGTGTCTCGGGCGTGGAAGCGGGTGCAGAGTAACCGGGGCGCGCCGGGCATTGATGGGATCACCATCGATGAGTTCCCGGAGCGTTTCCGGGCAGAGTGGCCTAGACTGTGCAAAGCATTACTCAGGGGCACTTATGTGCCTTCGGCGGTGCGACGGACGGAACTGGTCAAACCCGACGGCGGGGTGCGCTTGTTAGGCAACCCGACTCAAAATCATGAAACATTGGACTGACCCCGTTTTCGGCCCCTGACCCCGTTTTCGGCCCCCCCGCGATGTCGGCTCGAAGCGAGCGCGGCACAGTCGTGGTTTTGAGAATCGCGAGAACCGCGATCGGGTCGGTGGGGGAGATGAGCGCACCGAATAGTAGGCAATGTAGGAGAGGGATACTGACATGCAGAGCGCCCAAGACGAACCACATTGCGCCACCCACAAAGAAGGTTGAAATGAGGATACCCGCCGTGGCAAAGAGAAGGATCGGCCATCTTTCGCGGGCCATAGCGGCAGTATCGGAAGAGAAGGCGCCAGCGAAAATCAGAAAGCCAAGAAGCAGATCAAGGACGATGAATGAAAAATCGAATTCGGCCACACGATCGCTGATGGGTTGAACGATATCCGGGAAGACCAAGCCGAAGAGCAGCAATGCCAGCGATGCGACTAGCGCCGTGGCCATCAGTCCCACGCTTTCAGGCAGACGGAGGACACGTAGATTAAAGAGCGAGGCGCCAGTCGTGACGACGAGGATGAACGCGATGAGAACGTAGGTTTCCATGTGCTTAGATTAGTGCGGCATCAGTCTTCAGTTCAACGACGAAGGACCCTGGGGCGTCGCGAATTTCTGTGATCGAAGTCATTCGTTCATCAAGCATTCCGACGAGTTTAGAGATTTTGTGCCAAATGGGATTGGGAGCGGTGCCGACCATATCAGAATGAAGCTATGGGAAACGTTGGCACTGGGTCAATTAGCTCAGGGTGCCTCCGCCGGCCCAAGCGATGCCGGTGAGTCGGGCCATTTGTTCGTCGAAGGTGGATAGGTCATCGATATTAAATCCGGAGAGCCGGTCGTGACCGCAGGCGCGTGCGAGGACTTTCATGAGGTCGGTGCTGGCCTCGAAAAGGTCAGACAGAGGACGTCAGGTCTTGACTTTTGACAACAGGAGCCGAACCGCGCGGTTACTTTTTGGGTCTAGTAGATGCCTTCTCACGAACTGTAGCCACTTCATACCTTGACTTAGGTTCGGCTCATGGATTTCCAC
>Ga0222654_1000463_pt1 | contig 27452 bp, 19 predicted proteins | sample AntAcemetagen421_FD_179805 | JGI IMG/M metagenome (GOLD analysis project Ga0222654, IMG submission 179805) | Saline water microbial communities from Ace Lake, Antarctica - #421 | ecosystem: Environmental > Aquatic > Non-marine Saline and Alkaline > Saline | place: Antarctica: Ace Lake...
TTCTTAATACGCTTTGCATCCATTCCTTCCATTGGGCAAGTGTCATAACCTTCGGCCTTCATGCTCATCATAAAGTTTTGAGCAGCTAGTGCAGCGCTTTTGTGCACAGAAATCCTGATGTCTGCACGATTGCCATGTCTAACCATCGGCCTTGCTAGCCCAACAAAAAAGTAAAAGCACTTTTTGAAGATACCCCAAAGGTCGAGAGGGTCGCTGAAGTAGTATTTTGGAATAAGGTTTTTGTAGTATCCAATCGCACGCTTAGCACCTTTGTCAGTTTTTCCAGCATAAACTTTTTCAATTTCTTTCAGCAATACTTGCTGTCGTTTTCTCCAAAGGTCACGCCTGGTTACCACCACCAATAATTCTCGAGCAGTTTTAGCCGCTTTTTGGTTCATGCACATCCAAGCGACTTTCTTTAGTGCTTCTGGGGATTTAATACGATAGAATTCCCAAAGCTGCATGTTGCTACTGTTGGGGGCAAGAATGGCCCGCTCAATGCTTCTGCGAACGGCATCATGATCAAATGCGGCATCTGTATCATAGACCCTCACTGACCGCCTGTCATTTACAATTTGATCGAAAACTTGTGCTGATTCTTTCATGTTAATAGATGGCTGGGATCAATGTTTGAGACAGGATAACGAGTAAGATAATGGCAATAAGGTTCAATAAGATTCCTGCGCGCATCATGTCTTTGATACGAACCATTCCACTGGAAAATACAATGGCATTAGGTGGCGTGGATATCGGCATCATAAAGGCGTAACTCGCGGCCAAGGTAACAGGCATTGTCAAATACATCGGGTTGATGTTTAGGCTAACAGAAATACCAATCACTACAGGAACAAAGATGACAGTTAATGCCACGTTACTCATTAGTTCAGTCATAAAGAGCATAAAGGCAGTTAGGCCTGCAATCAGTAGAATAGGAGATATTGATCCGTTTCCAGCTATGGTTTCCCCAACAATCTGAACGATATCAGACTTCTCCATGGCTTTAGCGAGCGTGAGTCCCCCTCCAAAAAGTAGCAGTATTCCCCAAGGAAGTCGAGAGGTGTATTCCCATTCCAAAAGGAATCTCGTCTTCTTAATTTCCAATGGCGTAATAAACATTAGTATTCCTCCAGTCATCGCAATGATTGAGTCATTCAATAGGTTGGTGTCAAACCAATTGTTGAGGCTGCCTCGCAATATCCAAGCAATGGCAGTCGAAACGAAGATGACAGCAACGCGTTTTTCGGCTTTAGATATTTTTCCTAAGGCCAAGAGTTGGTCGTCAATTATCTGTGCTGAATCAGAAAGTTGAGTGATTCCACTCGGATAGAGGACTCTTGTAATTAGTAAATAAGTTATGGTAAGCATGATCAGAGAGATCGGTATACCAACCGTTAGGTACTTTGCGAAAGTAACCTCAGTACCCAGCATATCACTCATAAAGCCTACCCAAGCTACATTCGGGGGTGTTCCTATAATAGTAGCAGTTCCTCCAATATTCGCTCCGTATGCAATGGCTAGCATAAGGGAGAGGGCAAATCGTTTCTTACCTTTTTCAGATGCTTGATCAATCCCAAGCAAATTGATAATAGATAAACCAATAGGTAACATCATCACAGTAGTAGCCGTATTGCTGATCCACATAGAGATAAATGCTGTTGTCAGCATAAAGCCTAAGATGATTCCATTTGGATTAGTACCGGTTAGTTTTATTAAGTTGAGTGCTATGCGCTTATGCAGGTTGTGCCTTTCCATTGCCAAGCCAAGCATAAAACCACCCATAAAAAGGAAGATGATCTTATTTGCATAAGGTGCTGTTGCTTCATCAATTGTAAAAATTCCAGTGAGTGGGAACAGAACAATGGGTAATAGTGCAGTGACTGCAATTGGAGCGGCTTCGGTAATCCACCAAACGACCATCCATGCAGCTACTGCGATCACTTTCCAAGCCTCTGGGCTAAGACTTGATGAGGGATTCCAAAGTGTAGTTATGGCGAAGAGTACCGGTCCGGCAATTAAACCAAATATTTTCGCGCCATGGAAGTCAGGTTGTTTCAAAGGGACTGATTTTTACCAGTTATGATGAACATTTAAGTGAGGTGTTCGACTAACTAGGTCGTTACTTTGGGTCAAAAGATAAAGGAATGAAAAGAATATTCATATGCCTCTTTGTTCTAATGGTGTTAGGACTGTTTTTAAGTCAGCGAGGAAAGTGAAGGTCACAAAAATTACTACTGCTAACAAATAGAAAAAGCCCCTATTTAGGGGCTTTTTCACCTTCAACCTTAAAATACTAAAAACTAACTATTATCTAAAACGAATATTCATAGAACATAATTCTTATCTAGCTTCACTTATCTCCTTCTTCTAGAATTACCTTCTGTCTATTAGACGGTAGTTGTTCTAATTGGTTTCAAAAAGCCGGCCCTTTTTTAGTTAAAAAGGGTTAAAAGGATTGCTGAAGATTTTATGGGCATTGGTTCCTTGTCAATGGAGGCTTCTTGGTAGATATTCTCTTTGCTCAACCCATATTATATTCTATTTTTGCGTCAAAATTAAACCCACTGCGATGAGCGTTTTAGTGAATAAAGATTCCAAAGTGATTGTGCAAGGATTTACCGGTTCTGAAGGTACATTTCATGCAGGTCAAATGATCGAATATGGCACCAATGTAGTAGGTGGCGTTACTCCTGGTAAAGGAGGACAATCCCACCTAGACAAGCCTGTTTTCAATACTGTTGAAGATGCAGTGAACGAAGTTGGTGCTAATGTGTCAATTATTTTTGTGCCTCCAGCATTTGCTGCTGATGCAATCATGGAAGCTGCAGATGCAGGTATAAAAGTCATCATCGCGATTACGGAAGGAATTCCTGTGAAGGACATGGTACAGGCCAAAGAATACATCAAAGGAAAAGGTGTTACTCTGATAGGGCCTAACTGCCCAGGTGTTATCACTCCAGGAGAGGCAAAAGTGGGTATCATGCCTGGATTTGTTTTCAAAAAAGGAAGAATAGGTCTTGTGTCTAAGTCAGGAACTTTGACTTATGAAGCAGCTGATCAATTGGTTAAGGCTGGTTTAGGAATATCTACAGCTATAGGTATCGGTGGTGACCCAATTATTGGTACACCTACGAAAGATGCGGTTGAGTTACTAATGGAAGATCCTGAAACAGATGCTATCGTAATGATTGGTGAAATTGGTGGTAACTACGAAGCGCTAGCTGCGGAGTACATTAAAAGCACAGGGAATAAAAAACCTGTGGTTGGATTTATTGCCGGTCAAACAGCACCTCCAGGTAGAAGAATGGGTCATGCTGGTGCTATCATAGGTGGTGCGGAAGACACTGCTGAAGCTAAGATGAGAATTATGGCCGAGTGTGGTATCCACGTGGCTCAATCGCCTGCTGATATTGGCGAAACAATGGCTAAAGTATTAAATGGATAAGTTGACATTTGCCATAATAAAAAAGCCTTCGACTAGTCGAAGGCTTTTTTTATGCACTCAATATCAGGAAGAGAACTAAAATGAGTAGCAATAATTCAAATTGCCGAGAGACTTTCTGAACGATTTTTGATAAAATTTCCATAACAATTCTTGTCCTGTTAGGGCCCGAGTCCTTGGGAATCAACTACATCAGGGTACTAATCAATCTTTACTGTTCATATCAAAGTTGAGGCCTTAAGCCATACATAACAATACCTAGTTTTGGGTATTTTCACCTCACGACAAACTATCGTGTTAGTGTGATTAAGTAGTTACCTGGTATACCAGCTGCTGCATTTTGGTTGTTTTTGATAAAGGAAAAAACAAACCTATTTTCAGTAAGGCTGGTGATAGTTATTGCTTTGCCACTTCCAGTAGTTACTTGATTATCTGTTGTGCCAACCCATTGCCATGTGCCAGAGGCTGGAAATAATTCGCCTGCGTTAACTGTGGTGTATGTACCATCGCCAATGGTTAAGGTAAACCCATCATAACGGTCCGAGACTTCTACTGCATCAAGCGTAATAGAACCGCCATTATTTAACGTCCAACTTGTTTCTAATAGCGCTTCAGCTATTTCTTGTGGAGTTAATGAAGGAGTATCATCATTACCTCCACAGGAGGTAATGATGATAGCCACCAACAAGCTCATAAGAACGTTCTTGACCCTTGTAATTAACTTATTGTTCTGTTCTGTTCTCATGAATCAATTATTTAATGATGAGTAATTTCTTAATAACGGTCCCCATATCGGAGCTTACTTTGACTAAATAAGTACCCGTTGGATAATTACTCACATCCACTGTCACTTTCGGAACGCTCACATTGTTCATTTCCCAAACAGACTTACCACTCAAGTTTATAATCATGAGGTTAGGGCGTGTTTGCGGAATTTCACTGAGGTCAATTGTGACAAATTTTTGAGCAGGATTTGGAAACAGTTTCACCTCATCACTATCAATTACCTCATCATCGATGGCTGTCACAATAGTTGCTTCGCCAGAAATATTGATTCGAGTTTCTCCAACGGTAGATTGCATAACGATTTCGCCTGCATATACTTTTGCTTCGCTAGGAGTGAAGGTTACTTCAACATCTGTTGAGCTGCCAATAGCAACAATGAATGAACTCATGCTTGCCGAATAACCTTCTGGTAGCGCAATCTCCGTAACTTCAATATCAGTGTCTCCATTATTAGCAACAGTGAAGCTTTGACTAGCTGTTTCAGCTATATCGATGATATCGAATACCAAACCGTCTATACTAGCGATACTTGGCTCTGCAACATTATTAACATTGATTGATAGTGACTTGTCGAAAGTAGCTCCACCTGCATCAGTAGAAGTAACCGTAACTGTGAAGACAGGTTTTGTCTCAAAATCTATGTCCGTAGCTGTGATAAGCCCATCATTATTAACTCCAAATGAATTGTTATCCTCAATATCTGCTTTCAGGCTATATGTAAATGTATCACCATTGTCTTGGTCGATACTAGATAGTGTGCCTATTAGCGTACCAATGGCTTGATTCTCATCAATCGCATTGGTGTTAATCAAGATATCAGATGGTGCTTCGTTAACGTTGCTTACAGAGATGGCTAAAACCTCTTCATAAGAAAGTCCACCAGCATCTTCAGTCTTGACTCTAACTGAAAAGCTTGACTTGGTTTCAAAGTCGAAGCCAGTTTTTGCCAATAGTTTTCCATCACTTACTTCAAAGCTACTGTTGTCATCACTGCCTGAACCTGATACTAAACTTAAGGTGAAAGAATCTCCAGCATCTGGATCAACCGTAGAAAGACTACCAACTTCAGCTAACGCAGCTGCATTTTCAGCAATGGTTAGAGAGCTGCTAGTTATATCCGTAGGTGCTTCATTGACATTGTTAACACTAATGCTAAATGGTTGGCTTATAGACGCTCCTGCTGCATCAGTAGTTTGAATCCGTACTGACAGTGTTTCAATTGTTTCAAAGTCAATTACAGAGCTCGTTACCAACAGATTTCCTGATATTCTAAACAGGTCATTATTCGTTGAGCCATCTCCATCAACTAGACTATAAGTGAATGTTTCATTTGCATCGATATCTGTTGTACTTAGACTTCCAAGGGTAGTTCCAATCACAATATTCTCATCAATTGAGGCAGAGGATATGGATAGTTCTGTTGGTGCATCATTAGTATTCACTACGGTGAACACAACATTATCAGTAATCGCTGCTCCTGAAGGATCAGTTGCCGTGATTACAATGTCAACAGTCCCTACATCACTATTCGTAGGAGTTCCTGTAAATCGATTTGTTGCAGTATTAAAGCTTAGCCATTCTGCCCCTGTGAATGTCGCTGTGAGACTCAAATTGTCTCCATCTACATCGTTGAAAGCATTGCCACTAATTAATGTGCTTAATAGGACATCTTCTGACACGGTGATATCTGATACTGGAGTTCCAACCGTAGGGGCATCATTGGTATTTGCCACCGCAAACGAGAATGATTGCCTCACTGATCCACCATTACCGTCATTTGCAGTGATGAAGAATTGTACATTTCCTACATCATCGTTATCTGGCTGTCCAACTATGTTGCTGTTCGCGATACTCAACCAACTTGTAGCTGAGTTGATCACCATCTATATCCGTGAATAAGCCTGTAATACTCTGAGTGTAGTCATTATCCTCTGTGGCATTAGCGACAGAAGTACTGGCAACTGTTGGCACATCATTTACTGAGGCGACTGTCACATCAATGTTTTGAGTTGTGTTAAACTCACCATCATTAATTGTAACTGCAATAGTTGTTTGTCCTGACGAATTAGCAACAGCATTAGCGCTTATTAGAACTCCTCCTTGATTTTTAGTCAAACTAATATCCGAAGTAGCTATAATTGCTGCATTCGAAGAAGTGGCACTAAAGGTTAAACCATTTAAATCTGTATCAATGTCAGTATAAGACATGAATAGATTCGATATAGCCCCATCTTCTTGTATGTTTTGAGCACTTACGGAACCAAGTGTTGGTGCATCATTTACTGGGCTCACTGTGATCTTGAATGTAGTAAATGAAGATTTTCCGTTGGTACTTGCAATAAGGAATACACTCTCACTACCGCTATAATCTTTAGGAGAAGTGATGATTAAGCTGTTATTAGTCACTTCTGCTGTTAGATTGCTCAATCCTCCTGCGGTGTAGGCGAATACTGCATTCGCATCACCGGAATCTGTAAATACATTGCTCAGATCGATAGTTGAACTTGCAAAATCTTCCGCAAGCGTAAGGTCATTTATCGTGCTTGCTACAATATCTGTGCTGTTCGCTTGTATGCTGAACGTAACAGTTTGAGTAACTGAAAATTCTCCATCGCTCACTGTGAAGGTTACATCTTCAGAACCATTCTGACCTTGAATTGGTGTTACAGTCAGGTTGTCATTCTCTATGCCAAACGTAAATAGTCCACTAGTAGAATTTTCTGTTATGATAAGGTCGGTATCAGCAGTTTCAACGTCTTGAAAATACTGACCTAAGTCCATTACATAAGCAGGTTGAATATCAATCACACTTTGATTTGGAATTGTAGCTGTCGTAACCGGTGCATCATTCACAGGGTTAATTACCAAGCTGAAAGTTTCAGCGACTGATTGAGAAGTGTTTGTACCCAATCTGTCATCAGCGGTTACGCTAAAGTTGATTGTACCATTGTAGTTAGCAATAGGGGTGACCGTTAAACTATTTCCGTTTGTCGCTATATCGACTACTCCGGCAATGTCAGGTGTAATCACATAAGTGAATAATGGTACTCGAGCGTCAACGTCAGTAGCAGCCAAAGTATAAGTGAAAGCATTGTCTTCACTTATCGTTTGGTTTTCAATACTTGCCATTATTGGCCTATCATTCACTGGAGTAACTTCTACTTCAAAAGTTTCAAACTTTGAGTATAGTTCATCTGTACCACTTTCTTCCACAAGGACTGTTATACTAGCACTGCCGTTGTAGTTTTCCGCAGGCACGATGGTGATCTGGTTACCACTAACCGATACCGGTACATTTGTCGGGTCCGAAGAAGTAACTGTCAGACTTAACTCACTGTCTAAATCACTAAAGTTTAAATCTACGGTTGTGGTGGACTCTTCATCGATCAACTGATTCGCAATAGTCGATAGGGTTGGTGGGTCATTGACACCAATAACCTCAACTTTTGCATAAGCACTGACGGTTAAATCTCGTTCGGTGTTTGTTACAGCGAATTGTAAAGAGTCTAAATAACCAACTTCACCTTCAGGAATATAGAAAAGTGTCCATTGAGATAAGTTGGGTGTAGACTTCACCAAGATTGGCTCCGTAATTGTCCCTTTGCTTGGTGTTTTTGATATAGCGATAGTTGACTTTGTTAGATCGAAGTCACCTAGCTCCGCAGCAAATAGGTTTAGAGCAACAGCCGTATTTTCAGGTGTCTGCCTTTCACTCGCAAAATTAAAGAACAGTCCATCAGTTGACGTATTATTCTCGAAAGTGGTTTGCTGATTAGCGAAAGTAAACGTATTCGGTGCGGTTGAATTAATTGAGCCGTTACTTTCACCAGTAAGATCATTCGTTAAAATAAACGCATCATCGTCACTGAACCCAGTAGGGGTGGTCACATTTACAATCAGAAATACCTTCTCTGCAGAAAATATATATGGATGGTCACCAATGCTAACATTGATATTAGTACTAAGAGAACTCTCTTCAAGAGAGAAACTACTCAGCGGGAAACTTTCATTTACTATCTCTACAGATTGAGGGTTGATAGGATCACTTAGATCAATGTAGCTCAAGCCAATACCGTAACTATTATTCAGTTTTGGGTCTGCTATGGTAAGCTGTAAAGATTTACTCGCTTCAGAGGAAGTAGTAATGGATAAATTACTTATCTCATGTCCTTCATCAACAATATTAAAGTTAAATGGAAGTATTGCGATGTCTGATTCTAGCTTTTCGCCTTCTACTTCAACCACTTTAAACCTAATGGTATCTCTATATCCATTTTGAGGAGTGAGTAATCTGTCCGGGGTGAATTTGAAGCTACTAGAATTTAAACCAGCTGCTGATAATTCACCACTTTTAGGTTGTTGTGTTACTACAAATTCTATCAGGTCTCCATCTGGGTCAAATCCATTTAATTCAAGATTGCCCTCTAAATCATAGAAGATAGAATTTTTAGCTGTTACTGCTACTGGAGCCTGATTGGGCTCTAGCTGTTCTATCAGAGGTAAAACAAATCCAAAGTTACCTTCGAACTCTGTTTGCCCATCTGTTACTGTTAACAAGGTACTCGTACCATTCTGTCCCACAGAAATGAGACTGGTGTTTATACCCCCTGATAACCAACCACCACTTGATACGGTCATTCGCTGATTGCGAATGCTATCCAAGTTAATTTCTTGAGCCTGAATTGACGACCCAAAGAAAAGTAGTAGAAGAGTAATCAGGAATCGTATTTGATTTCCTTTTCGATTTATCATCCTCAATTACTTTTGGTTTGTGTTAACAGTTGTGCTATTCAAAAGAAGTGTTTCAATTTTGGCCAATCGATCTTCCATGGCACTTACCTTTGACGCTTCGGCTTTGAGCACTGAGTTTTCGTTTTTCAAATCCTTGATTTCTTTTGTGAGCTCTTTAACTGCCTCTACTAATACTGCAGTGACTTCAGCATAATTGACTGCTTTAAAACCATCTTTCTTCGTAACGACTAGCTCTGGTAGTATTTTTTCTACTTCCTGTGCTATGAAACCAATTTTAGCTTCAGGTTTCGACTCATCTTTCCAGTTATAACTAACACCTCTTAGCTTATTAATTGTAGCTAATCCACCTTGAAGGGTCACGATATTTTTCTTGAGACGGGCATCTGAATTTTGATTGAAGGCGTTTGCGTTTACGTCACCTGAGAAATTGGCGTTTCCATTTCCGAAAATGTTTACAGAGCCTCCTGCGGTAGACGAAATGTTGATTTCACCGAATTCTCCTCCGTTGCCGTCATTTTGCACTTGCTGTGCCACGAGCCAGGGCCTATATGTACCTCCGTTACCGTCATCAAGGTCCATAGTCCCTTTTAATGCAGTATATGATCTAGTACCGCCTTGGTTGTTATTTTCCCAAACTCTCGAACCTGCTTCGAAACCTCCACCTGAAGCATTTGCAAGATTAAGTGAACCAAATTCTGTGTTCGTGTCATCCGATCCTATTTCTAGGTTGATAAGGTTATTCTCAGTACTTCCAGAGAGTCTTAACATACCTAAGTCCCTGTTGGCATCAGAGCCACCCATTTGAATGTTTTTACCTCCGTTTGGTGCATACAATTGCATAAAACCAGAGTTGTCTCCAAAAGACCCGATCTCAGCACGCAATTCACGGTTGCTGTTTAGGAACTCAGCCATACCAAAATCTCCACCACCTCTTCTTCTGAAGGCAGCAATTTGATTGCCACTTGGGCCATTTAATGCGATGTCCTGTGGGTTGAGTAAGTTTTGAACTGTATTGTAGTCAAGCCTTACAGAATTTGAAGTGCCTTCGGCAGTTTTAAAGAAGTTAACTGCACCGTTTTCTGAGCCGTCCTCTTGTCTAATGACTTCGAAAGTCAAAGCATCAGGCGTGTAATTGTTTCCTGCTTCATCTTGCAATTGAGCTGCTCCTCTGATCGCCATGAATGCGAGGTCACTATCTTCCCAGTTCTTCTGGCCTAACCAGAAATTTGAAGTGCTTGGACCTTCTAGTATTAATTCTCCACCATTAGTATCATCTGCTGCGAGCTGAGCTAATGGTCTGAATTCAGTCCCTGTAATAGTGATAGCTGGCTTATTCGCTACAACTGCGCCTGTGAGTATTCGTCCTCTCGTTGATCCGTCAGTATTTCTAGAGATCAGGTTAGTCCAAGGGTTAATTGAACCTCCATTTAGCTGGTATGTTGTCAAGACCGAGTTTCCTTCAGCACTTGCTAATTCAGGAAATCCAGCCTTCATTTCTAGGTACGCACCTCCAGCAGCACTAGATCGTAAGGTCATGTTCGTACGTCCTAATGAATCATTTAAATGAATAAGGCCAGCCTTTTCTCCATTCGAATCGATAAGTACATTAACAGAATCTACGGAGCTCAATACTTTTAAAGATCCAGCGTTTTGTTCATTGGTATCAAATTTGAATTTTCCATTCTCAACAAGGTTTAAAAGACTTGATAAGTTATCTCTGTTTAGGGTCGCGTTAGATTCACCGTCTTTACCAAGTTGTAACATGCCTTGTTGCTTACCGTCTCCAAAGTCCTGTAGTGTCATGAATATTCCCTCAGGAGTAATCGTTTGACCTTCATTATTTGGGTCAGCTACAGGTTTTCCTAACATTTGGAACATTGGAGAATCTGCTCCACCTTCTTCCCATACTTTAGCACCCATATAAATGTTCTGAGATTCAGGGCCATTGAGGGTAATCTGTCCATGTGGTCTTTTATCCGTAGGCCAATCACCGCTCCGCGCAGAAGATCTAATCTGGACCCTACTGACATCTGTTGAGTCATACAAATTAATTAAACCGCCTGTTCTGTCGGACGCACTTCCTATAAGTGCCATTCTTGCATTGTTGGATCCATATGTAAGAATTGAACCTGCGTTATTAGCTTCAAAATAATTCATGTCGACCTTGACGTTGTTTTCTGGGCCAAAAACTTGAAGTGCTCCTCCTGATTTAACTGCAACGTTCCCATCGAACCATCCAGCAAAATTTTCAGTGGCACCAGTAGCCGCGCCCTTAACTCCGATATTAAGATCTCCTTCTCCAACACCTTCTCCAAGAACACCTGTATTATTGGTTGATCCCCCGCCATTACCTCTAACTCCAACACTTTCACCTGTAAATGGTGAACCTTCGAGGGAATAAGTGTTAAAATAACCACCGTAGCGCAATCCGTTTTCACCAGGTTCTACGAAATTCAAACCTCTCATGGCAGCGCTAAAAGTATTGCCTACACCCCTTGCTTCACCTCTCACACCATAGGATATTCCTGCACCATCTGCATAACTTACTCCCCAAACTCCAGTTGCCCAAGCACTAGGGTTATTGCTGAATGCGTTACCTCTAACACCTGTCTGAAAGCTTCTATTATTTTCAGAACCATAGGCAATACCAGCCGCTCCAGTATTAACTGAATCGGTTGCTGCGAGTGCTCTTAATCCCAGATTGTATGGGCCAGTTCCTTTGCCATATATTTCAGCATTAAGGGCGACAGAATCTTCTTGATTAATTGACTCTAGCTTGAAGTCTCCAGTACCAAAGCTTTCGTTGTCATTTAACGCAAAAGGTGCATAAAGTATAGTTGAACCCAGAACAGTATTTCCAATACTTACTGTTAATGTTCTTTCTTCTACTCCGTAGAATAGATCATTTGGTATAGGTGTAACAGAACCTAGTACTACAGAATAAAGCCCTTCAATCACTTGAACTGTTGCTTGTGTTTCTGTCCAAGAATTTCCAGAACCCAAATCGATAAGGAATGTGAACGACCGCTCACCTGTGACAGGTGAACCATTTTCATAAAGTGTTCCTTGAAAGTTCATCTTTTTACTTGACGAACTCTGAGCTGTTCCATCTTGGAACGCTATGGTCTGTAATGGCAAACTGACAAGGCAAATGGCCATGCAAAGTAATAGGAGTAATCGTTTTTTCATTCTGCTAGTTTTTAGTGATCTAATTAGTATTTGATTGATATTTTAGATTTTCTGGGAGAAGCCTTGACAGTATTAATATCCAGTCGGCATTATTGCGAATTCCCAGTTTGTTTCGAATATTTTTTCTGTGCTCGTCATAGGTGAGCACTGAAATGGAAAACTTTTCAGCAATACTCCTGCGCGACCCACCTTCCAATATGGCCAACAGAATTTCCTGCTCTCGAGAGGAGAGCGCACTTAGAATTTGCTTTTTGTTCGCAATAGGAAAGTTGTGTGACATATTAGTAGCTGAAGTACCCTATTTCGGGTACCAATTTCTACTAGCGAAGTTGAAAAAACCTTTGAAATTTAACGTTCATAATGTTACGGATAACGGCTTCTTTAGCACGAGTGACAAATACTTAATATTGGTGTAGATACTCAGTTAAGTCCTTTTTGTCATGAGTGACATAAATCACCTCATGAAATTTATAGATCAGTTTTGTGAAGGATAGATTCAACGGTTTCTTTGAAACTTCTGCTGACACTCAATTCAGTCTCGTCATTCAGAATAAGCTTATTGCTATACAAAGATTTAACCTTACTAATGTTGACGATATAGCTCCGATGGATTTGTAAGAATGAATTTTGAGGCAACACATCAAGGATATTCTTCAATGTGTTTCTATCCACTTCTGGCTTACTTTTATTATTTAAATACACTTCTAAATAAGGGCCGTCTGAAGCTATGTATTGAATATCGTCTAGCCTTAAGAGTGCTTTGCTTTTTAAGGTTATGTATTCTTTATCAAGGTTTGAACTATTGTTTTCGATTGATTCCTCTTTTAAACGATCAAGTTCGAATTGTTGCGTATTCTTTTCTGCCTTGGTCTTTCGATAATTCAGAAACAAGTAAACCGAAATGGTAAGTAGTGCAACAGCTATTAGTATTGCATTGAACCCTATTTTTTTATAAAATGAAGTTTGTGCTGTCTCATCTTTTAAAGCCTTATCCTTGTCTAAAATTGCGAGTTTAGCCCGCTGTTCTTGTAAGGAGTTTACCTCTCTCACTAAGTAAACGATCTCATTGGAAATTTTTTCATACTTCAAAGCTTCCTGTGTATTACCCAATTTTTCATGCATTTGTGCAACTAACCCATAGCCAGCTTTACCCATACTCGCAATGTTGAATCTATTCATGTGATCCTCGAATAGAATCGCAGTTTCTTGAGCCGCCTCCAAGTTGTTTAAGGCAATTTCCACTTCGAGTTTTGTTCTTAGCAGATCTGCAATAGGGGGTGGTGTAAAACGCCTAGTCTTGGAGAAATTAAGTGCAGAATTGATCATCGAGGAGGCACTGTCTAATTCTTTAGTAAGAATTAAGATATTGACCATATCAATTTGTGGGTTTAACTCTTGTCGCCAATTACCAGTTTTGTGGGCTAGAGCATACGCCTTGTTGTAGTTAGAATAGGCTGAGTCTAATTTATCCAATCCTTTAAAGGACTCTGCTATAGCCCTAAAAAGAGAAATTTTGGGAGAATCAGAAGGGAAATGTTCAAGATCAAAATTACTAAAAGCATCTTGTGCTCTGCTATAAAGCTGCAAACGATTAAGCATTTGCCCCATAGATAAATAGGTCATGCTCTGATCGAAACTTGGATTTTCTGTAATGCTCAGTAACTTTTCTAAGTTATTGATTGCCTCCGCGTAAGAACCTAAGGAACGATAAGCATTAGACTGGTTTCCGTACGCTCCAACTTTGGCTGAAATAAACTCTGGGTTATCTCCGCACAACTCGATGATTTTGTCGAAAACTTCAATCGCTTGTTGAAATTCACGCGTTCTTTGATAACTAATTCCAAGGTAATTAAGGGCCCGCAGATGGAGCTTTGCTGAACCCATCTGATCAAACCTGCCTGCGACTAATTCAAGTTGAGGAATGGCGGCCGTGAGATCACCTTGGTGATATGTCGCTACTGCGTTAATGAATGTTTTTCCAAGCAATGCAAACTCTGTGTCTGTAAAATCAGAGCTGGCCAGTGAATCAGCGTAATAGGTTATACTATCAATTTGGTTTCTCCCATAATTGACTCCAAGAGTAATTAGTGCCTCAAGACGAGATCGCTCACTTTCTGCATTAATTATATCTGCCTTTAGGCTGTTAAAATCATTTTGGGAATAGAGTGGGCGTATTGAGATGATAATTAGAACCAAGAAGTATAAAAGAAAGGTTCTCGATTTTATCGATAAGGCAAAGGGCATTATAAATACTGTGTTTAGGTCTTATTTGGTTTTTTCGTACCAACAAAAGCTGTTGACATATATAGTTTGAGTAAGGTGCATTGTCTTATTAACAGATAAGTGGACTGATTGTTAACTTGCACGCCCATTCTATAAGTCACAACGTGAGTCCTTTAGTCTATAAGCATATACATGAAACCAATATATTATGTATAGGACGAATGAGCAAATTAATTAATGTGCTTTTATCATTTAGCGTAGTTCACAGCCCTCATTTCGCGAATGACCGTTACTTTGATTTGCCCTGGGTACTGCATCTCTTTTTCAATCTTCTGAGAAATATCAAATGAGAGCTGTCCAGCCGTAGCATCGCTGACCGATTCAGCATCTACCATGACGCGTAATTCACGGCCAGCTTGAATGGCGTAGCATTTATTTACGCCATCAAAGTCTAAGGCAAGGGCCTCAAGGTCTTTTAATCGTTTGATATATGACTCCATCACCTCACGTCTTGCTCCAGGTCTTGCTCCTGATATCGCATCACAGGCTTGAACGAGGGGAGAGATCATAGAAGTCATTTCTACTTCATCATGGTGGGCGCCTATGGCGTTGCAGACTTCTGGGTGCTCTTTATACTTTTGCGCGAGCTCCATCCCTAATACTGCGTGAGGAAGTTCTGGTTCTTCGTGCCATACTTTACCTATATCATGTAGTAGGCCTGCTCTTTTCGCTCGTTTTGTATTTAGTCCCAATTCTGAGGCCATGGTTGCGCAAAGGTTGGCAACTTCACGCGAATGTTGCAGTAGGTTTTGACCGTAGGATGACCTGAAGCGCATACGTCCGACCATTTTAATTAGCTCTGGATGAAGGCCATGAATACCAAGGTCAATGACTGTTCTTTCGCCAATTTCAGAAATCTCGTCATCTATATTTTTCGTGGTCTTGGCTACAATTTCTTCAATACGGGCAGGGTGAATCCTTCCGTCTGTAACAAGACGATGTAGTGAAAGTCTCGCAACCTCTCGTCTTACAGGGTCGAAGCCAGATATAATAATTGCTTCTGGCGTATCATCGACAATAATCTCTACACCTGTTGCGGCTTCTAAGGCACGAATATTTCGTCCTTCACGTCCGATAATTTTACCTTTGATATCATCGCTTTCTATGTTGAAAATAGAGACACAGTTCTCAATGGCATGCTCAGTCGCTGTCCTTTGAATGGATTCGATGACAATTTTCTTGGCCTGTTTGGCACCTGAAAGCTTGGCTTCATCTATGATGTCTTTTATAAGTGCTGAAGCTTTTGAGTCAGTCTCATCTTTGAGTGTTTGGATGAGTTGTTCACGTGCCTCGTCAGCTGAAAGGTTGGCCACTTTCTCAAGTGCCTTTACTTTTTCGGCAACTTTATTTTCTAATTCCTCTTTTCGCTTTTTGACGATTCCCAGCTGCGCCTCAACGTTTTCTTTCATGCTATCGAGCTCTGCTTCTTTTCGGCTAATACTTTCCTGAAGACTAGAGACTTTAGATTCTCTTTGCTTCAGTTTATTCTCGTTAGCGATGATTTGATTTTTCTTGCGATTAGCTTCTTCTTCGAAGTCGGCCTTGAGTTTAAGGTATTTCTCCCGCGCTTCAAGAATCTTATCTTTCTTGATGCTTTCAGCAGTAAGCTCAGCTTCTTTGATCAGTAGCTTACCTTTTTCTTCTATTTCTGAAACGGCCTTTTTATTAACTTTTTGTAAAGCCACGCGTCCCAAGAAAAGTCCTATAGCCAATGCTCCTGCAGCTACTAGTACTAGTGTTAGTGTTTCTCCCATAGGTATTTATCATCTATACAGGAGAAGAAACTGGAGTTGAAATTAAGCCTAAGAGATGGCGTCTTTGATCATTTGGTTAAGTGATTGAATCTTGTCTTCAGTGGTGCTATCAATTGCACCTGAAGACTCTTCCCCTTTCAATTTAGCGACCATGCAGTCAAAAGCGACCATGGCTAACAAATCTTCTTTATCGTCAATACCGAACTTTTCTCGATATGATTTTAATTGATCATTGATGTATTTACCAGCAGTACGTACCCGTTCTTCTTCGTCCGGTTTCACCTTCATTGGGTACTCACGGTCTCCTATTTTTAATCTTACTGATAGAAGATCCATCTATTTATGTGGCTTAGCTCAGATGCGAAATGCATCTGTCTATCTCTTTAATGTACTCGTTTAACTTATGTTTCAACTCAGCAGATTCTTCCTTCTCTACTGTAGTGCTCGATACAATTTTAGCGATTTTATGCTGATTTTGAAAATCAACTAATTGTGCCTTCAAACCATCAACTTCTGATTGGAGCTGATCACTTTTCTGTCGCAGCTGATCTTTTGCTTCTCTTTCTTTTTGTTGTGATAGAATGAGTGACTTGAGATTAGTCTCAAGATCTTGAAGCTTTTGATCAATTGTTTCAGCGGCCATTATTTTCTAATTATTGCACCTAGTTCTTTTTCAAAACCTTGAATTAGTCTGTTCATCGTTTTGTCGATGACTTTGTCGTTCAAGGTTTTTTCTTGGTCCTGTAAGAAGAAGCTGATGGCGTATGCTTTTTGGTTTTCGCCTATCTTATCTCCCTCATAAACATCGAAGACACTTGTTCTTGTGATCAATTGTCTTTCTAGTTTCATAGACAGACGTCTAATCTGGTCAAAATTTATGGCTTTGTCAACTACTAATGACAAGTCTCTCTTTACTTCTGGAAATTTTGAGATGGGTTTGAAATCAACTTCTAGTGGGTAGAGCGATTTGAGAAAGTCCCAATCAATGTCTGCCATAAAGACCTCTTGCTTAACGTCACATAGCTTGGCGAGTTTGGAACTGACCTTTCCCATGGTAAGCAGAGGCTTCTTACGGGTAGAGACCGTAAGGCCATAAGCAAAGAGATCGTTTTCAGTTTCAGATGTCTCATAGTTATGGACTCCAAACTTATTCAACAATTGACTTACAGTTTCTTTCAGGTCGAAGTAGTGAGTTGATCTCTTCTTTTCTAACCAGTTTTCGTCAACATTCTCACCAGTCACAAAAATGACAAGTCTTTCTTTCTCTTTATATTTTTTGTTGACCTTGTGGTAGGTCTTACCAAACTCAAACAGGCTAAGGTTAGTCTGTCTACGCTTAACATTTCTTTCGATTACTTCTAGGCCATTGAAGAGCAGGCTTTGGCGCATTACATTGAGCTCTTCACTTAAGAAGTTTAGGATGTGTACGTTTTCGTTGTCGTCAAGGCTTTCGGTGGCTTCGGCATAAGTATGCTTAGTCAGCGAGTTAGTCACGATTTCATTGTAACCAGCCCCAGATAGTATTCTAGATACTTCTAACTCAATGGCATCGGCATCCCTTTTCGGGAATTCACTAAGGAAAGTACTGCTTAGGGTGCCTTTTAATTCGATGTTGTTATATCCGTAAATTCTTAAAACTTCTTCAACAACATCAGCCTCTCTTTGAACATCTACTCTGTATGGAGGAACGATAGCTGTGAAGCCTTCTGAGGTTTCTTCAGAGAGCACTATGTCCAGGCTTATAAGTATATCCTTGATTTCTTCATTGGAAAGCGTCTTTCCGATGAGCCTATTGATACCTCTGAAGGTAACCGGTACCTCAAAGTTTTTAATTTCATTTGGATAAAGATCAGTGATTTCTGAGCTCACTTGGCCGCCAGCTACTTCTTGAATAAGTAGAGCTGCATACTTAAGTGCATAAACCGTAATGTTCGGGTCAGTACCTCTTTCATACCTAAAGCTCGCGTCCGTCTTCAGTTGATGGGTTTGGGCAGTTTTTCGAATATAGTCGGGTGAGAAATATGCGCTCTCCAGGAAAATATCGGTTGTCTTTTCAGTTACTCCAGATTTCATTCCTCCAAAGACGCCTGCTATACACATGCCTTCCTCAGCATTACAGATCATAAGGTCTCTTTCGGCAAGAACTCTTTCTTTCTCATCCAGTGTAGTGAATTTTGTTCCTGCAGGCATAGTTTTGATAACTACACGATCGCCTGTTATGAAAGCGGCATCAAAAGCATGCATCGGTTGGCCGAGACCATGTAAGACATAATTCGTTACATCAACCACATTGTTGGTCGGGTTAATGCCAATGGCGTTAAGTTTAGATTTAAGCCAGTCTGGTGATTCCTTGACAGTAATTCCAGATATTGTTAGTCCAGAATATCGTGGGCAGGCGTCAGCATTTTCAACAGTTACTGCTATCGTACGGTCTGTGTTGTTTACCTTGAAGGCATCCACTGAAGGCATCTGGATGTCTCTTTTGAAGAGCGCTTTTAAGTCACGGGCTGTACCTAAGTGAGATGCTGCGTCAGCACGGTTGGGCGTAAGACCAATTTCGTAGACATATTCTGATGTTAGATTGAAATAGTCAGCGGCAGGAGTTCCATTGGGCAGATCCGTGTCAAGTACGAGAATGCCATCATGACCTGCTCCAAGGCCGATTTCATCTTCGGCACAAATCATTCCTTCTGATACTTCGCCTCTAATTTTAGCCTTTTTGATTTTGAATGGCTCACCTGTCGATGGGTAAAGTATGGTGTTAACTGTGGCGACTATTACTTTTTGTCCGATAGCCACATTAGGTGCGCCACAGACAATTGGAGATGGAGCTTTCTGCCCAATGTCAACCGTTGTTACATTGAGGTTATCCGCATTTGGGTGTTTGGTGCAAGTCAGGACTTCACCTACCACTAGCCCTTTAAGGCCTCCTTTAACACGCTCTACCTCTTCGAGCCCTTCGACCTCAAGTCCAGAGTGAGTCAACAGGTCACCAATTTCCTTTGGGGATTCTGGTAAGTCAATGAATTGTTGTAGCCAATTGAGAGAAATCTTCATGGATATTGAATTGCTCGGATTAAAAGAAAGCCAAAATTAAGGATTTAGCTTTTTGATTTAGTGCTTTAGTCAACTTTATAAAGCTTTTCCCCAGCCTCAATGGCTAAGGTTAGCATGTTCTCTCGAGGAGGAATCGGACAGCTATACTCTACATTGAAGTGGCAATAGGGGTTATAGGCGTTGTTAAAGTCTATAGTGACTGCATTCGTATTTCGATATTGCACATCTACATAGCGGCCACCACCATATGTTTCTCTAGCACTTGTGTCATCCGCAAACATTAATGAAAGTTTGTTTGGGTCTTTTTCTTCCCAATCTTGGTAAAGAATCACACGTTGTTCAATATTGTCGAGTTCGAAGTCAGCATAGGCGAAAGGAATATACTTTAGCTGCTCACCTGTAGTAGATTCAACAAATATCGGTTGCTTCTTATCGATCATGGTAAGCTTGGCGGTTACTTTGAACGATTCGTTGATAGGGTAGTAATTGAGTCCACTAAAAGCTACTTTGTCTTCTTCAGTCAAAGGTGAACTAGACGAAAGCATGAAGCTGTTTTTGTCTTTGCGATCTGTCTCAAGTCTTTCAATGTAGTCTTCGGAGCTTTCACCTACGGTGAGGAAGTTGAGAATAGTAATGGCGATGATTGCCACTACAAGTAATCCGAAAATTGTATTTCGCTTCATTATTGATTTATTCAATGGGTGCGATAATGCCTTGCGAATTTAGACCTGAACGCATTGAAAACGAAATATTAATGGGCGTATCTCATTGTGGATTTAAAATGAGTCTAGAGCATGCTTTGGTCTGCAAAGCTAAGGTATCCGCCATCTGCAAAGATGAGGTGGTCAAGTATGGGGATTTCTAGTAACTGACCTGCCTGTTTTATTTTTTCTGTTAGCCTTATGTCTGCCTGGCTGGCTTTTAGGTTGCCGCTAGGGTGGTTGTGAACTAGGATGATACCACTCGCGAGGTCTTCAATGGCGATTTTAAATATCACTTTTGGGTCGACAACGGTTCCAGAAACTCCTCCAAGACTTATGGCCCTTTTGCTAATTACTTTATTGCTACGGTTTAGCATGATCACCCAGAATTGTTCGGTAGGTTGATCCATCAAATCAGGAATCATTAATTGATAAGCATCTTGCGAACTCCGAATCTGTGGTCTGGATTGTGTCAGGGTATCTTTGCGTCTTCTGCCTAGTTCCAATGCGCTAATAATTGAAATGGCCTTTGCCTCACCAATTCCTTTGAATTTAGTCAGGTCTTTAAAATTTAGTTTTGCGAGTATGTTGAGGTCGTTGTTTACATGAGAAAGAATATGTTTGGCTAAATCGACCGCGCTTAGGGCTTGAGAGCCTGAACCAATAAGTATGGCAATAAGCTCGGCATCTGAAAGTACTGCTTTGCCTTTTAGTTGAAGTTTTTCTCGGGGCCGATCTTCTTCTGCCCAGCTTAGAATATTTAGACTTTTATCCATGAATTAAATATGTAATGAATAAATATAAACAAATAAGTAAATTAATTATAATCAGGCATAAAAAAACCGAGTCACATGGTGACTCGGTTCCTTCGGAAAGTCTTTAATTACAGGCTATTAACCATTTTAGTCAGTTTTGACTTATTGTTAGATGCCTTATTTTTATGGATGATATTCTTTTTAGCAAGTCTATCCAACATGCTGATCACCTTTTTAAGAAGATCTTGAGCTTCGCTCTTGTCAGCAGTCTCTCTTAACCTTTTGATAAAGGTACGAGTCGTCTTGTTCTGATATCTGTTTCTCAAACGCTTTGCTTCGTTTGATCTGATTCTTTTTAATGCGGACTTGTGATTTGCCATTTATTCTACTCTTTCTAAATTGGGATGCAAATATAGGTGTATTTCAAATAATAGCAAAGGGAAGCAAATTATTTTCATAGATAATTTGTGCTGCTAGCAAAAGGTCTTTCTAGCCCTTGTTCACAAGGCTATTCTATCTACGGATGGGTTTCATAAGTTATGCATCAAAAATCATCACTTATCAAGACTTTATCGGCCATCTTAACTGTGATAATAACCTTGTTTTATATTGGAAGCTCAATCTGCGAGATCTGGACGAAGCAGTAGCTATTTTACTCTTTTGAAAACTGTAGTTGTAATATCGCCTTTATTTTCAAAGGTCGATGGTCTTTGAGCTGTAATATCGTCAGTAGCTAAACAAAGCTCAAAAGTATCTTTATCAATCATACGAATGATACCTTTCATACTGCCGAATTTCAGCCCTTGAGATTCAAATGTCAAATCAATTTCCTGGGGTGAAGTAGCACTGTTAATTTCATATTTAAGCTCTATAGCTATGCCCTCGTTTACCCAACCTTTGCCACCAAGGGTATCACCTTGGTTTATCATTGTTGTGTATCTCTCTGAATCGAAAATCATATATCCTTTTTCCCTTTCATTTACACCACCATCATACCATGTTCCTACTAGCAATTCGGAGATATTACTATTTGGGTCAGCCGTTTCGGCTCTAGTACTTGTGTAGTCATTCTGGACATTAGTTGTACCATATGATATATCTGTTAGGTAGTAGCCCTGATCCCAATAATCACGTATTTGATCTTTTGGAAAAGTACTAGAGGTAATCAACTCTTGCGGACGATTTGTATCGTATTTGGATAGGATTAAAACCCACCAATTGTTTTCTTGAGAAAGTTGGGTGATTGAATAACCCAAGGCTTGGTACTCTTTTACTTCTGATTCAGGAAGTTGAGCTTTTTTAAACCACTTTTGATCTACAATGCTGGCATCTTTTGAACCCACAAGGGCCCAGTGATCAAGTCCATATGAAATTTCTGTAATCCAGAGGTCATCTTCCACGTACTCATCGATTTTAGCACTTGGGAAAGTTGTTACAGTGGCCCACCGCTGCCTTGTATACCCACTGTTCTTTGAGAAAATGAAGGCCCATACTCCATTGCCATAATTTAATTCCGTGATTTGATAACCATCAATCCATTTTTCTTTAATGTCCTCTTTAGGCCATTCATTTCGAGTGAACCAAGTCTGAGCAGAATAGCCTGTTCCTTTTGAGGTGATTAGGCTCCATTTATCATTATCATAGCTTACATCTGACACATAAAAGTCATCATCCCAATCGCTTTTAATCTCGTCTTTGGGAAAAGCATCTCTAGTCTTCCAGCGTTGTAAATTGTAACCATTATATTTTGTCATTACTCCAACGTAGTTCATTCCTGAAGGAAGGGTAGAAGAAGCAATTGCTGAGCTTTTTTGTGCTAAATATGAAACGTCTATGTAGTCAACTTGAATTATGGAATTAGCAGGAACTGTAAAGCCTACATCGTCACCTTTGACTGGAAAGTAACTAGAGCTCGTTATATACTGTTCATTAAAGAAAAAGTAGTAGGTGCCTCTAACTTTACGGACAGTTATTTTATTGAATCCAGTTTTATTAATTAGGTCCGACTCGGTAAATCCAACAATGCGTTGGTAACCTTCATCATATACTGAGATATTGTATGCGCCACCACTGGTAAAGCCAAAGTGATACTTATTGGGATTGCCGGGTTCTCGATCCCAGAGTATATCATTAGATGAATTGTCCTCCCCGCTGACGTGTTTCATTCTAATCTCTAATTGCCAATCTGAATCCCAGTCCATGTCAGGTATACTGACATATTTAGCGTATGAAATATCATTCAGAGAAACCCAATCGAAATAACCATCATGGATTTTGCCCATGCGCTCACCGCTTATATAGGATTCCCATGTTGGATCTGGGCTATTAAAATTTTCTCTATAGAATTCAGTTTTTTGATCTGCCGCGTAGTCATCGTAATTGGATTGGGACATACCTTCTAATGAGATTAGGAGGGTAAGAATTGATAACAGGAAACCTTTGAAAAGTAGTCTTTTGGCCACGATGATAAATTTTTTATTGCGTGTATACCCGTGCTTTGGCAGAAGGGGTTTCAAATAAATACTAATCTCAATTTGATCAAAAGAAAAGGTGAGAATATTTTCTGGCACGGTAATGGAATAACCCTATGCAATGCATTAAATATGGTCCGGACCTTGAAATGAATGTTTAACATAAATATCAAGGTTATGAAAAAAGCTTTACTAACAATAGCGATACTATTATTCACTGGTTTGTCAGTTGATGTACTGGCGCAGCGCAAGAGATCTGATGATCGAAAGCCTAGTAAGGAAGCAACCTTGAATAATAAGAACAGACGAGATAGTAAGAACTACGCTGATGATAGAAATTCCAATGTGGTTAAAAGGGATAAGCGCGGTAATCAGAACTATTCTAATAACAACAGAAATCGACAAAATAGCTACGGTAAGAATAAGTCTAGAGATAATAGGCTAGTTCGAGTCGTAGATCGTAGGGTCAGCAGAGATCGTGGATGGAGGAATACTGGTAGTTCCATCACTGTAGGCTTCGGAAACAATAGATTCTACGATTACGACTTTCGAAGCGGAAGAAGATTTCTGGTGAACAGAGGCTATAGACCAAGTAATAGACACATTTGGTTAGCAGGTCATTGGAGGTATAATCCAAGACTTAGAAGAGACGTTTGGGTTGATGGGCTTTGGTCTATTAGAAGAGCTAATCACAGATGGATTCCGGGTAGATATCAAAGACTCAACGGAGTTAGAATTTGGGTTGACGGACGTTGGTCGGTAGTATATTAGCGAACTAAGCTCCTTGAGAAATCAAGGAGCTTTTTTATTGTGCTTCGTGCTTTAAAGCATCAAATGAAATCTGCATATGCGAGGCATCATAAATTGCTTTTCCATCCTTGATGAGGATCACTTGAGGCGATTCATGGTAAACCTTGAAGGTCTGAGCTACGGCATTAGACAACTCCCGAAATGAAATCAAATCTAAAATGTAAGGTTTGATTGGATTGTCTTCGCTCTTCCAACTGCGTTCTAAGCGCTCCATCACCATACTCGAAATGCCACATCTAGTACTGTGCTTATAGATCAAAACAGGTTGTTCCTTACTTTCTTCAATCAGGACTTGAATTTGATTCTCACTGGATAATTGACTCCAGTTGACGCCTTCGACAGGCTGACTTTTCTTCCAGAACATAAATCTAATATGTGGCTAATGCTTTCAATTTTTCTATAAGCCTCTTTTGAGGTAAAAAGTTCTCCTCTAAAGGTTTACTAAATGGAACCGGAGTGTCCAAACTCGCTTCACGCATTACTGGTGCATCCAAATGTTCAAAGCAATTTTCACTAATCCATGCTGATATTTCAGCACCGACACCACCAATCAAAGTGTCTTCATGTAGCACTAAGACCTTATTCGTCTTTTTCACAGAAGCTTCAACACATTCTTTGTCCCAAGGTAGGAGTGTTCTTAAATCCACAATGTCTGCTGAAATACCCTCTAGTGAATTAATTGCGTCTAAGGCCCAATGAACTCCCATACCGTAAGTGACTATCGTAATGTCGTCTCCAATACTTGCGAGTACTGCTTTACCAATTGGAGTAGTATAATAATCGACAGGGATCTCTTGGCTGTGTGACCTATAGAGTGCTTTGTGCTCGAAGAATAAATAAGGATTAGGGTCTTCAATAGCAGCATTCAACATGCCTTTTGCATCATGGGCATTGGATGGATACAAAACCTTGAGTCCTGGCGTATGGAAAAACCAAGCTTCATTCGACTGTGAATGGAAAGGTCCAGCCCCGACACCTGCTCCTGTTGGCATGCGGACTACCACATCTGCATTTTGTCCCCAACGGTAATGAATCTTAGCCAAGTTGTTGACGATCTGGTTAAAACCGCAAGTAACAAAGTCTGCAAACTGCATTTCAACTACCGCTTTGTAGCCATTAATACAGAGTCCGAGACCTGTCCCGATAATGGCAGACTCACAAAGTGGTGTGTTTCTTACGCGTTCTTTTCCGAATTGCTTGACGAAACCATCGGTGATTTTGAATACTCCACCATAGTCTCCAATATCTTGCCCCATGAGCACTAGGTTAGGATATTTTTCCATGCTCTGCCTCAAGCTATCAGAGATGGCATCAACTAATCTTCTTTCTGATTTTTCCTCTGTAGCTGGTGCAATGATTTCCTGTTCGAAAGGGCTGAACAGATCTGCCATTTCTTGCGCTTGATCGACTATTGGCAATGGTTCGGCATAAGCCGTTTCTAAACCTTCTTCAATGTCAGCTTTTATCTGTTTCCTGATTTCACTGATTGATTCTTCAGTGAGCAGCCCCTGCTTAATCAGGTATTGCTCATAGTTTTCTACCGGGTCTTTCTTTGCCCAATGATCCATCAGTTCCTTTGGTACATACTTGGTTCCACTAGCTTCTTCATGCCCCCTCATTCTAAAAGTCATTGCTTCTAAAATGATCGGCTTAGGATCTTTTCTTATTTCTTCAGCTAATTCTTTAATGGTTCGATGAACCTCTAGAATATTGTTTCCATCTACCTGAACGGCCTTGATGCCGTAGGCTGGTCCTTTGTCTACAAAATATTTGAATCGGTATTGCTCTTCACTTGGAGTAGAAAGACCATAGCCATTATTTTCAATCACAAAGATGACAGGTAGATCCCAGACTGCGGCTACATTGAGTGCTTCGTGAAAATCTCCTTCTGAACTTGCGCCATCACCAGTAAATACGAGTGTTGCTTTCTTAGCTTCTTTTAGTTTATCAGCTAGCGCAATACCATCAGCAAGCGCCATTTGTGGTCCGAGATGCGAGATCATTCCGACAATGTGATGTTCCTTCGTTCCAAAGTGGAAAGAACGATCTCTGCCTTTCGTGAAGCCACTCATTTTTCCTTGGAATTGAGAGAATAAACGACTGTAAGGAATATTTCTACCAGTGAAAACCCCAAGGTTACGGTGCATCGGTAAGATGTATTCATCTTGCTCAATTGCATTTACGGCACCTACGGATACGGCCTCTTGTCCTATGCCAGAAAACCACTTACTAATTTTCCCTTGGCGTAAAAGGATTAACATTTTTTCCTCGATCATTCGTGGTCTTAAGATCTGCTCGTAGAGGTGGAGAAGTTCTTGGTCACTGTAACCGGTTTTTTTGAATCTCATATTTCAGGATGTAGATAGCAAAATTAAAGTAATGCTGCTATTGCTAAAATTAAAGATCATATTTTTAATTTCGCTCACCTACTAGCAATGATAGCATTCGAAAGTTTTGTTTTAGACAATGGATTGAAAGTAGTGGTTCATGAAGACCACTCTTCTCCGATTGCAGTTGTAAACCTGCTTTATAAAGTTGGCGCTCGTGACGAGCAGTCAGAAAAGACGGGTTTTGCTCATTTATTTGAGCACCTCATGTTCGGGGGGTCAAAGCATGTACCTTCTTTTGATGAGCCACTCCAATATGTTGGAGGAGATAATAATGCCTTCACCTCCAATGATATTACCAATTATTACATCACTGTACCCTCAGTAAATTTAGAAACAGCTTTTTGGCTGGAGTCAGACCGAATGCTTAGTCTTTCTTTCGACCCAAAAGTGTTGGAGGTACAGCGCTCTGTGGTGATAGAAGAATTTAAACAACGCTACCTCAATCAACCTTATGGTGATGCGTGGCTTAAGCTAAGACCACTTGCCTATACAGAGCATCCTTACAAATGGAATACGATTGGGGAGAAGATTGAGCATATCGAGGAGGCTACCATGGAGGATGTCAAGGCGTTCTTTCATCAATATTATGTACCCAACAACGCGGTACTTGTGGTGGGTGGCGATGTAACTTTAGAACAGATAAAGGCACTTTCAGAAAAGTGGTTTGCTCCAATTCCTAAGGGAGTTGACATTGAAAGAAATATTCAGGTTGAACCTGCTCAGCAAGAATATCGCTTATTAGAAGTCGAAGAAAACGTACCGGTTGATGCGCTGTATATGGCCTTTCATATGGCTGGACGCAATGATGGTACGTATCACTCCGAAGACCTCTTAAGTGATATACTCGGGCGCGGAAAGTCTAGTCGCCTTTATCAGGTACTTGTGGAAGAAAAGAAAATTTTCAACGCATTAAGTGCCTACATAATGGGTGCGTTGGATCCTGGGCTTTTTGTGATACAAGGAAAGCTCAACGATAAGTTTGATCTTGAAACGGCTGAGGAGGCCGTCTGGGAATTATTGGAGGAATTCAAGTCAAGCAAGCTAAAAAGCAGGAATTAGAGAAAG
>Ga0222654_1000471_pt1 | contig 26988 bp, 13 predicted proteins | sample AntAcemetagen421_FD_179805 | JGI IMG/M metagenome (GOLD analysis project Ga0222654, IMG submission 179805) | Saline water microbial communities from Ace Lake, Antarctica - #421 | ecosystem: Environmental > Aquatic > Non-marine Saline and Alkaline > Saline | place: Antarctica: Ace Lake...
TTTAAAACCATTTTCATTTCTCCTTTCAATTTGCTTTTCAGTTTCTTTATCGATTTCGCCTATATCTTTATACCCTCGACGCTGGACAATATGATACAATGCACGTCCAAATTCATGATGGCTCACATTACCTTCAATTGCATTTACCCTTAATTGGTACGGGTTTTTATATTTTGTGCCACCTTCATAAGAAAAATCACAAGATAGCCACTTTAAAAATTTCTCGTTTTCAGGAAACTTACGAACCCTCCCTTTTACGTACTTACTCCATATCTCCAACTCTGTTTCACATAAAGGGACAAGTTTAGCAGAAACCATTACTTTGAGCAATTCCCATTTACGATATTTCCTTGCTCTAATCAAGTTTCTTTTTGAGCGAGCTATTCTTCTTTCTCTTGTGGGAGATACATATCCACCTGACTGCCCTTTAGACATTCCGGTATCAAAAATTATAACTCCTTTATCTCTTATTTGCCCATTTTCATTTATAGCCCATCCAGCTGAAGAACTTCCTAAGTCTAAACCAAGTTTTGTCATATTTTTACTAGATCTTTAAAAAGAATATTTATCTTTACTACCGAAAGACAATTCACAACAAGGCTATAAGCCGTAGGAGTTATCTCTAGGCAACTGCTTCTGGTAGTTGCCATTTTTTTTTATCCCTATTTACTTCTATCACCAACAATAATAGCATGAATATTTATACAATTATCCTTCCCCCTAAAATTACTTTATTTTTCTAAAGATTAAAAATTTAGTATTAAATTTTACACAAAATCTTAGTTGTAGAGTTATTAGGAGGTTAATTCCTGATTTTACTGGCATTTGTTCTTCCATTTTTGAGATAAGAAACCCTAGCTTTTGTCAAATACTGACCATATCTCCAATAGAACCTCCATCTACAGATTCCTAACCCTCCTTTGCCCTCCGTCCCCCAATCTTTTTTATCGTTCCAGAAATCCTTACATTTGCTATCTATTTCCAAACCGATAAACCCATTATTCCATGCTTCGAATAGCTGCATTCTTTTTTAGCCTTGGCATTCTGTTTTGTGCAAGCTTACACACCCTCGCACAAACCGATCCTTTGGATCAAGCCATTTCCCAGCATCGAAAAGGCCAGTTTCATATCAAGGCCAAATCAGGCGCTAAGGTGTCCGTGCAACAGCTTTCCCACGAATTCTGGTTTGGAGCAGCCATTGCCAATGGCTTGGGATCCGGGAACATGGATCCAGCAGACCTTAGCCAATACAAGAATTATTTCCTTAAAAACTTTAACAGTGCAGTAACCGAAAATGCACTCAAATGGGCCAATATGGAACGTGAAAAAGGAAAAGTCAACCACCTAACGGTAGAAGGAATTCTGCAATGGACGGAGGAAAATCAAATTCCGCTACGAGGACATAATTTATTCTGGGGCATAGAGAAATTTGTTCAGCCATGGATAATGGAATTAAGCGATGCCGAATTAGAAGCCACCATAAAAGATCGGGCTATTTCTATTGGTCGCCGTTATAAGGGCCGTTTTGTAGAATACGACCTAAACAACGAAATGATCCATGGGAATTATTATGCAGATCGATTAGGCTCTGATATAACCGCCAAAATGGCCAAATGGGTACTTGAGGGGGATCCTGATGCCAAACTTTATCTCAATGATTATGATATACTTACAGGCAACCGACTGGCAGACTACCTTACTCAAATCAGGGGATTGCTGGCACAGGATGTACCGCTGGCCGGTATAGGCGTACAAGGTCATTTGCACGGAAGCACCTTTGACCGACGGGAGCTGAAACGCAGCCTGGACGCTCTGGCTCAGTTTGGCCTACCCATTCGTATCACCGAATTCAACATGCCAGGCCAGCGCTCAAAATTTCATAAAGACACTCATTTGATTATGAGTCCAGAAGAGGAAAAGCAAAATGCCATAGAACTGGTGGATTACTATCGGATCTGCTTTGCCCATCCAGCCGTCGAGGGCATCCTTATGTGGGGTTTTTGGGAAGGAGCCAACTGGATACCGGCCTCTTCCTTATACACCCGGGACTGGCAACCCAAACCTGCAGCTCATGCCTACCAAAACTTGCTATTTGGTACTTGGTGGACGGAGAAAGTGGGTACCACCGATGCTGAAGGAAATTATTCTACGGCTGCTTTTTATGGGAATTACCAAATAATGGTTGATGGGCAAACGAGAAAAATTTCACATAAAAAAGCCAATGGAGAAACCACAATTGATTTCTCCAAGCCCTGATTGATTTATGGATAATCATTCCCTATCAAACTCTCCAAGACTGATTGTTGCCAATTTCTTAACTTTTTTTCCATGTCTCCAGCAATTTCTGGTTGATCGGATAGTATGTTTTTTTCCTCTGCCGGATCTAAATTGATATCAAACAATTCCCTTTTGGTATCCCCATTCTTTCCATCGTGAATGACCAGTTTATATTGGTTGCCCAGCAATGCCCTGGCTCCAGAAAAATCCTGCTCCTGAATGTCTGGATGATGAAAGTTTTTAAAATTTCTGGTGGGAATTCCGTTCATCAATTTCACCAGTGGAGAGGTTCCTTTCTGTAATTCGGGAGCTATATAATCGGCCAACCCTTCACCGTTATTTCTTGGGCGTCCATTCCAAAAAGCAATGGGTTCAGGTCTACTATCCATTTTCCCTTCCAACATAGGAAGGAGACTAATGCCATCAATTGGTCGGTTGGGTAATGGCTGACGGGTAATCTCACAAAGGGTAGGGAAAACATCACTTGAAACACCTTGCATCTCAGTGATAAAAGGGGTTTTGATCTTATATGGCCACTCTAAAACGGAAGGTACACGTGTACCCCCTTCATAGACCGAACCTTTCTGCCCTCTAAACGGAACTGTAGCATTGCCTTCTTGAGGAGTACCATTGTCGCCAAAATACCATAGCAAGGTATTGTCACGCACTCCTTCTTCTTCAAGAAATGCTCTTAACTGCCCAATGGACCTATCCATGGCTGTGATTTCAGCAAATCGCTCTCTCAATACATCCCTTTGAAGTCGTTCTACAGGCTTACCTGTCTCGTTCGAGGTTAACCTAACCATACGATTCCCAAAATCTTCAGGCAAACTATCATATAAGGCGAGGTCTTCTGGTTTTGCGCTATAGGGCTCATGTGGTGAACCATACCAAATAACAATGAAAAAAGGTTGTTCCTTTTCCTTGGTTTTTTGGATGAAGTCAATGGCTTCGGCAATTAATATTTCAGAGCTTTCTCCTTTAAAAACCACGGGGTCAGCACCATTTCTGGAAAGATGCGGATTCATTTCAAAAAAATTATCGTGGGACAAATATTCGTCAAAGCCAAAATGGCTGGGGTTTGTGGGCGAGGCAGCTTTTACCGGACCAAGATGCCATTTCCCTAAATGAGAGGTAACATAACCAGCATCTTGCATGATCTCAGCTATACTGATTTCCTCAGGTCGAATGGAAAAACCTGGTGTAAATGTACCATACCTATTGGGATGCCTGCCTGTGATAATACTCCCTCGGGTTGGAGAACAAACAGGAGAAGCTGAATAAAACCTATCCATACGTACTCCATTCGCTGCCATTTCATCTAAAACAGGGGTATGAAGAAAAGGATGACCATTGTAACCCGTTTCATCCCAGCCGTGGTCATCCCCTAGGAGGAGCACTACATTGGGTAGGGAAGGTTCAGTTTCTACTCTCTTTTCGGATTGACAGGAAAAACCTAGAATTAAGGCAACTAATGGTAACCCGAAAGAAAGGTGATAATTGTATCTTTTCATGGGGTATTTATTTTAAATCAATTTTTGAATTATTCTATTGTTTCCAAGGGGGGAACATTTTGAGAAGCCCCGATATATCCTTGATTCTGATTTATCCTACCCAAAGTATTTTCAGAAATAACCGTTTCAGGAATAGGCCAAAGGGCATTGTGTGGAGAAATACTGTAGGATTGTTGGCCCCAGGTTAAATTGATCTGGAAAAAGACGTTGGTTCTCATTACTCGATCGTAAAACCAATTTTTATCACTGAAATTATCCAAGGAATAACCATTGATATTTTGTTGAGCCATTATATAAGATGCCCTTACCATTTCCCCATGTCTTGGTTCTTCAGTAAATAATTCCCTTGCTCTTTCATCAAAGATGAAATCAATATCGACTTCATTAAGGGCAACTGGCAAAGCACCTGCCCTTTGTCTTACCCTATTTAAATCATTAGCAGCTGCAGAAAGATCTCCTTTCCAAAAATGTGCTTCGGCACGCAATAAATAAGTCTCTGCCAATCGGAATACATACTGGTCTCCATTCCCTCCAGCAGGATTGGCCGCCGGATCCTGTTCAGGAACGAAGGTTTTGTAATGTGGAAAGGAATAATTGTGTTGGAAAGTATCTACGGCTACAGCATAGTTAGCCCTATCAATGGGTTTTCCAAAATCGGGAGAACCGGGATTATTGTAAATAATCTCATTCCACTCTACCCAGTTGTTGTCACTTCTTCTTAAATCATTTTCATAATCCCATATTTCATAAAGGTAATAGGGCGTAGGACGGCAATTACCATTCCCCCTGAATAACGAATCATATTGCAAGCCATCAGCTACGGTTCCAGGGCCTCCAGAACTGTCCCTATTCCGGGAATGCCACCAAGCAGGGTTATAAATCCTAGGAAGCCTACTACCATTAGTCTTGGCGCCATCTGGATCTAAAAACCGGTCAATAACACTTAAAATCGTTTCGGTATTGGCTGGGTCATTCACATTATCCAATCGGTGGAGATCCCAAAATATATTTCTGCTGGGATCTGAAGCATGTATACCAAAGCGCTCAGTCATTAACCCATAAGGTCCTTCTATAACCTTGGAAGCAGCAGCAATGGAACCTTCAAAATCTAAGTTGGCCAATGCAATTTTAGCGAGTAGGTGATTTCCTGCACCTTTTGTTAAAGCCCCAGGATCGGCGCTTTCTGGAAGCCAATCTACCCCCCATTCCAAATCCTCTTGAATTTTATCCAAGATAACCCACCTGGAGTGGGTATAAAAATTTAATTTCGGACCTGTGACCTCCTTTCCAATAAAAGGAACATCTCCATACGAGTTTACTAACCTGTAATACCAATAAGCTCGATAAAAATAGGCAGATGCCAACAACCGATTTCTAATATTTTCACTCTCCCAATCTACATTATCAATCCTTGAAACCATTACATTTGCATTCCTTATTGAATTATAAGCAATGTTAAACAATCTTCCAGGAAAATCGTGATTGCCACCATCGCCTGCGGGAGTTAATACCTGAGGAAAATCCTTGACTACCCTATTTGACTGAGCACCAGGAACCCCTAAATCAGACATCGCATGCTCATTACTTATAGGACCGCGTTCCGCGTAAAATTCGGATTTAATATCCTTACGCATGGTTACCAACAAAGCTTCAAAACCTGCTTCATCTACATAAACATTTTCAGGTGCATAGAATGACAAGGGTTTTGGTTCCAACCATTCTTCAGAGCAAGACGAAAGAATGGTGAATGAAAGGAGGATGGCCAAATTTAATATTTTTTTAGAATTCATCATTTACTTGTTTATTTTTAATTATTTGACCTCTAAAAAGTTACATTTAAACCCATCGAATAAATCCTGGGCATAGGTGATCCTCCTGATTCAGGATCCCAATTTTCCCATTTGTCAAAACTATAGAGATTCCGTATCGACCCGAATAAACGCAGATTGTTTAATTTCATCCTTTGAACGATAGAAACGGGTACATTATAGGCTAAAGTCAGGTCTTGGATACGTACAAATGACCGAGGGAAATAAATGTTATATCCTCCGCCATAAGCCCCGGAAGTAGCCGTTAAGGAACCAAATTGGCTGGACGGATTTTCTTCAGTCCAATAGGGTATCGCCCGCATTCCTCTTCTGTCATAAAGATTACTTGAATTATGAAGAAAATCGGAGACGCTTCCAATATGACCTAAATCCGCTCTGATGAAAACCGAAGCTGAGAAATTTTGCAGGAAAGTGAATTCATTTCTAAGTCCGATGCGGTATCTTGGCTGGGACCAGCCAATAAACTGTTTGTCTTCCAAAGTAGTATAACTTCCATCACTATTGACATCTACTGCTTTATAATCGCCAGGCGACAAACCGTAGGATTGGGCTTCGTCTGTTTCATCCATCTGCCAAACCCCAGTAATATCATAATTCCAAACCCTATCCAATGCCTGTCCGATAAACCATTGATTGGAAATATCAGAAACCTCTCTTGTAATGATCTCACCATTTACCTCAACCTCTTCAAAGTCCCCAAACAGACTTACGATTTTGTTGCGGTTCAGGGAAAAAACAAAATCAGACCTCCAGGTAAAATTATTAGTATTCCTATTTACCGTATTTAGAGTAAATTCTAATCCCCTGTTTTCCAACTCACCAAGATTCGTGGTAATATTATCAAATCCAGTAACCTGAGGCAAATTCCTCTCCATCAATAAGTCTTCTGTAACCATATCGTACATTTCCAAACTTGCATTGATCCTGCCTTCCCATAATCCCAAGTCCAGTCCTATATTAAAAGCCTGCGTTTTTTCCCACACCAATCCGGGATTGGCCAAAGAATTATTAAAAACGCCTACTAAGACCTGGGATCCATTAGAATACAGATTCTGGGATAACCTTGCCAAGGCTGAATAGCGTCCAATATCTCTATTGCCATTAATCCCCCAGGAAAGCCGTAATTTAAGGTTCTCGACCAATTCACTGCTGAAGAAAGCTTCATCAGAAATCTTCCAAGCCAAGGCAGCGGCTGGGAAAATGGCTCTAGGATTTTGCTGACCAAAAGCCGAATATCCATCCCTCCGTAGGGAAGCTGTTAAAAGGTATTTATCCATTAAGGTATAATTTAACCTTCCCATTAACGCATCACCTGTGGAGTACACATCATCATTATTCACCAAATGATTCGTGGCAAATTGCAAGCCATGGAAGGAAAGGTTCTGGTTGGGATTAAAAGTTTCCCCACTTTGATAGGAAAGCCAACTTTGAAACTTTTCAATATTATAAAGAAAGGTCACATCAAAATTATGTATACCAATCCGTTTGTTCCACTTTAGCAGGTTATCCACCATCCATTCAAATATTTGAGAATCTTCTCTTGTGCCAAAACCCCTGGATCGGGTTTGCCCTCCCAGGATAGTCTCTGAATTCCAGAAATTATGGTCCCTCAGAAAGGTATACCGAGGCTGAAAAGACAACTTGTAACTAAACCCAAGTGGCAATTCCAATTCTGTATACAACGTCACAAATAAGTTCTGAATCTTTCTTAGTTTATCCTGTTTGAGATGGTTGACCAAGGGATTTTGAGCTCCTAAATAACCATTAGGAAACCATTTTACGGAGCCATCCTCCTCGAACTTCGATCCGAAAGGGCTTGAGATCAGCATTTGTCCCAAATTGGCTTGCACATTGCTTTCATTTCTTTCCGAAAACTGGGAATTTAATCCCACCTTCATCCAATCTGTAACTTCTGCATCCAAATTAAGTCTTGATCTGATTGTAGAAAAATTATCCCCAGTGATTATGCCTTCATTGTTGATGCTGCCGAGTGACCAATAATATTTTATTTTTTCTGAACCACCACTGAGACTCAGATCATAGTTTTGTCTTAATCCTTTTTGCATGACCTTATCATACCAGTTTTCTCCTGTTCCTGCTAGGTAATTTTCTGATTCTTCCGGAAAAAATAACAGGCGGTTCAACCATTCTGTTGTATTGTCCTGGTTGGGGTTATTGTTATAATTGATCCATTGTTCAAGACTAATATCTCCTGGTAATTCATTTGGATTTTGGTAAAAATAAGCAGGGCTACTGGGGTTCTCCTTAATTAATAAATCCCTCCTGAAATCAGTATATTCTTTTTTATTTAAGGGTCTAACGTCGCTGTTAGTCACCTCAGCCAACCCAATTTGCGTTGTAAAATTGATGGTTGGTTTTCCCGTCTGCCCTTTGGTAGTGGTGATAAGAATAACTCCTGAAGCTGCCCTGGAACCAAAAACTGCAGCAGAACTGGCATCTTTCAGAATGTCCATGGTTTCTATGTCATTTGGGTTGATGTCCTGCAAACTGCCATTGAATATTACGCCATCCAATACGATTAAGGGCGAAGTACCGGCACTTAATGAAGTAGGCCCACGGACTTCCAATGAACTACCACCGGAAGCCGAGGTGCCCTGGTTGGCATTAAAACCAGCGACAGTGCCCGTTAACATTTCTGAAAGTTGGGTTACATTTTGGTTTTGGAAGGTTTTGGCATCTACCCGCATGACAGCTCCTGTCAGGTCACTTTTTTTCTGAGTTCCATACCCAATGACCACCACCTCATCCAGGTCGGTCGGGTTTTCCAGCAAAACAACATTGATGACACTTTTGTTACCTACCTCAATATTCTGAGAAAGATATCCAATAAACGAAAACACGATAGTGGCACCCTCCGGTAATTCGAGGCTATAGTATCCTTCAATATCCGTGGCTGTGCCGACGGAAGTTCCAGGAATAGAAACCGTAGCCCCGGGAATAGGATTACCGTTTTGGTCTGTTACCCTACCTGTAACGGTAATGTCATCTTCAATTTGAAGGACTATTCCTTCAGAAGAAATTGGACTTGGTGCCCTACTTAAACTGTCTCGGCCCGGCGCTTTTGCAGTGCTTCCATTATTAAAGGGAAACAGCAAAAAGCACATTATACCAATTTTAGTCCAGAACATTAATGATTTTAGTAAAGGAAATTTCATATTGGAAGATTTATAATTTTATTTAAAACACCAATAACCTTTGGTAAATGGAAATAGTGTGATTATAAGGTAAGTTCCTGGTATATAGCTATTAATAATGCTTCATTTTTTCATATCAACCAGAAAAGGTTAAGGAAACAGGTCATTATTCTGACGTCATTAAAGTAATAACTTTTTTAATAATTTTCTATACTTAACACTGTTTATTTTAAACTTTTAAATGGCCTATCCCATTTTTAAAACAATAAAAAATGAAGATTATGTCACTAAAAAAATTTAATTTTGTTTCTAAAAATTAAACTCAAAATAGGCAATAGCCATCCTATTACTTCCTGATCCGCCGCAGCGGACAAAATCAGTCAATCGTTGCTATTTTCGTATCACCATAGTAGTGCTATTATCCGTCCAAACTCCCTGATTTTTTTAAAGTTTCACCACTTCCCGATTGAAGTCGGGACTGGCACTACGAATCCAATTACATAGAGCGGGTTTAACCTGCAAAATTTCTCCATTTAATTAACTTTTGCTGGCAAATCGTTAAGCCGGATGGTCTCTAGTTTTTCCTGAATCTTCTGCTTCAGTTCCGCAACAATATCCTCGTAAGCAGGGAAATCTGCCAGATTATTAAATTGTTTGGGATCATGCTGCATGTCAAATAATTCAATGCCTGAACCACCATCCTCATCATAAAGTGTCAAAGCCCATTTTTCATTTCTTAAAAGAAAGGCATGACCGCCTTTATAGGTATTGACTGAAAAAGCCATTTCTCTCGTTCTTATGGTAGGGTCATCTAGTGTAGGTACGAAACTAACGCCTTGAATTTCATCTTCTACTTTTACCCCTGCCAATTCTGCAATGGTCGGGTATAAGTCTATTAATTCTACAAAACTATCAGAAACCTGTGCTTTTTTGCCAGGAATCTTCACAATCAAAGGAACCCTGACTGATTCTTCCTTTAAGCTCACCTTCATCCAAAAATCATGTTCTGCCAAATGAAATCCATGATCAGAGGTGAAAATTACAATGGTATTGTCTTCCAGTCCTTCTTCCTTTAATGTATTTAATATTTTGCCAACTTGGGCGTCCATATAACTGACAGAAGCATAATATGCAGCTATCGCCTTCTTTTGCTGGGCTTCTGTCATTTGCGCATTGAGTGTGGTTACATAATTAATACCACGAGCAGGAATATCATCCCAATCTCCTTGAACTTTTGGCGGAAGCACTACCTGCTCATAGGGGAACCTTTCAAAATAAGGTTTTGGTGCAACAAATGGTACATGCGGTCGAACCAATCCCACGGCCAAAAAGAAAGGTTTGTCTTTATGCATTCGAATCAGCTCAGAAGCCTTATCTGCTGTTTTACCATCGGAATGAACCAGATCGTCGCCATCTGCTTTCACAATTGTCATCACATTCCCACCTTTTCTTGGTAACAAGCCAAATGGGTTGTTTTGCACCAATTCTGCTTCTCCAGCTGCAGTCCATTCCGGCCCCTGACTGTTGTACCTTTCATCCCAGGAAAGGGCATCGTCCGTTCCATTAGATCCTTTCTCAATATCTATGGGCACACCCATATGAAAAATCTTACTAACCCTGGCAGTAAACCAACCATTTTCTTTAAATAATTGGGGCCACATCTTTTTATCAGGCCCAATATTCTCCCTCCCGCTAACATAGCCAAAAGTGCCGGTAGCATGGGGATAGTATCCTGACATCATTGAGGCTCTGGATGGGCCGCAAACCGGATATTGACAGTATGCACGGGTAAATCTGGTGCCCTCGCTGGCCAACTGATCTATATTTGGCGTATATCCGGCCGTATTTTCATACGATGAAACAGCTGTAGTGGTGAGGTCATCAGAAATAATAAACAGGACATTCGGTTTCCCTGATTTTTGGCCATAAACTGCCAAAGGAATTATACTACTTAAGGAATAAATTCCTAAAGCTAGAACGAGTTTAAATATGGTTTTCATGCGATCAATTTTATATTTATTGGACAAGTATAGCATTTTTCTCCTCTCTGTCTAAGTCACTATTTATCTCCGCTTCAGTTAATTTAAATGCTTCTTCTAATTTTTTTACCAAATCTGGTCGATTTTCAGCCAGGTCATTGGATTCAGAGATATCCTCGCTTAGGTTAAATAATTTCCAAGGTTCTAGGTTACTTTCCCTAAGAATTTTATAATCACCCCAGATCAAAGCCTCTTGCCCCTGGTATTTAAAAAACATCGATGCATGTGGCGAATGAGTAGTTTTACCTGTCAACACAGGTAAAGGATTTTTACCGTCATAATACCTGTCTTGTGGCAACTCAGCCTCTGCCAAATCTGCAGCCGCAACCAACAGATCCAAAGACCAAAGTCGAGTGTTGACAGTGGAATTGGCTTTGACCTTACCAGGCCATCTTACCAATGCGGGCACTCGGATTCCTCCTTCCCATAGGGTCACTCCTGCCCCATTCAAAGGCGCATTGGACTGAATGTCCAGGTAGGGGTAAAATGCACCGTTGTCAGAATAGAAAAAAACAAAGGTGTTGTCTGCAATTCCAAGTTCATCCAACGAATTCATTAATCTCCCTACGGCCATGTCTATTGCGGTAACAATAGCATTGAACCTTTTTTTAGGGTCTTTCTCATCGGGTTTTAGTCCATAGGGTTTAAAAGCATAATCTGGGGCTTTCCATATATTTTCTTCCCCTGGTGCTATGTTTCTGCCTCCAGGATGATGTGGCGCATCAAACGGAAGGTAAACCATCCATGGTTTATCTTCAGCCGTTTTCTTATTAATGAAATCAATGGCAGCATTGGCAAATAAATCCGTACTGAATTCACCATGTCTGTTGATGGAGGTAGTATTGTGGTACAGATCGTGTCTTCCTGCATAGACATGAGAAAAATGATCAACATTTCCAGAAGCAATACCCAGGAATTCGTCAAAACCTCTTTCTGTGGGTCTGGATCCTGGAGCAAAACCAATGTTCCATTTCCCAAAGGCCCCGGTTTCATAACCATGAGGACTATTTTTTAATACTCTTGGAATAATGATTTCTGATTGAGAAAGTCCTATCCCATAATTACCAGCCAAACCACCAAGTTGGTAATCCAATTTGTTTCTTTGAGGTATTCTTCCAGTAAGCAAGCTGGCTCTTGATGCTGTGCAAGTCGGAGAACCAGTGTAAAAGTCTGTCAAAATTGCCCCCTGACTGGCCAATTTATTCAAGTTTGGCGTTAGTATCGGAGAGGCTTTATTCAAGAAACTAAAATCCCCATAACCTATATTGTCTACTGTAATAATTAGGATATTTGGAGGTGCTTGACTCTTATTTTTCTGCCTTCCAAAGGAAGGAATACTAATGAAATTTGTACAAATTAAAAGGAAGGCAATTCCTTTGAATGAATTCAATAATTTTGTCATGCGGTTGTTCTATGATTAAAACAAGGGTTGGTATTGATGATATTATCCCATCGACATGGCATAACTCGACAAATCCTACTGCCTAATGTACGCAATATTAAACACTTAAAGTCATGATGAAAGTTATAGACAATCGGCTTTAAAGTTGTTCTTACCTACTCTAGTTGCTAATAATCTTAAATATAAAAATCATCCTTTAACCAATAAAAGATTCTTCATGCATTACTTTTCCAAAAACATCCCGGTGATGAAAACTCATCATTGGATTACCTGATTTTCGGTCCACCTGAATAGATAAGAACCCTCCTATTAGATTGAGATATTGGTGCTCAGGACGAACATCGCCTTCTTCCCAACCCTGAACATGATAATCACTGACAGGACCAGATCCAAATTCCATTAGTCCTGTTTCAGCATCTTTGGAAACATATTGCCAATGCCTGTCCCCATTCACAACAAACATGTTTTTTTGATTTGAAAGGTAGCCCCTCAGCCAGTCTCCTTCATGGCTAAAATTACTGTTGGAATGGTTGTCTTTCTTTTTTTCTCTATCCGGGCCTACTATAGGGGTAGCAGTAAAAAGAAGTTTGAAGGTAGCATCTGATTCAGCCACAGATTTAGTAAACCAATCTATTTGCTCCTTGCCCCAAATACTTTTATTTACACCATCTTCCATGTCATTGGGAGACCTGTACTCCCTGCCTTCCACCATCCAAAATTGTAGGTCTTTGCCCCAACGAACTGTCCTGTAGGGTTTGTCTTCGATTGGAACATTTTCATACCATAATTTTATACCATCTTGAAAGGTCAAATCTCCGTAGGGTCCTTTTCCGAGATAGGCATCATCTTTTAATAAATCATGATCATCCTTGATCATATATATTGGAACTTTTTTAAAAAAATCTCTCAAAGATGGCCAACCATTCATCGCATGCCATTTATGACGCGCTTTTTCGTAATTTTTGGCCAAAGGACCTGGTTTGTCATAATAAATGTAATCACCCGTATGTACAAAAAAATCCGGATTGAGTTTGCCCATACTGTCATAGGTATGAAAACCCCTTGTCTTATCATCAAAACTCCAAAAATACTGGCAGGTAGAGGTAGTTAATAATACTGGAACTTTATCCTTTTTTCCAGGAGCAGTAGAAAAAGAACCTCTTTCATAATTTACTTCACTTGAATCCGTCTTTTTTGCTTCCAATACAATTTGATAACCATGCCCCGATTTGAGATCTTTAATTGGTATTTGAGCTGTGTAATCATTTTCAGGGGTGACATTTGTCCAGGAAGAAGTGAAAACAATACGCGCACGTTTATCTTTTACTATGGCCCTAACCATTCCCTGAACTCCGGCTACAGCACCATCCATTTTATTTACATTCTGGTTCTCATCGAATGCAATAGGATGCCTAAACACCTTTTCTATTCGCTCATGCCTGACAGGATTTGGGGCTGCCTGGGAGCAAAGTCTTGTCCATAGCATGGAAGTCTTGGTATCCACCTCAGCAATTTTAAAGCCATTGGTGAAATAAGGTACGACAGCATTCCTGTTCTTGACCGCAGGACTTGCCCAGGAAGCAAATCTGGGCACTATTGAAAAGGACATTAATCCGGCAATGATTTTTTTGAAGAATTTTCTTCTGTTCGATTTGTTCATTAATAAGTTGTTTTCATTTTAAAGAAAATTTTCTTAGACTACATCCATTTGAGCCAATTAAGCTTCTCCTATTTCTTTTGCATTGACCAATTCCTTGCCATCTATTCTTCCCGGCTGACAATAACTATTGATCCTACCGGACCCCGACTTGTTGTGCCCAAATGGCATAATCATTACGCATCGCTTCAAGCACCTGCGGGTATTGAACACCCATTTCTTTTAGTTCGGTAGGGTCTTGAGACAAGTCAAATAATTCCCAATCAAATTTGGGTGCTTTGGAAATGATTTTCCACTTCCCTTTTCGCATCGCCTGATGCCCAAAGTGCTCCCAATATAATTTCCGGTTTTTCTCCAATGATTCCCCTTTGAAAATCGGTTTAAGGCTTATCCCTCTCAGTGGTTTTATTGGTCTACCCTTATAGATTTGCGGATAAGGTACATTGGCCAAATCCAAACAGGTGGCCATGATATCTACCACGTGACCCGTTTCATAAGTAATTCCCTTTTGGACAATTCCCCTGGGCCAATGAGCTATCATTGGTGTGACCATTCCTCCCTCTTCCAACCATCTTTTATACCTTCTAAAAGGAGTATTGGAGGCTATTGCCCAGGGCTTTTTATACGCAACATAGGAACCGGGGTAACCGATCTCAGATGAAGGGTCATGCATATTTCTTCCGGAAATACCTTCAGGAGATGCCCCATTGTCAGAAAGGAATAAAATCAGCGTATTTTCAAAGAGGCCCTTATCTTTTAATTCCTGTACCAATCTACCAATTCCATAATCCATCCTGTCTATCATGGCAGCGTGTACTGTCATTCTTTTTGACCAATCCGCTTTATCTTTTACCTCTTCCCAGGAAGACACCTCTTCTTCTCTCGGCGAAAGCCTAAATACACTGTCCAGTAAACCCATTCGGAGCATTTTATCGTACCGCTCTTGCCGTAGTGCATCCCAGCCGGTATCGTAACGTCCCTGGTATTTTTGGATATCCTCCGGCAAGGCATGTAATGGCCAGTGCGGTGCAGTATAAGACAAGTAGAGTAAAAAAGGTTGGCCAGATTTATTTTGATGGTGTTCCCGGACATACTTTACCGCATAATCCGAAAAAGCGTCTGTCATGTAAAAATGTTCTTCCGGAGGCTCCCAGGGATCATCGTCAAGGGCCATTTGCCTCAGGCGTAAAGGATCTTTGTCAAGTTCAAAATAGCTGCTACCACCACTAATTAATCCAAAATACCTATCAAACCCTCGGACTCTTGGCCAGTGCTCCTTTTTTTCGCCTACATGCCATTTTCCCGACATGTAGGTGGAATATCCTGCTTCCCGGAGAACTTCTGCGATAGTAACCGATTCATTGTTTAGAAAGCCCTGGTAAGGTCCCGGATCCTGCTCACTTGAAACGGCACTGACCATACCTCCCATCCCTGCTTCGTGGGGATACAAGCCTGTTAGCAATGATGCCCTGGTAGGACAACACCTCGCCGCATTGTAAAACCGCTGAAACCTCAATCCACTTTTTGCCAAGGCGTCTAAATTTGGCGTGTTTATTTCGGATCCATAACATCCAAGATCTGAATAACCCAAGTCATCGGCCAAAATAACAACAATGTTCGGCCGATCGTCTGCCTTTTTTCTTTCTTCAGTTTTGCAGCCTGATGTATAAAATAACGATGCGAGCAAAACCAAATAGCCTGAATTTTTTAACATGACATTCATTTAAATGAAGGGGAAATGGTATGGGTATCGTGTCCAACCAGCACAAATACATTCATTCGACTACCTGATAAAATAAATGGCCCCCAGTGCCATTACTGAGGGGCACATTTTGAAAATCAAAATCAGTACCCGGGATTTTGTATGAATTCACCGGGATTACTTGCTCTATCTATCTGTGTCTGTGGAATAGGACGAACCAAATGCATCTCCTGGATATTTGGAGCTGCGTCCAGATTATACTGCCTGACCCGCTCCAACAAAGTTCCGGTACGCTTCAAATCGTACCATCGGTGCTTTTCTCCTATTAGTTCCCGGGCCCTTTCTTCCAAAATAAAATCCAGGTCGATATCCGAAGCATCCACTTGCATCTGCGCTTCCTTGCCCGGAATTGCTGCGCGTGATCTCAAAACATTCATATAAGTAGCCGCCGCATTAGCATCTCCTTGGCGCCAAGCAGCTTCACTTGCAATCAGGTACATTTCAGCCAGCCTCACTACTGGAAAATCCCGGCGTCCTGCCGCTTCGTTAATACTAGGACGAAGGGGATCCAAAAACTTTAAAAGGGAAGGGTAGTTTCGGCGTTGGTTGGTGCCAATTTCCTGATAGGCATTCACGTTTCCTATCCAATTGCCTTTGTAATCAATGATCCAGTAAGGTGCATTCTGCTTAACTTCATCAGAAACAGGTTCCATGATTATATGTATGGCGGTATCCCCAGGATTGACCTGCTGTCCATTTATTTCACCCGGAATGTTTGCATACCATACCGTTTTGAAAGATCCATTCCAGCGGTCATCAATCTCACGGTCATAAAGGCTAAATAAATAATTAGTTGGCAGGAACCGTTGGAAAGGCCGGCCATTCTCTGTATCCCTCACCATTGCGGGGTTGAAAGTATAGTCAAATATAAAATACAGATGACCTGTATTCCCCGGACCATTTAGTAAAGGATCATCAGTAAACTGGACGGTCCAAATAAACTCATTGTTCGTATCATTATTGATATCCCAAAGATCTGCATAGGGAGTAACCAACGCAAAATCATAATTATTAATCACATTTGCAGCCAGTTCTTCCGCCGCCTGCCAATTACCCAATGTCAAGTGAACGCGGGCAAGAATTGCCTCTGCGGCACCTTTAAAGGCACGTCCGGGTGCTGCCGCACTTGTTGGCAAATTGGCAACGGCAAATTCCAGATCAGGAAGAATGCCACTATTATAAATGGTATTTGCGGGTGTCCGGTTCGCTTCTGTCTCCACACCTTTGGTCTCTTCCAGTGAAAAGTGAACATCCCCCCACTGCTGCACCAGGTGGAAATAGTAGAGGGCACGAAGAAACCTTGCCTCTGCTTCTACTTCTTTTCTGCGGGTTTCAGAAATATCATTAACATCAGCTACTTTACTTATTACTGTATTGCATTGGTTTACTCCTACATATAGTGCATTCCAAATATTGGTGACGGTTGAATTTGTCCCGAGAAAATTAGCTGAATAATTGTTAATGTCCGGATTATTGGCAACTCCACCAAAGCCATTGGTAAAGATATCCGTACCGGTTACAGTCAGGAAAAAACCGTTTTGCTGCCCATAAAAACCCCTAAGGGTAGTATAAGATGCCCTGAGACCATCTTCAATTCCTCTTTCAGTAGTGTAATAGCCATCTGAAGTGGCCAAACTAACAGGATCTTCAATCAATATTTCACTACAAGAGCATAATTGAAATGCCAGAAGTGAACAAATAAATATATTTAAGTATTTCATCATTTCGACAGGTTAAAATTTAAGATTGATACCGAAAATATAAGATGCAGTAGTAAGCGGACTTCCACCGCCCACATTACCGTTTGAAGTTTCCGGATCCACTGTTTTGTATGGAGAAAATATAAAGGCATTATTTACTGTAGAGTAGACCCTTGCTGAAGTTAAACCTAATTTTTTGATCAGGCCTGCATTGATATTGTACCCCAAGGCAATGTTCCGGATCTTAATAAATGATCCATCAAAATAACGGACGGCATCTGCATACAAGGGAGCCTCTCCCGCATTAGGTCTTGGGATGGCATTTGTCGGATTATCAGCAGTCCAGTAATCCATGGTGATGGCATTGTACCGGCCCTGCCAATTGTTGCCTCCAAGGTTATGATAAGAACTGTTAAGCATTTGTCCCATCCGAGCATGAACCAATACCGATAAGTCAAAACCTTTAAAGCTTACCCTATTGGTTATTCCTCCGGACCAACTCGGAACAGTAGATCCCAAAACTATCCTGTCGTCAGCATTTATATTCCCATCAGGCAGTTCGTTTAATTCTCCATCAGCTCCCCTCCCATTCACATCGTTTATGCGGATGTCTCCCGGCTGCTGTCCAATATTCCCGGCAATGTCTGCTTCATTTGTTTGCCATATCCCTCCTTGTTCAAAGCTATAGAAAACATTTATAGGCTCACCGATGAACCACCTGTTTCCCACATCATCACTTTCCCCATCGAATAGCTCCGTAATTTGTTCGCGATTGGAAAAAACGTTCATGCTTACGTCCCAACTCAATCCGGTTGGTTGGTTGATAATGTTGGCATTGGCAGTCAGTTCCCAGCCCGAGTTCCTGGTGCTTCCTATATTTTGCAACACTGAGTTATAGCCGGAAGTAATAGGCAAAAATCTGTTTAACAACAAATTACTTGTGTTGGTAATATAATATTCCAAACTACCGTTTATTCGGTCTTCAAACAAACCGTAATCCATCCCCAAATTGACAGTTTTGGAAATTTCCCATTTCAAATCAGGGTTTGGGATCAGGCTATTTGCATAGCCAAAAGCCGCAGTAGAACCAAAAATATAAGTGGTTCTGCTTAGACCTCCAAGGGTCTGAAAAGCATCAATTGCAGTATTACCCACTTCTCCATAGCCGGCCCTAAACTTTAAAAAGGAAATTTTAGAATCGTCCAATAAATCTTCTTCCGTTAAAATATATCCGGCGGAAATAGCAGGGAAAAACGCCCATTTATTTCCCTCAGCCAATCTGGAAGAGCCATCTGCCCTCCCCGTCAATGTTAGTAGAAATTTATCATTGTAGCGGTAGTTGGCCCTGCCCATATATGATATAAGCCCCCAATCACCAAGAGAACTACCGATACCGGTAATGGTGGAGGAGCTACCCAGATCATAAAACAGGGATTTTTCAATAGGAATATCCTGCCCTGAAAGTGAAGATGATTCAAATCTGCTTGACTGCACCGAAAACAAACCCACCAGATTCAGGGAATGTTTCCCGAAACTTTTATCATAAGAAAGGATATTTTCCTGGGTATAGGCAAAATCCATCTGATTATTTATTGATCCTCTGTTGATGTTTCCATCCAGCATACCGCTGTAGGTGCCCCTTCTGGATAAATTAAAGTCCGGCCCGTAATTTACCCTAAGTTTTAAATTTTCAGTAAACTGGTATTCTGCATACAAATTGGCAAAAATTCTATGCCCTCTGGTTTCATCAATATATTGATAAGGTTCGTAATTAAGTAGCGGGTTGGCCAGCAAACCTTCCCTAGGGTTGGGAAAAGCCAGGAAATTACCCTCTTCGTCATAAGGACCTACCAGTGGTGAATAACCAATGGAGTTGGAATAAGGTGCGTTCTCCATCTGGTTTCTTTCGCTGACACTAACTGTTGCACTAATCCCCATTTTAAGTCTATCGGTTAAATTGGATTCCAAATTCACCCTGATAGCAGTTCTTTCAAAATCAGTCCCAGGAATGTACCCATCCTCCTTGAAAAAAGAACCGGAAACATAGTAATTGATCTTTTCGGTACCTCCACTAACCGAAACCTGATGGTCTTGCTGGCTACCTGTCTGAACGGCCAAATCAAGCCAATTCGTAAACCTACCCGCCTGCAAATTTTCAATTTCCAATGGTGCCAGAAAATTACCATCAAAACTTGGATCATCCCCATCATGTCCTCTCGCTATTCGGGAATAAGCAGCGAATTGATTTCCATCCATAATATTAAGATTCTCAATGGGTTGCTTTACTCCATAGTAACCATCATAACTAACAACCGCCTTACCCGTTTTACCTCTCTTTGTAGTTATTAAAACGACACCATTAGCTCCTCTGGAACCATAAATGGCAACCGAACTGGCGTCCTTTAAAACTTCCATTGATTCAATATCATTGGGATTAAAATCATTAACATTTGCATTTGTTGGAATACCATCTATTACATAAAGGGGTTCGTTACTGGCATTGATAGATCTGTTTCCTCTTATTCTGATTTGCACCGGTGAACCTGGTGAACCATTTGCTCTAACAATATCTACCCCGGCAAGCCTTCCCTGTGACTGCTCCAAGAAATTGCCTGCAGGCGTTTCCTTTAGATCTTTGCTCGATATTGAGGAAATAGCACCTGTCAGATCACTTTTACGCTGGGTTCCATAGCCCACAACAACCACTTCTTCAAGAGAAGAAGTATCTTCCTGCAAGGAAATATTTAAAACGGACTGATTGCCAACGGTTATTTCAGCTGACTGGAAGCCTATAAAAGAAACCCTGATGACTTGGCCTGCTGTAGCAGCGATATTGAATTTCCCGTCAATATCGGTGACTGTACCTGAATTGGTACCTACTACTATAACAGTAGCGCCAGGAATAGGTGAATTATTCTGATCTACGACGGTCCCATTAATAGGTACAGGTAAGGCATTTTCGGGATTGATCGACCCAAATTCCCCGGGAAGGTTGACAGCTAATTTTACTGTATTTGCACTTGCTTGCATCTGGATGCTGAGAGTCAACACAGAAAATGCCACCAACCAAACCAGCTGATAGGTTGTAAACTTTTTTCTCATGGGTTTATTGATTAATGTGATTGAATAAATTGTTTGATTTAATCGCTTAATAAATGAAAGAATTAATTACGGCGTTAATTCACCCTTTCTGATCGTTTTTTCAAAAATTGATATGCCATCTTCGCTGACAAGTCGGAACACAACAGCTGGGTTCTCATTAGAAGGAAGGTAGGTAAATTCACCGAAGGCAAATTTTCCATCAATTCCATACAACTGGGTATCCCAAGAAGGATCTTTGGCAGCAGGCCCTACCCTTGCACCCAAACTTGCCGCTTCAAATTCATAAAATCCGAAATTAGATTTCCTTGGAATGGTAAATCCTCGAGCACCATGCCTGTCTCCTGAAATTAAAAGTACACCACTGATTTTATTTTCTTCTATAAACCTAAAAATCTCTTCTCTTCCTTCTGGATCATTAACACCCCAGGAATCTTTTCCATTGGACACATAATCGCTCCACATAGTGCCACAGGAAAGAATGATAAAAGGCCCTTTACAATCCAATAACTGTTCCTTCAACCAATCCATTTGACCTTGGCCTAGAAAGGATCCTTTTTCTCCAGTTCTGTAGAACCTGTTATCCGTCATGATTATATCAAATGGACCTATTCTGTCCCTTGTAAAAATGCCCTCATTAATTGACTCATCACCATAGGAGGAATTTGCCCAGGAAGATTTAAAGACTTTCCTTACTCCTTCGCGATCCTTTTCGGTATAACCATTTGGTATTCCGGCTTTATCGTTGTCAAAATAATCATGGTCATCCCAAGAGGCATAAACAGGCATTTTTGAGGCAAAACTTTTCCATGCAGGTAAAAAATCTCTCAATAAATAATCTGCCCTATGTAATCCTAAATGGTCATTTCGATCCTGTACAGCAATATCACCCAACAATAACATCGCTTGATTTCCCCTTTTTTGAATTTGTTCTAATAACGTGTGATTTCCCAAGCCCCAACGATGAGGGCATGACCCGAATGCTATTTTCACCTTTTCATTTTGAGTAGCGTCTGGCAATGTGATAATGTTTTGTTCAACCTTCGGTAAAATGGTTATACCATTCACAATGACCTTGTAAGCATACTTTGTAGAAGGTTTTAAACCAGCTATCTTCACAACTGCTGCCAATTCAGTTTCCTTAGTAGAATAGACCGGGCCAAAAATTGAGTTTCCCTCTTCATTGTCTATCCAAACCTCTACTTTCGATGGCTCCAAGGTCCTTACCCAAACCGAAGCCTCGTTTGAATTAATCTGGCCTAGCATGGGGCCTGCTAAAATTTGTCGTTTCTGCTGTTTGATTAGTTTTTTAAAGGAGGTGGAATTCATCAAATCTAAATAGGTAGCATCCTTATTGGCTGACAAAATATTATAAGCCGCTTCGTACAGCATTTTATCGGCATTAGTAGTTGTCCCCCAATAATTCAGGATCTCCCGACTGTCCGTTAGCTTGTTCATAGGATGACCTTGTTCACCGAAATTTTGCGCTTTTATTTGTAGAGAAAATCCCAAGAATAAAAGCAAACTATAGGTTATTGTTCTCATGGGAAGTTTAATGTTCATTATTGGAGAGAATATATTGCAATTGATTTTAATCATTTTATGAGGCATTTTTTTGACAAAGCTTTGTAACTTTTAACTATCAAATTCCACTTGATTCATCACCTCACCTTCTACATCATAATGCCTAAAATCAATTTTTGGTATGTCTCCCTGGCGGAAAACTTTGATACCTAAAAACCCTCCATTCACTCTCAAAAATTGGTGTTCAGGTCGTTTGTCATCCTGAGACCATCCCCCAGACTGGGCGTCAGACACAGGACCTGCACCGAACTCCCTCAAACCTGTTTCTTTATCTATGGAAAAATATTGCCAATGCCTGTCACCATTGACTACAAAAACACCATTTTTTCCAGACAAAAATTGTCTTAACCAATTTCCTTCTTCTTCAAATAACTTATTGGCATGGTTGTCCACTTTATTCTCTCTGTCTGGGCCTACCACAGGCGTAGGGGAAAACAAAATTTTAAAGGTTGCATCAGAAGCCTCCATGGTTTCTGAAAACCACTTCTTCTGTTCTTCACCCCAAATGGTTCTGGGGCTTCCGGCCTGTAGTTCTTTAGGGCTACGGAACTCCCTTCCTTCCACGAGCCAAATCTGTAAATCCTTTCCCCACCTAAATGTCCTGTAAGGTTTGTCTTTTAATGGTACATTCTCCCGCCATACTTTCAACCCTTGCTCCAAAGTGAATTCACCTAAAGGACTGGAATCAGGATAAACATCATCTTTTAAAAGGTCATGATCATCCTTAAGCATGTAAATTGGGACCTGTTCATAGAATTCCTTTATAGCCGACCAGCCATCCATTGCATGCCATTTATGCCTCGCCTTTTCTATAACGGTAGCCAAAGGGCCAATTCTGTCATAATAAACATAATCACCTGTATGCACGAAAAAATCTGGTTTTAGCTGACGCATGGCATCATAGGTTTTGAAGCCTCGATTTTCATCATCGTAATTCCAAAAATACTGGCAGGTGGAGGTCGTTAAATTCACAGGTAAGATTTCCTCCGGACCATACGCAGTTTTAAATTCACCTTCAACTTTTGTTTTATTACTACTACCCAAAGGTGTAGCCTCTAGTTGAAAATGGTATTTTGTACCTGTTTTAAGCTTTGAAAGAGGGATTTGTGCAGTAAAATCATTTGAGGCTTCAGCTGTCACCCAATCAGAAATCGCTTTTGCTCCTTTTGCAGTATATCTTACCCTAACCTTTCCCATTGTACCTTCCACTCCACCATCCATATTTTTCACCGGCTGCATCTCATCAAAATCCAACGGATAAAAATTATTGGCTTTTACCTTGGTTTTACTTTTTTTATGGACAATTGGATTGGGTTTTTCACTGGAACATAATCGGGTCCAAATGATGGCTTCACCTTGTGAAACTTCAGTCACTTTAAATCCATTGGAGAAATAAATTTTATTAATAAACGATGAAAATATTTTTGACTGAACCAAATGATTTTCCTTTGCTACCAAAAGTTTAACTTTTCCCATAAAAAAGGTGAAAAGCACGACACCAAATTTCCCGAAAAAGGATCTCCTTTTATTTTCCTTCATTTTACGTCTATTTTATTGATTTAAAAATCTTCAAGTGTGATTTTCCTTTCCCATCAGTAGGTTAGGGCTCACCTATTTTGTAAAGAAAGCCAGACAAAATTTCGGCTTGAGAATATCAACCATCACGGTAGTGAATTCCCCAATCTACTTTTCATCAACTTTCCATCTCCTTACTATCGGTAGGTTAAACCTTGTTTATGCAATAAAAACCTATTGCATAAACAAGGGTAAATAGTGCAATTTCTTAAATTTAATATCCAGGATTTTGCCCTAAATCTGCTTCAATGTTTTTTTCAATTTCATTAAAAGGAATGGGCCATAAGTTGTTGTGATCCTGATAGAGTTCCCCTACCCAAGGATTATTGGCTCTGGCCCTTTCCACCAATTTTCCCAAACGAGTAAGGGTGAGCAAGCGCAGGGATTCAAAATGCAATTCTCTTAAACGCTCATCCAATAAATAGTCCATATCTAAATCAGCGGCACTTACTTCGGGTGCCTGAGCTCTATTTCTGACGGTATTAATATCGCCTGCAGCTTTTTCCAGATCATTCATTCCCAAATAGGCCTCAGCTCTAAGCAGGTATGTTTCTGCCAGACGTATGACATACCTGTCCCTGAAAGTTCTCTGGGCAGCATTGGTGAGTGACCCAGGAACGGTCTGATCGTTATGGTACAGCTCCGAAGGATGTTGCCCGACAACTGAGGCTTTAGCAAAAACAGGAAAGAAATTTCTTGTGGTATCATTGACCGAACTCAAAGCTATAGGTACGTTGTCTTTAAATACCCATTTACCATTATGGTCTGAGCTGGGATTATTGACCATAAAATCCCTAACAATGTTGTATTCGGAATTCCTCATATCCTGGTCATACCCGCTTTTCCTCCAGATATTATCATACAAATAGCGAGATGGGCTCATGAATCCTGAACCTCTCCCATAATAATTGGTATTGGGATAGGGTATCAAAGGATGTAACGACCCATCATTATTGGCTATTTTGGCTTGCCATAACCTGGGAATTATGGTCCTTTCCAATTGGAATCCGTCATTTCCCCCAGGTACATTAAATTCATATTGCAACACCCAAATGGCCTCAGTGTTTCCCGTAGATCGGTTCTGGTTACCCTGCCTGAACAAATCCCAATAAACATCTCCACCCAAAGTAGGGTGATCCACCATGGATCCAAATCTTTCAGTCATAAGTGCGGTACGGGGGTGATCAATCACCGCCGTAGCAGCATCCACTGCATCTTGGTACTTGCCCAAAGAAATATAAACTTCAGAAAGCAAATGAGAGGCGGCTAATTTATTGGTCCTAGAATCATCCACCTCATCCACATCTGGTAATTCTTCTGCAGCCAACCTTAGATCAGCAGCACTTTGTTGGTATACCTCTTCCCTGCTCGACCGGACAAAATCCCTTCTGGGAGAGGTAACTTCTTCTAAAACAATAGGCACGTCCCCGTATAAATTAGCGAGCATTTTATACATATAACCTCTGAAAAAGGCGGCTTCTGCTTGAATTCGATTTTTCTGTGCCTGAGTCAGTAGGCTTTGAGGGGCTTCTGATCGTCCTATGATCACATTGACGTCATAGATAATCTGGTACGCAGGTTTCCACATAGCCCCATAAACCAGGTTCGTATTGGTCGGGAGAAGTAGAGATCCTCCCCAATCAGGCCGAACCCCAAAATTTTTATGGGCATAAACCATATCCGTCCCATCCCAACTTATTGCGGGAAAATTATTTTGATTATCGCTAGTGAAAAATTCATTTCGCGTCTGAGCATACAAGTTCAAAACTGCTGCATCGAAATCCTTCAGCGTCACGTAGGCTATTTCCGGAGAGAGAAAATCCTTAGGAATTTCTTCTAGAAAACTGTCCTCATTACATCCCAGAGTTGCCAGGATCATTGTTATTATAAGGAAATTATTTTTTATCGTTTTCATGGTGTTGCAATTTACTAGGCCATTATTCATTAAAATCCCAAATTAAGTCCCACAGAATAGCCTTTAAGAACCGGTCTTCCGGTACGGCTGATGTTCTGTCCCGTTTCAGGGTCCCAACCAGGCCATTTGGTCATTGTATACAGGTTTTTACCACTCACAAAAACCTTTAAATTCTGAAGTTTGACCCTGTCCAATAATTCTTTTGGGAAATTGTAGGCCAATGAAACATCCTGAAGCCTAACAAAACTTCTGGCTATATACCTTGTACCGGCTATACCACTTGATACGTTAATATTGGGACGTTCATAAACTGCATCTGTATTTTCAGGTGTCCAATAGTCCAAACCCAGTGGAAAATCAGTGTTGAAATGGTTTTCCTGGTTGATAATCCCCCAACTGTTGATATTATCCTGACCCAAATACCTGGAATTTCCACCTTGGATAGAATTGACAAAAACCCTTAAAGTCCAATTTTTATAAGCCAACGTATTGGAAATACTGAAACGAAAAGAAGGTTCTGTGTAACCGATGATGCTTCTGTCTCCAGGATCGATGCTCCCATCTTCATTCATATCTACTACCTTATAGGCTCCCAAATCAGAATATACAGGTATCTCATCATTGATCTGATATAAACCATTGATGGAATAATCAAATATCGCATCCAAAGGATAGCCAATGAACAAGCCCTCCGAAACCAAATCATCTTCTATTCCATCTCCATCGAGGTCAAAGCCTAACAATTCTCTCAATTCATTCCTGTTTCTTGAAAATATAAATGAACTTTCCCAAGAAACCTCCTTGTTTCTGATATTAGCTGTGGTGATTGCTATATCCAAACCCTGGTTATGAATTCTTCCAAGATTGTCAGGAAAGGTTTCAAACCGGCTTATACCAGGAATATCTACTTGGTACAATAAATCCGTGGTTTCATTATTGTAATAATCGACGGACCCTGTGATCCTGTTTCCCAGAATGGCAAAATCAAGCCCAAGGTTAATACCAGTTGTGGTCTCCCATTTTAGATTTGGGCTTGCCAATTTATCAATGGCTTGTGTATATACTGGTGTCCCATCAGCAGTTATATAATTAAATCCTCCGGCTACTGTTGCCAAGGTTTGGTACCGTCCTACGGTACGGTTTCCATTGGAACCATACGAAACCCTTACTTTTAAATTGTTCAACCAATTAAAATTATCGGCAATAAAGGTTTCTTCGCTGGCTACCCAAGCGAATGAGAGGGATGGAAATAAGCCAAATTTATTCGTTGTTCCAAATCCAGAAAAGCCATCCCTTCTGATTGTCCCTGTAAATAAATAGCGGTGGTCATATCCATAAAACAAACGGGCCATTTGATACAAACTGGTTTCATCCCAGCCTCCAGAACTGGTCCTTTGCTGATCAGCACTTCCAGATTGAAGGTTATTGTATCCTAATGCTGTATTGGCATAAATAAAGGAGGTTGCCTGCGTATATTCTG
>Ga0222654_1000472_pt1 | contig 26985 bp, 26 predicted proteins | sample AntAcemetagen421_FD_179805 | JGI IMG/M metagenome (GOLD analysis project Ga0222654, IMG submission 179805) | Saline water microbial communities from Ace Lake, Antarctica - #421 | ecosystem: Environmental > Aquatic > Non-marine Saline and Alkaline > Saline | place: Antarctica: Ace Lake...
CAATGAAGATTTCTTCTACTGTACCAATGTATCCACCCGTTTGATACTTCACTTTTACCATGGGGTTAGACACTATGGTGCCCATTGACATCCGGTGGCGCATGGCTGTTTTCCGACTGTTGACTTTGTATTTGCCGTCAGCTTCTATTTCTACTTTAGCATACTCGTCATAGGCGCTCAAGCTGCTACCTCCTGTCGTGATAAATTCTAGGCACCACTGCCATTCGGCTAGGCTTAGGTCTTCGTAAGCATGTGAGGATTTGACTTGTTTAAACGTTTCTTCTTGATAGAATCCAGGCCCAACTGCCAGTGTAACGAGGTATTGGATCAATACATCGAAGCACTTTTTAAGGGGGATTCGGCTTTCGAACTGCTTATTGGCGATGGCTTGCTTTAATACTGCTGCTTCAATCAGTTCGAGGGAATGGGTAGGTAAAAAGTAAACTTTACTAGTGGCACCCGGTTGATGCCCACTTCGTCCAGCGCGCTGAAAAAATCTCGCAACGCCTTTAGGTCCGCCTACTTGAATGACCATGTCTACTGGCCGAAAGTCCACGCCTAGGTCTAAACTCGAAGTACACACAACGCATTTCAGTTTACCCAAGTGGAGGTTTTCTTCTACCCATTGTCTTACACCGAAGTCCAACGATCCGTGGTGCATGGCAACAAGACCAGCATATTGTGGAAGCTGTTGCATCATCTTCTGATACCATACCTCAGTTTGAGACCTTACATTGGTAAACATAAGGGTGGAGGTATGATTTTCCAGTATTGGAACAATTCGTGGTAGCAAGTGAATGCCTAAATGTCCTGACCACGGCAAGGTCTTTACAGAATCGGGTAGGATAGACTCTATTTCAATTTTCTTATCTACGTTGGCGCGAATGGTTTCGCAAGTAGCGTATTGCTCGCCTAAGAGGACTTTTGCCGCTTCTTCAAGGTTACCAATGGTTGCTGAAATCGCCCATGTTTTAATTGGTTTGTCCTTCAGGTAGCGCATATAGGCCAAAGCAAGTTCCATCTGGACCCCACGCTTGCCGCCAATGAGTTCATGCCACTCGTCTACAATCACAGCTTTTACCGTACCGAAGGTTTTGGGGGCATCTTTCTGTGCTAGCAGTACATGAATACTCTCTGGTGTGGTGACCATTGCTTCGGGCATCTGCTTCTTTTGGCGCTGCCTTTCTGCTTGGGTGGTATCACCTGTTCTTAAAGCTATGTTCCAACCTAGGTCTAAGTCATCACTGACTTCTTGCATAGCGGCTTGAATGTCTTTGGCGAGGGCCCTGAGTGGAGTTACCCAAATGATTTGTAGGCCTTTGGTCTTTTTTGGAGCATGTAGTGCTTCGATTACGCAAGCCAACCAAATGGCATAGGTCTTGCCGCTTCCCGTTGGGGCATTGAGTAGTCCACTTTTACCTTGCAAATAGGCTTTCCATGTCTCTCGTTGAAAAGGGAAGGAGGTCCATCCTTTAGATTGGAACCAGTTTTCGGCAGGGGAAAGATCAATTTTTTCTTGTGGCAAAGCGTTCAGCTAAAGCCATGAATTTCGTTGATTCTAATGAGCTATGGAAGTAAAGTCTAGACTTAAAAAGTCGCCTGATAATCAATACGCATATCTAGCTTACGTGTAGAACCATTTGGCGATTGCAGCATTCCCAATCCGCCAGGGTAGTATCCTGTTCGTTTGTTGATACAAATGATGGCAAGAAAGTTCGCGTCATTCGGATCGAACTGGTAGAAGCCACTTTTATTCGGGGTGATGATGATTTTAGGCTCAATTTCGGCTTGCTTAATCTTTTTCAAGTCGTAAAACACCTTTCCATCTTTTAGGTAAGATGTTTTATCCAGAATTTCTTTTGTGCTCTCTTCAAAAAGAAGGATTTCAAATCGAGCAGGAACAGGTTCTCTAGTATTCAACGAATCAGTCTTCGAGAAATCACCTTTGTATAGGTTCATTGTACCATAGTAGCCATTGAGAATGGTAGGCTCGTTGATCTTATTACTCATTTTCACATTAAATGTGAAGAAGTAAGTCTTTTGAGGAACATCCTTCTTGTTACAGCTCGCTACAAGCAGTAAAACAGAAATAGCCAAGACCAGTTTATTAAAACCTCTCATTTGATATGCATTTTACGGGCACGAAGTAAATAAATAATTCTGCCAATCGAGAAGGTGAGTCGTTAAAGATTCATAAAGAGGTGATCAAGTAAATGAAAACTTCTATTTGCTGGTGGACATGCTTCATCATTACTAGCCACAAACCAAAGCTGCTAGTCCTAGTGAGCTTAGATTGGAGTGCACAAAAAAGGCATCTCGATGCTTCGAGATGCCTTTTTCAATAAGTGTTTTTTAGACTATTTATTTGTCCAGTAGTCTTTCAATACGACAGCTTCTTTTGTGATGGTTTTTCCACCGGCTTCCAATACTACTTGGAAAGTACCTGGCGTTACTGGGCCAGTTACATACTTAGCGGCTGCCATTCTCTCTTCAAGATCGCTTCCCGTCATTCCGAAACGCTCGAAACGTGCTTTCATTCTTTCCATATCTTCGGCAGAACGTTCGCTAATGATTCTTGAGAAAGGCCATACCGCATGGTTTAATCCAGCTTTAGCATCAACTTCCATCACATACACCTCACGCTTACCTTGCATCACTTTTAAAGTAGCTTTACCGCCAGTTGCATGGTAGAAGTAGATGTGTGAACCTGGTGTTCTGCTTTCACCATTGAAGTTGGTATAAGCCGAAACGTTTCGAAGCTCTCTTAAATACTGAACACTTGGTGTAATGTCGAATAGCTCCATACCGCTGTTCATTACTGCTGGCGTCATGCCTTGCAGAGAAGAAATATCAGCGATGAAAATACCACGTCCGTGAGTCGCTACAACGAGCTCATTCTCTCTTGGATGAATCGCCATATCATAAGCAGGGTTAGTAGGCATGTTGTTCATGAACTTCGTCCAGTTACTACCGCCATCGATACTCGCATAAACACCTAGCTCTGTTCCTGCGAATAGGAGGTTAGGGTTCTTGTGATCTTCTCTGATTACGTTTACTCCTGCTGCAGGGATTCCATTAGAAATTGATTTCCATGTTTTTCCGTGGTCTGTCGTTTTGTAAAGGAATGATGTGAAATCATCTCTTCTCATTCCGTTGAAAGAAACGTAAGCCGTTCCCGCATAGTGATTGGAAGATTCGATTCGCGTCACCCAATACTCTGGGTTGTTCGGAATGTTAGCATTTAACAATGTCCAGTTTTTACCACCGTCTAAAGTCACTTGAACGTTTCCATCATCAGTACCTACCCACATTTCGTCAGGGTTCAATGGAGATTCTTCCATGGCCGTAATCGTTCCGTACTGGATTTTACCTGTACCACCTGCTTTTACCGCATCGTTTTTACTTAAGTCAGGACTAATTACTTCCCAGTTTTCTCCTCTGAAAGTTGACTTCAACACTTTATTACTCGCGTGATAGATCACGTCTGTATCATGTGCCGATACAATAATTGGGGCATTCCAATTCCAACGTAAGCTTCGATCATTATAACGAATCCCTTTAGACTCACCAGTTTCCATGTCCAATCGACTTAAAGGACCGAATTGCGATTCGTTGTATAAGTACCTGTTGTTGCTTGGGTCAGGTACGTTATACATACCATCGCCACCACCAACTCGAGCCCATTGCTCATAGTTGATTGAACTACCGTCTCTCATTGTACTTGGTCCTTTTACAGAACCATTGTCTTGAAGACCACCATATACATTGTAAGGATAGTCCATGTCAAGTCCTACAGCATAGAATTGTGCCAAAGGAATTTCGTCAGGGTGATACCAAGTCTTACCAGCATCGTATGTGATACCCATACCGTGGTCATAGCCTAAAATAAAGTGATCTGAGTCTGCTGGATCGATCCACATGGCATGATTATCTCCTCCGAAACGGAAAGCAGTATCCCAATTTTTACCACCATCTTTAGTCTCCCAAATACGAATACCGATTACATATACATGGTTTTCGTCATTCGGATCAACTCTTACTTGCTGATAGTAGTAAGAAGGAGCTCCTCCAATATCTACACCCTCAGGGCTGATCATTCTCCAAGTAGCACCACCATCGTCAGAACGGTACATTTGCACACCTTCTATTGACTGGCCTCTTTTAGGCGCGATTCCTACTTCAAGCATATTTCTACGCTCTTTGTCGTTGATGCCTTTGATATTGACATTTTCAATGTTAGCATAAACTACATCAGAGTTGCCTGGTGCATAAGCAACACCAATTCTTCCTAAGAAGCCTCCAGGTAATCCTTTAGAGAGCTTGCTCCAAGTTTTACCTGCATCTGTACTTTTGTAAATTCCACTGCCTTCTCCACCTTCGTTGAAAGTCCAAGGTCTTCTGATTTTATCATAAGCAGCAGCGATAATGGTATTTGGATCGCCTGGGCTCATTGTCATATCAACAACCCCGATATACTTGCCGTCTTTTCTTTTCACTTCTAGAGACTTTGTCCAAGTTTTACCGCCATCGGTAGTTTTGTAAAGTCCTCTTTCAGGATTTTCTGAGTATAAGTGACCTAAAGCAGCTACATAAACTACGTCAGAGTTAGTCGGATCGATTAGAATACGACCGATGTGATGTGATTCTGGAAGCCCCATATTGGTCCAAGTTTCACCACCATTGGTGGACTTGTAAACTCCGTTACCCCAGTAGGAGCTACGTGAGTTGTTTGCTTCACCAGATCCAACCCAAACCACACTCGTGTCTTGTTGATCTACGGCTACTGCGCCAATTGATATAATGTTCTCATTGTCGAAAAGCGAGTTCCATGACTGTCCGTTATTGACAGTTTTCCATAAACCGCCCGAAGCAGTAGCAGCATACATCACCTTTGGTGCGTCATCTACTACAGCAAAATCTACATAACGTCCGCCTTGACGTGTAGGACCAATTTCTCTGAATTTGATGCTTTCTACGACTTGGCTAGGGATTTTCTGAGCCTGTGCATCCTGTGCTCCAATAAGAGCCACTAGGGCAAAGCCTGCTAAAAGTCTAATATTATTGAGGGTTCTAATCATGATAATTTTAGGGTTAGAAGTGTTTAAAATTACTTCAAAAAGCGGTTAAGGCAAAAAGCAGAATATAAGTTTACATAAGTGGTATTTCTACTAACATTCGGTGATTGAATAAACCATATAGGGGTAAAGGCTACATCAACTGTTTATCAGTTAGAAAGATGTAATGGGAAACCCTTCATCTGGACTACCAAGAATTCCAGCGCACACTGGAATTCTTTTTTTTAGCCTAATTTTAATCCTATGAGGTTACGCTACCTAGGCGTCTTTTTACTATGTACTATCCATCTGATGTCACAGGAGGAAAAGACGCTTCAAGATTATTTAAATACTGCCACTCAGGCCTATGAGGTAAAGGATTACAATCTCTTTTTAGAGAATATCCGTCAGGCAGATGAATTGCGACCCAACCATCCAGCGATTGTTCCTAAAGTAGCTGCTGCATGGGCTTTAACTGGCCGAAAGATTCGAAGTATTCAAAAACTGAATCAAATGCTGCTAATTGACGCGAATTTCAATTTCGTGGATAACACGGACTTTGACAACATCCGGAAGCACAAGTACTATAAACGACTACTAGCCCTTCAGGTAAGACTGACTACAGTAGAGGTCAACGATGAGGTATTTAAAACAATCGATGCTGGTTATCTCCATCCGGAAAGCTTTGTATTGCTAGAGAATGGTGAGATACTTCTTGGTAGTGTTCGTGAAAAGAAAATTGTAAAGGTGGCTACCGATGGAACGATTTCAGACTGGTTAGAAACTCCCTATGCTGTACTAGGCATGAAAGCAGACTTTGAAAGAGGCTTCTTATGGGCAACTACGGCTGCTTTGCCAGAGATGTTAGGCTTTAACCAATCGGATAATGGTAATTCTATTGTGTTACAAATCAACCTTGAGCGTGCTGAGATCATTCAGGGCATTAGCTATGATGAGGCATCAATAATTGGTGATTTGGTATTGGATAGTGAAAATAGACTATGGCTTTCCAATAGTATGACACCATTTATCAGTCGTAATGGAACGGATACGACAAATTACCTGGGAGCATTTAATCGCCTTCAATTCGATCTATCCGATGCCTATTTCAGCTTACAAGGCCTCACATTAACCGATGATGAGCGCTTTCTATATGTCTCAGACTACGTGAAAGGGATTTTTAGAATTGATATAACCGAATCAGACTTTGATGATGTTTTCGCACCAGAAACAATGCTAATGAAGGGAATTGATGGCTTGTACTATTATAAAAGTAGTCTTATAGCAATTCATAACGGCACAAAGCCCTATCGCATCATGCAGTATTTCTTAAATGAGACAGGTCGCAACATTGAATCAGAACGTGTGATTAATAGAGGAGGAGCCAGCCTTGGTGAACCCACATTGGGCCAAGTAAAAGACGGTTATTTCTATTACCTTGCCAACAGCCCATGGCAAGCGTATGATGAGGAAATGAATTTGGACCTTAGCAAAGTGAAGCCTATAGAAATCAGAAGATTTAAACTGGACTAATGTCTAAACCGAGAAAAGATGAGCCCTTGAAAATACCACGCTATCGCGGTGGCGAAAGTGCACTCAAGGCATTTGTCGAATCTAATCTTAAGTATCCTCAAGAAGCCTTAGATGAAAAGATTGAGGGCCCAGTAGAGGCATCCTATGATGTTGATGGCTTGGGTAGAGTAGTCAATGTTAAAATCCTTACTGGTTTAGGCCACGGATGTGATCAAGAGGTGATCCGTTTGGTAAAACTCCTAAAATTTGAAAGGGTCTTTAACAAGGGAAGAAATGTCACCGCACATAAAAAACTCAAAGTGGACTTTAAGCTGCCCAAGGCAAAACCCAAAACACAGCAATTGAATTACCAATTGACTACAAAAACAACGAAACAAGCGCCTGCTGAGAAATCAAAACCTAAAAGTTATTCCTACACGATTAATCTGAAGAACTAATCTAGTAATTAAGCGGATTACTTCCTGTGAGTTCCCAATGGCCTAAGGCAGTTGGAATACTACCACTCGCATTCATGCGGTCAAAGAACTCTTTGATTTCGAAAGGTTCGCCTGCAGCCTCCTTCATCTTAGCGAATTCTGCCAAAGCACTTTTTACCAGGTGTTTACCAGTAATATAGCTGCTGCCATACCCGGGTTGTCTGAGGTATAAATGCTGTTCGAAGATCAAAAGCTCCTTCTCTGTCTTCATCCAACCACGTGGAGTGTATTCCGAGTGGATGCCTCCAGCTTCTTCCATTGTCATTTCATTGGCATGTGCGTAAAGAGAGCCAAGGCCTCTAGCCGCACGCTGTGCAATCATAATGTAGACAATCTCTCTAGATCTCGGTGAATCTTCGTATAAACCAGCATCCATAAAGAGTTCTTCAACGGCAGTGGCCATGCCTTCATTTCTAGAATCGAAAATATTGTAAAGGACAGGGCCTCTTCTCACGATACTCTTATGTGGGTCATTGTCCATGATCGCCAATTCAAACCAGTGATAAAAGTGGGAGTAAAGTGGTCGAGGATCATAATGCTCACCAATGTAAAAGAAGTTCCTTTTGTCCTCGGGTATAAAAGTGCCTAAATGTTCTCTTAAGGCAGGCTCAAAGTAATCTTTAACGGTCACAATGTTCTTTTCTTCCAAGAAGTTCATCAAGCTGGTAGCCGCCTTATCGGCCATTTTATCATAGGCCTCTGGCGAGTCTGCTGCCTTTAATTCAGGTAAGTCTTTGTTCTTATGCTCTTCCAACTTAAGTGCAGACCATGCACTGACTAATTCTGTTTTCAAGAGCATCACTTCATCTTCCCACGTCATCGGGACAAGGTGAACGTTTTGCAAATACCACGAATAGGCCTCTTTGCCGATACCCGAAGGACCCGTTTTTGAGGCGGATTCACTTTCTAGCCAAGAAACAAGTTCATTGGTTGATGCAATGGCTTTATCAATCGCAGAAAGTATTTCATTGTCCTCAGAAAGTCCTGGTAGAGTTTTTAACCCTTTTAAATCATCGCTCTGCGTTCTGATATCTCGGATACCAGTCACCCATAGGTCTCTGGCATTGCCGGTAAGATTTTGCTGTGCTTCTGTATTGAGGGAAGGTATCAGCGCTAAGTCTGAGATGAATTGCGCACGTTGTGTTTGATCTAATGGAAAGTCATACATCCATACTTCTGTGGTACCATGATGTGTAGGTCCTTCGTGTGCAGGAACGTCACTGCGTGCCATCCAGATGGATTTGTAATAGGCAGGGTCGCGTACCCAAGGTTTTAGTGTTTTATAGTTGAATTCATAGCCGTTCATTTCGGCCCAAACGATCATCCAATCTACTTGTTGATTGATTTCCCAATCAGTCGTGTCCATATTATCTAATCGACTTCTTAATTGGAGGAAGTCATCCCAACGATCATCGAAAGTAGAGGCTGTGTAGTTGGGAGCACCGTTCAGTTTAGGAGGGTTTTCAAAGGTTCTCCAGTCGTTGAATAATGAGGCTAGGTCTTTATAGTCACTGGTTTTTATGGCTACGGTTCCTTTTGATTCGCAGGCTAAACAAAGGCAAAAGGCCAGTAAATAGAGAGGGGTGAATTTGACTTTCATAGTGTAAGGATATCCATAAAAATAAGGAATCGCTGAAACTTACATATGAAAGCGAGAAAAAGTAAGCAGCTAGTCTGCTAACATTCACCGGTTGCGGGGTCGCAGCTTTCGCCTTCTGCAATTACTTCTATAGGAGAAACAGAGGCCAAAGCTTCCAACAATACTTGACTAGGCTGCGCTCCGCTAATGCCATATTTGTTGTTAATTATAAAGAATGGAACTCCAGATACGCCAAGCTGCTGGTAGTGTGCAATCTCACTCTTTACCGCATAGGCAATAGAATCATCTGCAATGATGTCGGCTACTTTTTCAGCACTCCAGCCAAACTCAGCCATTATTTCGTTGAGCACTTTGGTGTCATTCAAATGCTTAGTTTCTTCAAAGTAGGCCTTCAGAAAACGTTCTTTCAAAGCATCTCGAAAACCTTCGTTACCCGCGACATGGAGTAGCTGATGCAAATGAAGGGTGTTGACGGCTAACCAGTTAGGGCCAAAATCAAAATTGATTCCAACTTCTTTCCCCACATTGCTCAAGTGATCGGTCATGCCTTTCATGCGCTCGAGATCTCCAAACTTACTTGTTAGGTAGGTGTCTCTGTCAAGCCCACTCTCTGGTATGTTTGGATCCAATTGATAGGGGTGCCATTCCACTTTTACTGGAGCGCCTTTCCACTCTTTTAAAGCTGACTCTAATCTCTTCTTGCCAACATAGCACCATGGGCAGGCTACATCTGATACTACGTCTATGGTGATGGTTTCTGTACTCAAAATATGCTCGGATAAAATGTTCAACTACTAAAGGTTATCTCTTCCATATTAGTTCAGGAATGGTTTGATCTTTAGAAATAATTTTAGCAGCTTCTAAATGAAAAATAACACTTTTGAGCATCTTATCACTTACCCAACTGTCAGGTGCCCACTCGGTGCTGTGGTACCATCGCTCGATGTCTTTAAGTTTTTGATCGTAGCGTTCACTCACTAGCGGAATAAGGCTTTCGTCTTGCATAAAGCGGTGGCAGCTGGCTTGAATAATGTCTAGCATTTCATCAATAGCTTGTGGGTGTTGCGCGAGGACCTTATCACTAGCCGCAATCACGAAGCAAGGCCAAGGGGTTAGGTATTCTCCGATTCGCCTGATTTGTCCTGAATCGACATAGGGTTTGGTGGTATACTTTTCCCAATAGAAAATATCGGTTTCAAGGGCGTTCAATGAAGCTAATGCACCATCGAGGTCATTGATCACTGTAAACTGATCCTCTTTCATTATTTTACCTTTACTGTTGGCATTTACAATGGAAATCAAGTGAGAGCCAGAGCCGAACCTGCTGATGGCATGTTGCTTGTCGAAGATCGAATCTTGAGGCTGAATTGGGTTTTCTATTCCGGTATGGATTCCCCAAGTCAAAGGTGTAATCACGTATTCACTGATGATTTTGCTTGGGTTGCCTTTGATGATATCTGCGATCATACCCTCGGTTAAAAGAATACATATGTCGATTTCATCTTCTCGTAAGGCTTTAGTCATTTGACCTGTGCCTCCCGGAAAATCAGTCCATTCTAAATTAATACCACTCTTGGAGAAGGTGCCGTTTTCCTTAGCTAAGTGAATAGGAAGGTTGAAGTGCTCTGGAACTCCGCCTATGCGGATGGTAATCTCACTCATTCGTAAAGATGTGATTTATTAATAATGTCGAAATTAGGGTATTGCAAAAAGAAATGGTGCTCTTCTGGAAGAAAACGATGCCAACGTTTGATGCATATTACCGAACTACCTACCTCAGCTTTATTAATTGTCATTCTTTAATTTCAAATCCCAGGCTGAGATGGTTTCAATCATTTCGTAAGCAGTCCAGTCGAACTTAAGGGGAGTGACGGTGATAAAGCCTTGTTGATATGCGTAGGTGTCGCTTGCTTCGTCTTTAGAACGCGATAAGCCCAGTCTTTGCGTATAGACCATGTTATTACCAGTTTCACTTTTTAAGGTGTAATTCCCCATGTCTAGATAGGCATCTCCCATAGGTCTAACGGCTATACCTTTGAGTTCTCCAGCAGGGATATTGACAGAAATGACCACACCTTCTGGTGCACCATCCTTTTGATACTTACGGACTAATTGCGCAATGAACAGGGCAGAAGCTTGTGTATTGACTCCTCTGACTTCTTGTGACACTGCAATAGCGGCTATATTGTAAAGGAGTGCTTCCATGGCTGCTCCAATTGTTCCTGATTGATGAGAGATATCGCCTACATTGGCACCACGGTTAATGCCTGATATGACCAAGTCGAAAGGATTATCTTTTCCTAAAACACGTATCCCAAATTGTACCGCATCCGCTGGACGCCCACTCACTGCATATCCAAAGAACTGATCATTATTAAAGATCTTTTCAACGGTGAGCTCCCTACCATCCGTAGATTGGCTGCTGCCAGACTGGTTTTCAGCAGGGGCAGCGATCACTACTTCTACGTTGGGAAGCTTAGCAATTTCTTCGCTAAGCGTTTTGAGCAGAGGAGACTCAATGCCGTCATCATTAGAAATAAGGATGCGATACTTCTGTGCAAAAGTGGTGTTTGAAAGAGATGAAAAGAGAATACTTAAGAGTATTAATCGCTGAATAGCCTTCATATGGGTTACGGTTTATCTCTCCAAGATAAATAATCCAAAGGTTAATAATCTAGGTTTTTAAAACTGTATGATGAATGGGTAAACGTTGATCTAGTCTTTATTTGCTGGTGTTGCAGAATTAATGATACCTGTTGCAGTTTCAACGTCCTCAGCAGTTACGAACAGTTTACTCCTATCTGTTGAACCGAAGCCCGATACTAAAGCAGCAGTAGTTTCACTTTTAATATGGGCTTGAATGCCAACATCTTCTAAACGCGCTTTGATGATTCTAGATTCAAAATCAGTTCCTTCGAAAATTAGTTTAAGTCCATCCATAGCGTGTTTTTTTAAGAGTAACGAAAATTATGGTCTTCAGTTATAGCGGAATCAATAAAAGCACATGACTTTTGCCATTGTCTTTTCCAAGTATACTTCTTTCACAAGCATTGATCACTACATTGATCAGAATAAGGTTCTGCCCGTGATGTATGATTACATTGGTTCTCTAGCCGCTATCTCAGCTTTGATTTTCTTCATGTTTATCATCTGCAAAGGGATCATTCCGCCACATGAAATGGCCACCGCGAACAAAGCAATAAAGGTTGAATTATCTTCTTTGGTTAGTAAACCATAGATATTCACGGCTATCAATAAGCCAACCACTACAGCCAGTACAATCGTAATTCCTTTAAGCATGCCCAGGCTGGCTTTTAGTTGCTCTGTGGTTTTGTTTTCGAAGGTGTTTTTTTCCATGATAATCGTCTCGATATCTGTTGATGTGCCAATTTATCCAAAAACTATAGAATATGCAATTGACTTAAGGAGTAAAGAAAAACGCCAATATTGCTGCTAGGCTTTTTGTTTTTTAACTAAGAATGGTCCGTTCTTAATTGAAGGAAGGAAAGAAGGACTACCAATTAATAGTTATCTTGGGTGATTATTTTTTAGACTTAAATATATGCCGTTATGAAGAATAAGTTTCTTGGAATTTTATGTATGTTGCTTTTTTTGGTTTCTGCTTGTGACAATGATGACGACCAAGAAGCTAGCAGAGGCGCTGCATTAGTAGGGGTTTGGGGTATTGTCAACGGAGGAGAATTTTCTTATTTGACGCTTTTATCAAATAATACATTCCTGTACGCAGAAAACGACTTATCTGTAAATTCAGGTGATGAGAATGGTTTAGAAGTTGGAACATATGAGTATGACGCTAACACTGAAGAGATAACATTCACAATAGTATATGATGATAATGCACCTGGTGCTGATTCAGGAATTGGTGATATCGGAACCCCGGGGACTTTCAATGCAGAACTCTTAGACGACAGTTCAAGATTAAGCCTTGCAGATGGTGAATTGATCTTCAATAGAATGGAGTTGACAGCTACTTCCCCGGTTATTGGTGTTTGGAGTAGACTAAATGGGTCTGAATTTTCTTATTTGGTACTTTTATCAAACAGTACATTTCTTTATGCAGAATATAACTTGGTTATAAGCTCAGGCGCTGAGAATGGTTTGGAAGTAGGTACTTTTGTTTACGAATCGAGTCAGGAAGCATTGATATTTGACATTACCTATGACGACAACGATCCTGGAAATGATTCGGGCGTTGGGGATATTGGAACTACAGCTACGCTTGACGCTGTGCTTTCTAATGATAATAATATATTGACAGTTGCTGGACTATTGCTTAGAAAGGAATTATAGGTTGTAGCATTTAGAGACTAAATAAAAAAAGCTTGAGCATTAATACTCAAGCTTTTTTTATTTGTTGATTTTGAAAGGAAATGGAGTTTCAACTCCCTCTACTTCAGCTTTTTGTCAAGAGGTATACATCCTAACAGGAAGTGATCAGATTAACTGGCCGCTTGTTTCTTGATCAAGTTTAAAGCAGAACCTGCTTTGTACCAGCCAATCTGAGCTGCATTATACGTGTGATTAGCAGCGATTACATCTTTGCTACCATCAGCGTGTACAAACTCGATCATTAATGGCTTACCAGGAGCGAAGTCTACTAAGTCTAAGAAGTTGATCGTATCATCTTCCTGAACTTTGTCGTAGTCTGCTTCAGTGGCAAAAGTTAAGCCCAACATGCCTTGTTTCTTCAAGTTAGTTTCGTGGATACGAGCAAATGACTTCACTAGTACCGCAGTCACGCCTAAGAACCTTGGCTCCATGGCTGCATGCTCACGAGAAGATCCTTCACCGTAGTTGTGATCTCCAACGACAATAGAAGGAATGCCAGCGGCTTTGTACTCACGTGCAGTGGCAGGTACCGGTCCAAACTCTCCAGTAAGCTGGTTCTTCACTTTATTAGTGGCCTGTCCGAATGCGTTAACCGCACCAATCAAACAGTTGTCAGAAATATTGTCTAAGTGACCTCTGAACCTTAACCATGGACCAGCCATAGAGATGTGATCCGTGGTGCACTTACCAAATGCCTTAATCAAAAGCTTAGCACCTGTAATGTTCCTTCCGTCCCAAGGAGCGAAAGGAGCAAGGAGCTGCAATCTTTTAGACTCAGTGTTCACTACAACTTGCACACCGCTACCATCGGCTGCTGGCGCTTGAAAGCCATTGTCTTTTACGTCAAACCCTTTTTCTGGCAATTCATCGCCTACTGGTGGATCAAGCTTCACTTGTTCACCATTTTCGTTTGTCAATGTATCTGTGATCGGGTTGAAGCCTAAGTCACCTGAAATTGCAATCGCTGCTACCATTTCTGGGGAGGTCACAAAAGCATGTGTATTTGGGTTGCCATCCGCTCTCTTAGAGAAGTTTCTATTGAAAGAGTGAACGATGGTATTGACTCTGGTATTATTTCCAGCTCTTTCCCATTGTCCAATACAAGGGCCACAGGCATTGGTAAAGATAGTGGCATTGAGCTTTTCAAAAATCCCTAAAAGACCGTCTCTTTCCGCAGTAAAACGTACTTGTTCCGATCCTGGATTGATTCCGAAATCTGATTTTGTTTTTAGATGCTTGTCTATGGCTTGTTGAGCGATAGAAGATGCCCTTGATAGATCCTCGTAAGAAGAGTTGGTACAAGAACCAATCAATCCCCATTCAACATCCATTGGCCAGCCGTGTTTCTCAGCTTCAGCTCTCATTTGAGAAACTGGAGTTGCTTTGTCTGGCGTAAATGGACCGTTTACGTGTGGTTCTAATGTGTCTAAGTCGATTTCAATGACTTGATCGAAGTATTGCTCAGGGTTGGCATATACTTCATTATCACCTGTTAGGTGAGGTCTAATGTTATTGGCTAAGTCAGCGATTTCAGCTCTGTCCGTAGCGCGTAGGTAGCGCTCCATCGCATCGTCATAACCGAAGGTTGAAGTCGTAGCTCCAATTTCAGCACCCATATTACAGATAGTTCCTTTTCCAGTACCTGAAAGAGACAATGCACCATCACCGAAGTATTCTACAATGGCACCGGTTCCACCTTTTACAGTTAAGATACCCGCTACTTTCAAAATGACATCTTTTGCTGAAGTCCAGCCATTCATTTTACCCGTTAACTTAACACCGATAAGCTTAGGGAACTTCAGCTCCCAAGCCATTCCAGCCATTACGTCAACAGCATCTGCACCACCAACACCGATAGCGACCATTCCTAGTCCTCCTGCATTCACCGTGTGTGAATCAGTACCAATCATCATTCCACCGGGGAAGGCGTAATTTTCAAGGACCACTTGGTGAATGATACCTGCACCTGGTTTCCAGAAACCGATACCGTATTTGTTAGAAACTGATTCCAAAAAGTTGAAAACTTCTCCAGAAGCAGTTAAAGAGTTTCTTAAATCATCTGTTGCACCTTCTTTGGCTAAAATCAGGTGATCGCAGTGAACAGTAGAAGGCACAGCAACATTTGGTTTGCCAGCTTGCATAAATTGCAGCAAAGCCATTTGAGCCGTTGCATCTTGCATGGCTACTCTGTCAGGAGCAAAGTCCACATAAGACTTACCTCTTTCAAAAACTTCAGTAGGATTTCCATCCCACAGGTGGGAGTAGAGGATTTTTTCTGATAAGGTAAGTGGTCTTCCGACTAAATTTCTGGCTGCTTCAACCCGGGCGGGCATTCTTTCATAAACAGCCTTTATCATGTCAATATCAAACGCCATGGAAAAGGATTTAAAGTTTTAAAAAACTACACTATGAGTTTATGGCTCACAGGGGTCGCAAAGATAAGGTTTTTCGAGAGTTATAAAACCAGAAAGGCAGCCAATTAGATAATAAATGCTGCTATTCTTCAATACGAGCAAGTTCAAGCGCAAGTTCGTTTGTCAGACGCTCCAATTGTGTTAGGATGGGGGTGCTAGCTTCTATTGTCTCATTGATCCTATTCATTCTCAAATAAATGAGGTCGATGAAGGTACGGTCTTGCAAAAGTGACTTGATAATTCGTCCTGTTTGTTGGTTTGCAATGGTTAAGTCGGCCCTGGTATTTGACGTTTTGAGTTCTAATAAGTAGATAACTTGTCTTTTTGTTAGATAAGGTTCTAGCTGTTCTGCAATGAACTTGGCATCAGCAGCCTCCATTAAAAGAGTTTTAGCCTGAAGCTGGTTGATATTCGAAAGTAAAGCTCTGACAGAATCAGGGACAGTTATATTCAAGTCCCCAGAGGCGATTAGATTCATGTAGGCGGATGATGCCGGGGTGTAGAAGTCTTGTTGCAACAGTTCGTCAATTGCTAATCGAATGGTGTCATCCGAAACATTGCCTGCAGCTGCTGTAATTAGCGTTTCTAGTAGCAGAACTTGTCTTTCTCTGTTTCCTTTGATATCCTCTATTTGCTTGATGTTTTCTCTGGCATCAGCTTGTAAAGTTTGAAGGTGCTGAACTTTTGATAATGCCGCTTTTTTTTCTGTGTTCCAGTTTTGAATTTGAAAAGCGATGTTAATCGCAATGATGATCACTATGAATTGAAATATTGCTTTTAGAAAGGCTCCTAGTGGAGACCTCCCTCTGTCGTTAGAAAGACTGTATCGATTTGCCAAAGTTAAAAAATCAGTAGTGCGGTGATAAATATAACCAATCCTACCAATAAGGTAATGACGCTATATGGTAATATGTCTTTGGCTTTCAACTGAGTAATCCCCAATAATGGTAGTGCCCAAAAAGGCTGAAGCATATTTGTCCATTGATCGCCATAGGCTAAAGCCATCACTACTTTAGGTATTGGAACGTTGAGCGCTTGTGCTGCCTCGACCACAATCGGGCCTTGGACTGCCCATTGCCCACCACCACTTGGGACAAAAACATTCACCAAACCAGCACTCAAAAAGGCGTAAATGGGTAATGTCAGGTCGGTAGAGATGTTTACGAACGCATAAGACACACCAGCAGCAAGTCCCGAATACTTCATAATTCCCATGATGCCAGCATATAATGGGAATTGGATAATAATACCTACTGATCCACCAATGCCCTCTTGAATGGCTGATATGAATTTTGAAAAGGAACCATGCAAGAGAATACCTAAGCCAAAAAGAAAGAAGTTGATGAAGTTGAGGTTGATAAAGTCTAAACCTGTGCCAGAAGGCGCAGTCAAGATTTTCCTTAAAGCGATCAGGCAAATGATCCCGCCTAGTACGCTGGCTGCAATTTTTGAGTGGTCAATTTTTTCAGCATTAGTAAGTTGATGGCGATCTTCTTTTGATGCTTGATTACTCTTTTCGCCTAAGTTGGATGCGCTCAATTCTGTCCCCGGATTTCTTTTGCCCAATAAGTAAAAAACTGAGGGCACGATGATCAGCAATAATACACTAGTCGTCAGGTTCATGGATGACAACAACGTTTGGTCAATTCCAATTTGCCCAATTTGATCGATCAGAAAGTGATCTGAACCTGCAACGGTAAGTGGGGCAGAACCTGAGAAGCCTCCATGCCAGCACATCATTCCGCTGTAGCCTGCTGCCCCGATGAGTGGATAATTGAGCTTCCAACCATTTGCCCGTGCCTGCTCGGCTACTTTTCGTGCGAAGATGGCGCCAAAGACTAAACAGAGTCCCCAATTGATAAAACTGACGGATATTGTCAATAGACTTACCCATAAGGCTGCGGAAGCCGTATTGTCACAATACTTGGTGAATGTCGAAATGATCCGATTGAAGAAAGGCGTCAATGCCAGTGCATGGCCTAAGATCAAAATCAACGCCATTTGCATGGTGAATTCGAGTAATTCCCAGAAGCCAGTTTCCCAATACTCTAGAATGATCAGTGGATAAGCTGAACCCGCATTCTCTGGCCTGTCTGTAAAAATTAGAGCCAGTACAAAGGTGATCAGCGTGAGAATGATAGCTATTGAAAAGGGTGAAGGGAGTACGTTTCGAACAAACTTCAGATACAGGCTGTTTTCTCGCATGATTAAAGGTGTATCAAAAAGTAAGACAAGACAACTATATTGTAATTAGATTCCAATGATTTGAAAAAGATATACATCCTTTTCTTATGCTTTCTTCATGGTACCTTGCTTGGGCAGCAGTTAGGCATTAGCACAGTGGGCTGTGAGGTGTCTGAGCAAGAGGTACTTGAAATCAAACAAAGGCTGGGTTTTCAAAAGAGTTTTTTCCGTAAAGAGCTTGGCGAGATATCCGATGAGGATGTTTTCGTGAAGGTTTTTGGGAATTATGCCGATTTTTCTGCCTATGCTGGTCTTTGCTGTAAGTTGGAGACGATTACTACGGCATTTTTTAATCCTGCCAAAAATGAAATTGTAGTCTTCAAGAACGAAGAATTCATTAGGTCTTTGAGTCACGAAATAAGCCATATGTTGATGAAGGATACGGGACTCGAGGAACATTTTTGGCTGTCAGAAGGCCTGGCAGATGTGATGTCGTCTTATAAACCCGACCCTGTTGAAGGCTTCAAAGAGGAACGTATGTACTTCGGTAAAAGCCTGAAACTCGATGAGAAGAGCACTAAGCGGCTGATGCGTTTTCTTAAGATTGATCAGGCAGGTTGGAACTCGCTGAGTACTTATGATTCCTATGGTGTTTCTTGGGCTATGGTGAACTACCTATATCAAGAAGATCGAATGCTATTACGAGAGATCATTCACGCGGTGCAGAACGATCGGCATGTCGAGGAGGTCGTTGCACTCAAGGATAGGAAGGCATTAAAAGGGTTCTTTAAAGCCTTCCGGGCTTACTACCTGAATTAATTACAGTTCTGCTAAAAATTCTAGCGTATCTACGCCATCGGCATAATCCCAAAGTTCAGGGGTTTGGGCTTCACCAAAATCTAAACTTCCTTCATACCAAGCGCCAGCCGAAACCATGCATTGTATTTTCTCGCGATGTGCAGATAACTTAAGGTCAAGTGCTGCCTCGCTCTCATAGGTCTCATAAAAGATAACCGAGATAGGAGAGACTAGCTCTTCGCTTTCACGCATCATAAAGAAGCCAGAGTCTAAGTGTGGCTCGCGATTGACGAGGTAGATAGATTTATTGTAATCGTAATTATTTCTGTATTTGTGGTGATCTAGGATTTGACTAAAACCCTCTAGTGATTTTATCAGCTTCGGTAGTTCGAATCCTTTGGGCACAAAAACTTTTGATACATTTCGGCAGCCGAGCGCAAAATACTGGAAAGCGTCCTGTCCAATTTTTGCAAACTGCTCTTCGGTCTCATTTCCTTTGATAATACCAACGGAAACACGGTTTTGTCTGATGATGTGTGGGTACTTAGCAAAGTAGTGCTTGAAATATCGGGCACTGTTATCAGAACCAGTGGCAATAATCGCGTCTACATCATTTAGCATCTCTATCACCTTGATGCGCTCTCGAAAGGCTGGATTGATTTCGATCAGTTGGCGAACCACTGCACTCATTAAGGCTCGATCTTGTGAGGAATACTTAATGTGTGCTTCGTTTCCTGAAATCAATACAGTCAATAAATCATGCAGGCCCACTAAAGGGATGTTCCCAGCCATGATCAAACCGATCCGTCTAACGGAGGTAGGAGCGAGTGCTCTCCCAGCAACCCACTGCTCAATTTTGTCAAGGGTCAATACTTTTCCCCATGCTGTAAAGGCGGATTGGATACTTTCTGGTGTAAACCATGTGTTCTCGTTACCAGCCATTAAGATCAATTGATCTAGCTCGGTGGATGTTATAGTGTTAAACCAATTCCCTAGAGATGCTAAACCTTCTTTTCGCTCCTTAATCGTCATTTTTCAATCGTTGGTGTAAAAATACGCCTTAAGTTTACTTCCAAGTGAATTTGAGTATTACTTTTGCGACTGAAAAAAATCTTAGTTCTAGAAACTTACTGCTTCAAATCTTGTTGAAGTAGAGAGATTATAAAGATTAGAATGATATGGCGATTATAATTACTGACGAATGTATTAACTGTGGAGCTTGCGAGCCAGAGTGTCCTAACACAGCAATATATGAAGGTGGTATGGAATGGACTTGGTCTGGAGGTACTGACTTAAAAGAGATTGAGTTGGAAGACGGGTCTAAAGTAGACGGGAATGAGCCTCAGGAGCCTGTTTCTGATGAATTCTACTACATCGTATCAGGGAAGTGTACTGAATGCATGGGCTTTCATGAAGAACCACAGTGTGCTGCTGTTTGTCCTGTTGACTGTTGTGTTGATGATCCAGACTATAGAGAAACTGAAGACGAGCTCACTGCCAAGAAAGAGTGGCTGCACGTCTAGTATAGTTAGTAATTAAGAAATTATAGTTAATAAAAGGCTTCCAGATGGAGGCCTTTTTTATTTACCGCATCTTGCCACGCTTAATCAAGTAGGAGTTGATGATCTGATCGAATCCTTCATTGATATCGGCCTCTATCAAATCAATTTTGAGCTTCGCACACTTCAGGTAAAGGTCATGGTAGTAAGCATCCATTTGCTTTTTGAAGTCCTTTTTGATGGTGGCAGGGTTTAGCCTTACTTTTTCCTTAGTCTCAGCGTCTATAAACTCATAAGGACGATCTTCAAACTCAAAGTTGAATTCTGTTTTGTGGTCTGTCACATGGAAGAGTAAAACTTCGTGCTTCTTATGTTTCAGGTGTTGAAGTGCAGACATCAGTTCTTCTTCGTTGCTTGAATTATCAAACATGTCGCTGAAGATGACAACCAATGAACGCCTGTGTACTTTTTGTGCTAACTGATGCAGGATCTGAGCCACGTTAGTTCGTTTCTCTGTTTTCTCTTTTTCAAGTAATCCGTTTAGCTGAAGAAATAACTTGTGGACGTGGGCAGGAGAACTTTTTACTTGTGTTTCTATTTCCAGTTTATCAGTAAAAGTATGCAAGCCAATGGCGTCTCGCTGTTTGTGTAACAGGTAGGTAATCGCTGCTGCTGCCATCACTGAAAAACGCATCTTCCCATAGTTCTCTGTTGGGTAATACATAGAGGAAGATTGGTCCAGCACCAGTTGACACCTTAGGTTGGTTTCCTCTTCGTATTGTTTGGTGTAAAGGCGACCAGTTTTTGCAAAAATCTTCCAATCGATATGCCTAGTACTTTCACCGTTATTATAAAGTCTATGTTCGGCAAACTCAACAGAAAACCCATGATAAGGCGACTTGTGAAGTCCCGTAATAAAGCCTTCGACCATTTGCTTGGCGAGCAGCTCAATATTCCCGAATTTCTTAATTTCTTCTAGTGAAAAATCCATAGACTAATTGCTTCCGAATAAGTGATGTTCTAAGGTATTCTAAACCTCTAAAGAACGTACTCTTTTATCAACTTGAAGTTCGCCCTTTTATTCCTGTAGTTATTGCAATAGTAATTATTAATGATTTATATTAGACCATAATTTTTTAATAATTCGACCTTTAATAGGATTTAATACGAAGACAGTGGAAGAGCAAAAGGACCGAGATGAAATTTTTTCTAAGAGGGTAAGAGCAGGTAAAAGGACCTATTTTTTTGATGTAAAAGCAACACGCTCAAACGATTATTACCTTACAATAACTGAAAGCAAAAGAAAACCAAAGGAAGATGGCTTCACCTATGAGAAGCATAAGATTTTCCTCTACAAAGAAGACTTCTCAAAGTTTGTGAATGCCCTGAATGAAACGGTAGACCACGTAAAGGAAGAATTAATGCCAGAGGTTGACTTTGAGCAATTCGATCATGAAAATGCTGAGTACATTACACAGGAAGCTTCCAAAAGTGATTCAGATAGTCAGCTGAAGTGGGACTGATTCGATAGTCTACCGATACTCGAAAGTGTTTGCCTGATTTGAATGTTTATCTGGGTATTTTATTTTTCGCTAACGGTTTCGGCTATAAGTAGTTGCGTGCGTTAGTACTAAACTTTGCAAGCCTGCCTGCCGGTAGGCAGGTACACACCAAGTTGGAAATTCCTGCGGAATTTCCAAAGTAGGCGAGAACAAGCAATTACTTATAGGCATTGTTGTGCCTGCCTGCGGTGGTCAGGCTTTCGTTATTTTTTCATTTCGTCTCCTATTAATTCTAAAATCTCCAAGATTCTTTGGCGTAAAGCCTCAGATTGCAGATTAGCACCTCTATTAAAAACAATAGACGCAGAAATCATAGTTTCCAAATTTTTATTTATTAATATTTCATTTAGGGTTGCACTTAGTTTTGAAGTTCCAATTTCTGATTTAAAAGAATTTGAGTTCTTATCTAATAGCCAATTATGTTCAGAAGCGTTCATAAAGCTATTATAGATATCTCTGCCCAAACCTAATTCTGAAATAATTGGATGATATTGCTCATTCACTAATTGAGTCCAAGTCGTTTCGATTTCTGTTACTCCAACTACATCAGATGACCAATTTGATAGTAAACGTCTCAATTCGTTGTTGCGAATCAATCTTAAATTCTCCGAACTGGTTAAGTTGTTTTTTATAGGATCGAATGTCGGATCATGCCTAATGTTAGCGAGATCTTTAATTACGGAATCTCTAACAACACCAACAGGTTCATCAATAGTATTCAACAGTTGTACTGCTGAATTAAGCAAGATTTCCCTAGTCACCATTTTTTCTTCTAATTGTAAAAGATTAGACTGATAATCTTCTTGCAGTTGTTTAAGTAAACCTTGTTCCTTTATTTTATCTTTTCTTTGCTCGTTCCAATTATTTATAGAAAGAGCGATTAAAATCCCTATAACCACAAGTATAATTTCACCAAAAGCGTACTTAAAATACTTGCCAGTTTTATTTTTCTCCATAAGGTCATATCTTATTTTTCTAAAGAATTTTATCATTGGTTAGCGGTTTCTGGTAATGTTCTTCTTTCTTTTCATCGATGCGTTCAGCATTCCAATTGTTGATCTGAAGGGCTAACAATATCTCAATCATTACTAATGCAATTTCGCCAATAGGATATTTTAGGTAGGTACGCGTTTTATTCCCTGACGGGCTTTTTGACGGATGTTCCATAAGTGATTTTCGGATTTTGCAGAAGAAGCCTAGCATTAGTTTATCTCTCTATTGGAAATTTCGTTAAAAATCAGGATTTCGACTCTTGAATACTCTTTTTCAAACTCTATAAATTCCAAATATGCCATCTTTAGCATCATGTATGCCTGCTGGTGATAACTAATATACACGGGGTCATTTATGCTTTCTTTTATTCTGTTCCTTAAATACGGTTCATTACTTGTTACCCAACTTAGATACTCAGACGAATTGAATTCAGGGGCACCAATCATTTTATACATCTTTGTGTTTTCATATTCATCTAATACATTAATCATAAAATTCAGATGTGTATTTTCCTCCTCTTGTATGTCATCTACTTTACTCTCCCAATTCGCTAATGCATATTTCAAACTATCGTTCTGAAGTAATGTGATTTGTCCGGTTGAGATTATTGTTTTTAGTACTCCATTGGATGGGTGAAATGTATTAGCTCCGCCTGTAAATTTTTGATTGAACAGGGCTTTATCATCCTTTTCGATAATGTACCCCATACGCTTTTTTAAATTCTCTAAACCCATCTCTTTCCTTCTAATAGCCAACTCTAACTCTATTCTATTGCTCAAGAATTCCTGCCTTAAATCGTACAATAATTTAACTTCCTGATTGGTTTGTTTCCTTTGTTCATTCCAATTATTCACCTGCAAAGCCAGCAAGATACCGATCATGACTAGTGCTATTTCTCCGATGGCATATTTGACATATCGGCCAGTATTGTTTTTCTCCATAAGTTTGAATCTTATGCTTCGAAAGAATTTGATCATAAGTTAAGATTGAGTTTACTCTGTCTTTCTGGTCAATTGGTTTGAATAACTATCTAATTTTGAGGTAGTTGTTGATATTCTCCTTGAGAACCATTAATTCTGAAATGGTATTCTGTGCCCGGTCTAAATTAGAATAGGCTAAGCTTCTCCTCATCCTCAGGGTATTATCTAATTCCATCGAACGTTTGGGGTCTTGGTTGAGATCAATGACTGTTTGCTGTTTTGCATTTTTGTAGAATCCGGCACGATTATGTGCAAAAAAAGGCTTGTAGATATTATCAATATTAAAATTGTTATTCGCAATGACCTGGCTTCTTCGTTCTAGGTTTTGATAGAACAAAATGATCTCTTTTCGAAGCCCATTATCTTCTATCAACTTGAAGTTTCCAGTGGATTTCAATTCCTCGAAAGTAGGATTGAATACATCGAAGGTCATTCTTGGGTTGAGTCTTCGCATATAATAAAAAAGGGTGTCTGCATTTTCTGTTAAACGGGATGTTTCGATCAAGATCAATGCGCTATCGACAAAGTTGAGTTTTTCTACTTCCCATTCTTCTTGCGTTGTTAGTCTTATTTGTTGTTGTTCTAGATCATTGAGTAAGGCCTGAAGAAAGATGCGCTCATCTTCACTTTGCTTTCTTTGTTCATTCCAGGTGTTGATGGTAAAAGCGATCAAGATGCCTATGACCACAAGCACGATCTCGCCCAAGGCATATTTGAAATACTGGCCTGTTTTGTTCTTCTCCATCAGTTGGTAGCGTATTTTACGAAAGAATTTGATCATGGGGTGGAAGCTTGCTTCAATATACTATTATTCGGGTTGAGGTGTATATGCCTGAGAGAAATAGCAATAGCAGTAGGGAGTATCGCGTAGACTATGGTGCGTATCTTCATTCAGAGCGCAATGCAATGAAGCGAAGAATCTCCCAAAACGATAGGTAGATTCTTCAATCGTCCTTTCAGTTCTCATTCAGAATAACGAAAAAAGGGGGGGGGGCATAGCGTCACTCTGTGATCCTCAGCATGACAGAAAGGATCGGACTGATCTAGTCATTTGCCTCTAACTCCTCATTAATGATTTGAAGGAGTTCTTCGGCATTGCTTTTAACATCTGTAATGATCGTTTTGTCACTTTTAGCAATGATGATCCGTAGGCTAATGGCATTCAATAATTCAAATTGCTTTTCGGTATCATTGAAATGCGCCATAAAGGTACTTTCTAGTTTGTCCATTAGATCGACTCCAATGCTTTCTGACCCAAAATTGACTGGATCTATAATGACCATGGATTTGATGATAGGGAAGACCTGAGGGTAGATCACCTTATCTCTGTTTCCTTGCATACCGTTTTGCTGAAATTCGGACTTTTGATAATAATCTATAATTTCTGATCGAAGCTCTTTATTCTTCACTAGGTTGAACTGTCCTGTACTATTCAGCTCTTTAAAAGTGGTGCTGATCTCCGGAAAGCTTTGGGTGTACATGAGTGAAGTGAGCTTTTTGTTGAGGTCATCTATGGAGGTAAAATCTCCTTTAAGGTTATAAGCTTTCAATAATTCTTCTCCCTCAAAAATCACTTGATCTATCATCTGATTGGTGAGATCGAAAAGCTTGGTCTGTACCGAGAGGTCATTTTTAAGGCCAATGAGGTAGTCTTCCTGCTTTCGGTTATTGATCCTGTTTTCGTTCCAATTGTTGATCGAAAGCGCGATCAAGATGCCCAGCACCACAAGCACGATTTCCCCAAAGGCATATTTAAAATACTGGCTTGTCTTATTTGACGATAGTAGGTCTTGGCGGATGCGTCTGAAGAATTTAATCATTATTTGTCAAGGTAATTTTTGATAAGTGTTATGAGCGCTGCGTTTTCGCCCAGCATTCGGTCCGCATTGTTTTTTATGATATAGAGTTTAACACTAGACTCAAATAGGATTTGCTGAATTTCTTCGTTTTTGAACTCCAAAAAGAAACGATCCCTATTGATTAGATTTGAATTGAATAACCCTCTTGTGCTGAGGTCTACACCATAGTTCAATAATTTCTTCTGGCCCAAAAATGGCCTTACCTTTTGCTCTATCAATTCATTATAATTTGTAATGGTAAATTCCAAGCCATCGGTTCTTAAAAAGTAAGCCAGGATTGATTTTTTCAATGTTTGACTTCTCACTTTATTAGGGAGGTCTAGGTTGTTCTTTTTAGTGATGATCTGATTGGGTTCTGATTTTCTGATCGGATTCAAATTGGTAATATCACTTTCTTCCATTTTACCTTGAGATAAGCTGATCAGGTCATTCTGAACCTGTAGCATGGCATTGGCATTATCAATTATATTCACCAAACTCAAAGAGTCTGACCTGAGGTTTTCAATGGCATAACTCAGAATTTCTGCCTCCTTTAATTTCTCTTTTCGGTCTTCATTCCAATTATTGATCTGTAGGGCGATAATGATTCCGATGACCACCAGCAAGATCTCTCCAATGGCGTATTTGAAATATTGGCCGGTTTTTCCTGCTGAGAGTAAATTTTGGCGAATTTTTCTAAAGAATTTTATCATTGGTTAGCGGTTTCTGATAATGACGCATAACGGTTTCGGCTATAAGTAGTTGCGTGGGTTTGCATTAAACTTTGCAAGTACACACCAAATTGGAAATTCTCTAGGAATTTCAGAAGTGGGCGAGAACGAGCAATTACTCATAGGCATTGTTGTGCTTTCGTTATTTTTTAATCTCTTGATTAATTAGGTTAATAATCTTTTCTAATTCTTTTTTTAAAAGACGTTCTTCTTGCAGACCACCTCTTCGTGTTACGATAAAATATAAAAAAGTATAAAGCCTAAATTCTTCATTATCATATTTTTGTTTTAAATCATAAGAAATGATTTTACCATTCTTTTTTTGGTATCCACCGAGATAGGATTTGTGCATTAATGGTGGTCTTTCTTTTTGTATGGCATGAGTATCTTCAAATGCATCAACTGTCAACTCCTTGAATGAGGCTAATAAATATTTGAGTTCCTTGTTAGAAAACAGACTTAAACGTCCTGAATTAATTAAGGAATTAAGAATTCCACTTTGAGGATCGTACGTAGAGTTTGTTTCCATCTTGCCAGAAAGTTCCCCAAATGATTCTGCAGGCATTTTATCGAAAGCATCTCTGTCGTCAAAAAGTTTCATCATTTCTTCTGCGGCCTTAAATGATTCTTCATGTTGCGCAATGACAATTTCTAATGATTTTAGATTTAAATCCATTTCTTGTTTTAAGTCCTTTAGAAGAGACTGTTCTTCAATAGCTAACTTTCTGTCTTCATTCCAACCATTAATAGATACTGCAATGAGTATTCCTATTATCACCAATAAAATTTCTCCAATAGCATATTTAAAATACTTTCCAGTTTTGTTTTCCATCAGTAAATTTTGTCTGATTCTTCTAAAGAATTTTATCATTGGTTAGGGGTTGGTCATAAAAAGGGCTCACAACGTCTTGCTAAAAAACGTAGGGAGTGAATAACAGCTTGCTTTCTTTGACCTACGAGCCAAGACCGATAT
>Ga0222654_1000473_pt1 | contig 26961 bp, 24 predicted proteins | sample AntAcemetagen421_FD_179805 | JGI IMG/M metagenome (GOLD analysis project Ga0222654, IMG submission 179805) | Saline water microbial communities from Ace Lake, Antarctica - #421 | ecosystem: Environmental > Aquatic > Non-marine Saline and Alkaline > Saline | place: Antarctica: Ace Lake...
ATAAAGCGGGCACAGTGCCATATGAGGTTAGTTTCGAAGTGATCAATGAGAGTCAGATCACTAATTTTTACCCCTATCCAAATCCTTTTAGTAGTAGTGTGAGATTCGTGTTTACCCTTACTGGAGCAGAGGTTCCTGATGAAATTAAAATTCAAATTATGACCATAACGGGTAAAGTGGTGAAAGAAATATTTCAGGATGAACTTGGCCCGATTACTATTGGTAATAATATTACGGATTATGCATGGAATGGAAAAGATGAATTTGGAGATCAATTGGCCAATGGCGTCTATATTTATAGGGTTTTGGTTAGGAAAAATGGCCAATTTATGGAACATAGGAACACATCTGCGGATAAAGCTTTTAAGAAAGGCTATGGTAAAATGTATTTACTTCGCTGATTTATCCAGATAAAAAATTACCATATTGTTTTCCGTAATCGAGCTGATTTGAGGAGTATTGTTAAGTTTTGTGCTAAGGCTGCTTGGATGAAAAAGAACGATAATTGCTGAACCATTTAAAAGTGACGCCATACTTTTTTGATGCTCTATTTCCATTTCAGTTTCGTTTAGAGGATAATTCTTCCCCTCAATAAATCGATTTTTGGGTGCTATTTGCCAGACTTTTTTGGTTGAAAAAGAAAGCATGACTTTTTCAGGAGCATCGGTGAAAATCTTTTGTTGCTGTATTTCCAAAATCGCCTCAATTGATTCCTTTTCCTTACTTTTATCAAAATATTTGGCTGTAAATAGTGAAGCCACATCGTTTCTCTGCCAAATAATGTAATGGCCTGTTAATGTGTGAGCAGTAATAAGAAAGGCAATGATGACAATTGCATTTTTTTTATGGTTTTGTATCAGGTAAATCCAAAGTGCCAATGAAAGTACAAGAAGATGAGGGAATAAGGTTCTAAAGTTAATTTCTTTGTAGCCAATCCATTGCTGAAAACTTAAAAAAAACATACTATAAATAAGACTGATTAATAGGAGTTTGTAAATTGGCTTTTCAAAGCTTTTACGAAGCCTCATTAAATAATATAATAGTAAAACAATGCTAAAGCATCCAAGTAAAAAGGGGACTGGCATAGGTAAATGTTGGGTCACAAGATCTGAAAGAAGCATACCAAGACTCACCTGAAACCAGGAAGAAAGATTTTCATAAAGAAGAACCGCTGGGGATACTGGGTTGGTTTGATGAAGCACTTGATTTGCCAGGTGTAGATCTAATATATTTTCCGGGAGCATCCATCTGTAGGTGAGCCAAGAAAAAATCGTCGCCACAATGACATAAATCCACTGCTTTTCTTTGCTTATCAATACCCATAAGATTAAGAGTGGAATTAAGAACAATGTGTTCAGTTTAACCCAAACCATCAGTGCAGAAAGGCAGCAGATTAAAATAAAGTACCTTTTGCTTCTCTCTTTCTCCCAAATAAAAAGATATATCCAGAGCAAAAACAAAACATAAAAATGGCTGTCAGCATGCGCTCTTCCCAAAATTCTAAAAGACCACCAGGAGAGGATGCTGATTCCGAAGGCAAGTAAATAACTTATCTTATTTTGTTTAAATTTATTGGAGATTTTGATGATTAGGTAAAATGCCAATAAAAACATTAAGATTCCGGATACCATTATTCTGTCAAAAATAGACATGAGTGAAAATGGAAATACCGAAAGGATAAAGGCATAAAACGGTGACAAGGTTGTCAAACCAGAATCCTTCCCTTGGATCATATTAAAGTATCCAATGGTATCGGGAGTTATATAAGGCCCATATTTCCAAAAGTCAAGAATAGTACCGGTGAGGATAGTCAAAAAAAGTAGGGCTAAAGGGTAAAGAGTGCTTTCCGATAGTTGTTTTGTTTTCGTATTCGGATCTATTTCACACATGATTTACTTTTTGAGAAAATGAGATTTTGTGAAATTCTGGTAGGAACATCAATTTTATTTAATACCTATCATGATGTAGAAGAAAATTGCAACGTTTAACCGACTTTTAGTTGTTTAAATACGCAATTTAAAGTTCATTGAGCGTTTCACCCTAAAGTTATAAATATTAATTGAGCGCATAAAAAAATGAAGATTTTAAATTTAATTACGACAATGCAAAATTTTATAATAGACAAGGATAGGCCATTACGAATTTTATTGCATGATCGGGCTTGAAGTCAATAATCGAAAGCTTTAATTATTTGTTCTTGGATTTTACGTGTTATCATTTATTTTCAATTCAGTTTCAAGGTATTTTGCTTTTTTGTGTAGCATTACTCTCCATGAATTGGTTCTGTTACTATTTTATCCTACTATTTTCCATATATTTTTGTAGTTTTAGTAGGCCTTGTCAGGGCATAAACACTTTTCTATAATGTAACACAAAACGCCCCATCAATTAAGAGAAAAATAATGGAAAATAATAGAAGAAATGTACTCAAAACATTGGGATTGAGTTCTTTGGCTGCAATCCATCCTGTTTCAACCTTCGCTGCACCTAAAAAAAAAGGTAAATTCACTTTTTGTTTAAATACTAGCACTATTAGAGGGCAGGACCCTGGGTTGGCAAAGTATATAGAAATAGCTGCAGAAGCTGGGTATGACGGAATTGAAATCTGGATTCAGGATTTAAAAAAGTTTCTTGCTGAGGGAAATAGCACCACCACTTTGTCTTCCATGATCAAGGATAGTGGACTAAAGGTTGAAAATGGCATTGGCTTTGCTCCATGGATGGTTGCAGATAAAGAGAAAAGCAGGCAAGGTTTTCTGCAAATGGAAGAAGAAATGAATTTGCTGGCCACCATCGGATGTCATAGGGTCGCCGCACCCGGAATTGGAGCTGAAGCTCCTGTGGATTTGGTTGTAGCAGGAGAAAGGTTTAAAGATTTATTGGATTTGGGCCGAAAAACAGGAGTGATGCCTCAGTTGGAGTTTTGGGGGGCATTTAAACCTTTTTATCATTTAGGGCAAATACTAATGGTAGCAGCATTGGCCAATGATCCTGATGCACGCTTGTTGCCGGATATTTATCACCTGTTCAGAGGAGGTTCTGGATTTAATGGGTTAAAATTAATAAATGGCAATGCCATAGAGATTTTTCATATGAATGATTTCCAAGGGAATATACCAAGGGAAGAACAAGAAGACAAAGACCGGGTTTACCCTGGTGATGGTATTGGCCCATTGATTCAGGTGATTAAAGACCTTCGGGATATGGGAGGAGATAAAGTACTTTCACTGGAACTTTTTAACCGGGAATATTGGAAGGAAGATCCACTTCAAGTAGCCAAAACAGGCCTAGCCAAAATGAAGGCCATTGTAAAAGCAGCCTCTTAAAATAGTGGAGCGGTTTATAATAAAAAATGCAACTTAATTATTAAGCTGCATTTTTTATTTATTGGGTGAATTTGAGATTCAATAACATTTTTAAAGTTTAATTGCCCCCAGTAGATCTTCTGGATCTTGTAGTGGTAGTACTTTGCGATCTACTTTGAGTACTTTTTGGAGTACTCCTGGTCTGAGAACGACTGCTGCTATTTGAGTTGACCTTTGAATTGGATCTCTGAGGAGTTCTTTGAACGCTAGTATTCTTCCTCGTTGTAGGAGCCACTTTTCGTGTGTTCGAATTACTTCGGGAAGGGGTGCTTTTTCTAACCTGACTTTGAGCAGGGGCACTTTGTCTTGTTTCCCTTTGCTGAGTAACTTCTCCACTTTTTCTCTGAGAAGGTGATGGACTAGGCCTTCTGTTTTGTTGATAATTTGGGGTAACGCTACGTGAGTTATTGCTTGATGGTGCAGTCGCAGGTCTTCCCTGAATAACGTTATTATTCGGAGAAGTATTACTATCTCTACTTCTGGAATTGGTATTGCCTATATTACTATTTGACCTTGTATTATTTGATGGCGAAACCCTATTCTGTTGCGAATTGCTCCTTTCTGTATTTGAATTCACAGCACTTCTAGCTGAACGAGTTGCTGGCGTATTGCCATTTTTGAGGGCCTCAGACCGTGCGTTTGAACTTCTCGTGGTAACGCCAGTTGATGACCTACCATTAGTGGGGCTAGCCACTTTAGATCGGGCATTGCCATATTCTTTAGCACTTAAATATTTATTGGGTCTAGCACTTACCTCATTTCTTGAAGAGGATCTTGTAGAAACTTGAGGTCTGTAAAGATTAATACTATTGTTACTTACAGAGGTTCTTCCTGGCCTTCTGCCTTGTCTCACCTCAAAAATCGGAACATTACGTCTTGTAACCTGTTGCAATTCTGAACGACTGGGACCAGTAATGTACCTGTTGTTATTTTGGATATAAGTATTATTAATTATTGTGGTCTGGTTATAAATTACATTCACATTTCTTCCATGCATGTAATATCTGTTAATCCTTCTACTCAATAGCCTGCGCCTTGGGACAAAAACCCAATGGGAATGGTTATAATAGCCAGCAGAACTATAGAAATAAGTTTGAGGCCCAAGTGGCATCCAACCATAGTAGCCTCTACCTGATCTCCAATTGACCCAAGCAGGTCCCCAACTATAGCCGGGAATCCATGCCCAACCGTAAAAATCACTGAAAAACCATCTTCCGTAATGAAAAGGAGCCCATCCCCAATCATATTGAGATACCCAAGTGTTTCCATAATTTGACATTACCCAATGTCCATTTGATCTATAAGGTTGAAAAGACTGATCTACATAAGGAGCCCAAATAAATCCATAATTTGGGTCCTCTATCCAATCCCCATAAGGACTTAATTCATCATAGAAAACTTGAAATGAAACAGATATAGGTAAAGCATTCACATTTTGCTTACTGCCTATAAATAACAATAATAAACCTAAGGTTAGGAATTTCAACGAAGCTGAAAATGGTGTCCGGTTACTTTTTGAATTTTTCATGGCACATCATTATTGGTGATAGTAGTTATAACGACAATAAGTGTTCCAAGTTTCAGCGTAAATTAAAGGGAAAAAATAAATTATACTTAAAAAATGTTAATTAACTTTAAAAGTTTGAAATTTAAACAAAAATAAAATATTACTTCGACGATTAGAATTTAACGATCCTTGATTGCATCTATTTTTTTTGCAATTTCTTCAGCTTCTGCCATCAAGCTGTCTGAAAGTGTACGGTTTTGATGGGAAGCTTTGTGCGCTTTTTCAAGGCAGGATTTATATTGCTCTTGAAGTTTTTCGAATTCTGATTTCTTTTTAAATAAGCCAAACATATTTTTTTATTTACTTAACCTCATAAATACCAATTTGTTTTTTATTCAATTGAAATCTTGAAATAAATCACTTTCTTCAGGTGCTTCATCTGCCAGTACATCATCATTTTCAAATTTCAATATATCCTCCAGGTTTCCTGATCGAGTGTAATACTTCCAAGAGCCTTCTTTTTTACCATCTTCCATTTTTCCTTCAGAGGCCAGCCTTCCATTGTCATGGTAATATTTCCAGATTCCTTCAGGTTTCCCAGACTGATAATTGCCTTCTGATTCCTTCACTCCATTGACATAATAGGTGATTCTGATGCCATTTCCATCCTTAAGAGTGCCTGAATTTAATGTTTTGGTTCCGTCAAAATTATTGTATGTGCTGACATTTAAGAGTCTACCAAAATCCCAAGTTTCTTCTTGAGTAAGCTGTTTGTTGTCGTAAAAAAGTCCCCACATACCTTCTTCTTGACCAAGCAAATAACTCCCCACTGTTTTTAATTGACCTCCATCATAATAGTAAAACCATTGCCCATGTTCATTTCCCAGTTGATAACTACCTTCAGCCACCAATATCCCAATTTTATTAAAATATTTCCACAGGCCGGATTTCAAGTCATTCTTATATTCCCCTATTGAATAAAGGTTGCCTTCTGGATAATAACTTTTCCAGATTCCATACCTAAAGCCATTTTCGTATTGCCCTATTACAGAGGGTTTTCCACTGATATGGTTTTCAATGTATGCTCCTATTGGGACACCCAAATCATAAACTACTTGCTTGGAAACAGATTTATCTGTAAAAAATTCTTCCCATTTCCCAACTGGGATATCGTTTTCGTAACGCTCTATCCTTGCCATTCTTCTGTTTTCGTAATAATAATTCCACGTGCCAGTTTTATGACCTGATTCATCATAGAATTTTTCCGATTCCATAATATTAGTATCAGGAAAATAACTTGTCCATTTCCCTACTCTTCTACCAGAATTATATTCCCCAGATTCTTGAATACGTCCTGAAGGAGAGAATCGTTTAAATTCCCCGTCTGGCTGATTTTCTAAATAATTGGCAGCTACGACTAATTCCCCTAAGGGATCATATTCTTTATAGGAGCCTACTTTTAGGCCTTCTTTATAATTTATTTCTACAGCAGTCTCTCCATTTTCAAAATAAAAAATCCATTTACCGGATTTTTTACCATTCATATAATCTCCCTCTGTTTTAATTTGTTTTGGATTGGCATATCCTGAATTTCTTTGATTGCCGTAGTATTCTTTATAAGGACCTACCAAAACACTGTCTTGATAAACAGCGTTTTTGATTAGAGCTCCACCCAGATCATATTCTAAGAATGAGCCATTTCTTTTGTTTTCTTTATAATCGGCGACAATATGCTTTTGTCTGTTAGAGAAATAGATGATCCATTGCCCGTCTTTTAATCCGCTCTTAAAATTGCCCTGCTGGATCAAACTATTGGTTTTAGGGTTGATAAACTTCCATAACCCATCCATTTTGTTGTTGAGCATTACCCCATTGCCCATTAAGGTGGAGTCATTATTGTATAAGTTCATCACTTGGCCTTGTCCAAAAGAAGAAGACACATAAAAAATCATCAAAAGCCAGGAAAATGTATATTTCATGAGTATTTTATCAATTTTATAAAGTCATACGGAAAGCACACAATCTTGGTTCCAATTTACATTATATAGTTAAAAAATTATATTTAGTTAGGGAAAAGTTTAATAATTTTTCTATTTAATACAGTCACCTAATGTTTTAACCAATAAACTAATTGTTCTTTGCATCCATCCATACCAAAATATCCTCAATTTCTTTCCCTAACAGGTTTTCCAAAGATAACTTGTCCTTTAGAGGAACTTGTTTGATTATTTGAAAAGGAATGCTGCTTTTCAGGTGATTATTTAACTGCTTCAGCTCAATGTTCTCGGTATTTACAATTTCTTTTTCATCTATGATCTCCTTGTAATCCCACAGCTTGGTTTTGGATAAATCATAGGCTTTATTTTTTATCCATTGTAGCAAGTGATCGGTAGCTTGGAGCCTTGGGTGTTCTGATCCTAAATAAATAAGCAAATAGGCTCCTCTTCCCCACCAATGTAAAAACCTAATGTTAAAACCATGTTTAATATCAAAATCGCGAACAATATCCAATACCTGATAAGGACAGTTCTGTAACTCATTGCCTTGGCTGATTTTTATTCCTTTATGGTTTTTGTGAATACCATCAAGTTTATCATAAGAAATTCCATTGCCTACCAAAGATAAAATTGCGACGAATTCTTTTTTGGCTTGGCTTATGTTTTGGAATAATTCCTTGTCTTGAGTAAGTTTTAATAGTTGGGTAAATGGGGCTGCATTTTTATTGTTCGTTACCACCTGATAAGGGCAGAGGCCCATGAAAATCCACTACCAAAAGCTGCCAAACAAACAAGGTCTCCTATTTTGATTTTCTTTTGCTGAATCGATTCGCTTATGGCAATTGGGATTGTTGCGGCAGTAGTATTCCCATAATACATTATATTGTTAAAGACTTGGTCGTCACTAAGCCCCATTTTATTTTGGACATATTGACTTATCCTGAGGTTAGCTTGGTGAGGTATAAGCAAATCAATGTCCTTGCTTTCAAAATTATTGGCAAACAATGCTTCTTCTATTACTTCCTTAAACCTTAAAACAGCATGTTTAAAAACAGTATTGCCATTCATTGACAAATTGAAAGAACCACTATCTATTAATTCTTGAGAAACCCTTACTTCTCTACTGCTACCAGGATCCTTTACGTATAGTTCTTCAGCGAAATCTCCATCCGCATGTAAGTGTGTAGAGAGAATCCCTCTGTTCTCTTCTTCGGTGGCACTGCAAACAACAGCTCCTGCGCCATCGGCGAAAATTACAGCACTCGATCTCCCTTCATTATTTTTACTTAAAGCAGAAGACTGGATTTCAGCCCCCACTACCAGTATGTTTTTGTACATCCCGGTTTTAATAAATTGGTCTGTTATAGAGAGGGCGTATAAGAAACCTGAACAAGCATTTCTAACATCTAAAGCTCCGATTCCTTGAAGTCCAAGTTCCCTTTGAAGCAATACGCCATTTCCTGGAATGAAATAATCAGGGGTTATTGTGGCAAAAATGATAAAATCAATTTCCTTGGTTTCTATTCCGGCGTTTTTAATTGCCATGATGGAGGCGTTTTTAGCCATACTCGTGACTGTATCAACTCCAGGAGTAAACCACCTTCTTTCGTGGATTCCAGTCCTTTCCACAATCCATTCGTCATTGGTATTCATCATCTCAGAAAGGTCATCATTTGTTACGATCCTTTCTGGTAAGTAATGTCCGGCACCTGCTATAATTGATTTCAGCATTTTGTCAGTAATATCATTTGGAAAGCAAATATGTTGATTTTAATTGAAAAATCAATTTTGGTATCAATTATGAATACTTTTGCTTAGAAATTAGTTTGACCCCAGTAAAATTTCCCAAAAATTCGAAAAAAAATAACGCCTTACATAAAATTCTATAGGTGTTAGATGAAACCTGTTTTTTGATTTTCACCATTTAAAAAATGCAATCCATCTAAAACATGGGCTAGTAGGACAAAATCAGGACTAAGAAATTTAATTCTCAAATTTATAAAATTTTGGAATTAGAAATATAATACTGTTTATTGTTAAATATTAACGTTTTAACAGAAAATTATTTTGGTGTATATTAAATACAAAATATATTATTTCAATATCTGAAATACAATAATTAATTTATAAAGTTCATTTTTTCGGTCAAATTTCACTGAGCGTTAAATAAAATAGAAAAAAGTAATGTTATGAGAGTAATTAAGAAATTGGAAAACTATCTTTCACCCATAGTACTAATAGCATTTTTATTTATAATTTTTATTAATATTTCATTTGGAAATAGTATTTTAACTGAAAAAAATTTCAAAAAAGAATATTATCAGCCAAATTATCTTATTGAACAGGAAGTCCCGGTATCAAATGCCCTAGGGACGAAATTATGGAGTGCAGGGCATGAAAATGGAGATCAGAGCGAGTGGTTTTTAAATCAAGGTGGAGGGGAATTTAATAGCAATAATGGGAATAGCGTTGTAAGTTCCACTGTAGCCAGATCAGGGAAATATGCACTTAAAATGTCTATTAATACCTCAAATGGTGGAGGTCATGCCACAAGAAATTACCGATGGAAAGAAATATCAGATCATAAAGATTTAATTTTCACACAATATTTTTATTTTCCCGAAAAGATTGATTTTGATCGCAATAACGATTGGTTTAATTTAATTCAAACTAAAGGAGTTAAATTTGCTAAAGGGGGTGCAGGAACAGGCCCAGATCAAATCAATCTGCCTCATTTTGTTCTTGGACTCGAAGTTCGTGGTGGAACTGGAAGTGGTGGCGCTAATTACTTAAGTCTGGCGGATCTTCAAAAGTTCTGGGGGAATAATGCTGACGTAGTTTGGAAAGCACCAGTAGGAGTGGATCTTCCAGTAAAAAAATGGGTAAAGGTTCAAATTAGAATTATTCAGGATAAAGGAGAAAATGGAAGGGTTATGGTTTGGCAAGATGATAACTTAATTATTGACACGGGACTTAGAAATACCCTTAGACCGGAAGTGGATGTCAATATGTATAGTATTAATGCTTATTCAGATAAAACATATCCTCAGGTTACCAATATTTTTGTAGACGATCTTTCGATAAATTTACCTGCTGAAATTGTAGAAGAGAAAGTTCCCACCCCAGCCATAGCTCCAGAAGTAAAAATTATATCACCATCAACATCTTTCCAAATCACAGAAGGGGAGACCATAACAATTAAAACAGAGGCCACTTCTGATCCAAACCTTTCTGTTTCTAAGGTAGAATTCTTCGGCAACAATATGTGGCTGGGTGCTGCCAATAAGGCTCCCTTTGATTTTACCACTGCTAAATTAAAGGCAGGTGAACATATAATTAGAGCGAAAATATGGGATTCAAAGGATGTGATTAGCAACTCAAAAGAAATCTTGATCACTGTTCTGGAAAAGATTATTCCTATCCCCAGTGAACCTGAGATCATAATTGATGACAATCAAGAAGGAAGTTTAGGAGGAGATGTTCATTATAATTTTGGGAGTACAGTGCCTACAACTATAGATGGCATAGCATTTTTGGCTGACCCAGGAAGGGAAATTATTATCGGATCATCGAATACATACAGCAATCCTATTGCAGCAAGTGATAAGCTTTACCAAGATGAAAGATATTCATCGGATATGAATTTAAAAATCCCTGTAAAAAATGGAAAATATAAAATAATCACTTATCATAATGAGCTTTGGTTTGGAAAAAAAGGCCCATCAGCCAAGGCTGGACAAAGGGTATTTGATATACATATTGAAGGAGAACTTTCTAAGGAGAGTGTAGACTTGTTCAAGTTAAGTAATAACGGACCTGTTCAATTTGAATTTATAGATATAGAAGTAGTAGATGGATTTATAGATATCAGAATGAATGCGCAAGCTGATAATGCTTCAATTTCAGGGTTATCCTTAGTTCTCCAGAGTGAAAAGGCTTCAATACCTTTACCCGAAGAAAACAACTTTAGACTTCTATTGAATACAGGTTCTGCCGAAGCAGCTATTTATGGAGGGAATGAATTTGAAGCAGAGGTTGGACAATTTGACTTTTTTGACTCACCTACCACCTATTTTAATACTACTTCGAGTGAGGAGACATTGTTTCAAACTGAGCGTCATGGTCAAAGGTTAAACTATAAAATAGAAGTTCCTAACGGAACTTATATCGTGAAAACATATCACAATGAGTTATGGTATGGAAAAGGAGGACCAAAAAGTCAAGCAGGAAATAGAGTTTTTGACATCTATTTAGAAGGAGAATTGGTAAAAGATAATTTTGACCTTTTTCTTGAAAACAACAACCAACCTGTAGAACTTATTTTTGAGAAAGTGGAGGTAGCAGATGGCGTACTTAACATCTCTCTACAAGCCTCTTCAAATAGAGCCACTATTTCGGGTTTTAGTATAATAGGTGTTTCTCTAAATACAGGGGGGAGCAATCTCCGGTTGGAGCCTTTAAAAGAGGATTTAGCTGAAAATGTGGAGAAAAACAATACTACTCTTTTGGAAACCAAAACAATTATTTACCCTAATCCAGCGAGAGCTCAAATTTTTGTGGGAGGTGATATTACGAATTTTAAAGAATTTTATATTCATGATTCTTTCGGTAATCTTTTACAACAAATTGATCCACTTAGTCTTTATAAGGTGAATGGTAGTTATTTATACTCTTTGTCAGGAATCAAAGCGGGTATTTATTTTATCAGCATAATAGGTACCGATAATTCAGTTGAGAGATTACGATTTATTATTGAGTCATAAACCTATGTTTGTAGCTTAAAAGAGTAAAGGGAGCAGGCTTCTGTCTTTATTCTTTGAATTCTAAATCAGTATCTTCTATCAAAGCAAAGATTTTGGGATATTTTATGATGTCGAATTTTCTAGCAAATAATAAATCGGGAGAAAGGGATATAATTTTCCCTAGATCTTCAGGGGTAATGGTTTTTGGGGATGGTTCGTCCATTCCCGACCAATTTGCATAAGTGACGGATTTTCTAATTTTAGAAGGATTATCCTTATGGATCTCCATGACGATTGTTTGGAATATCATCTCATCTGATAAATTTGAACAGGTCATGAAATGCAGTAGGTCTGGGTGCAAATCAAGATATTTAAGAATATCCGAGCTAGTTTCAGTAGTGAGGGACCACCATGCATCTCCCCCATAAGGTCTGATATAGTCAGGTAATTTTTTCTTTTGGAATAGTTTAGATAGGTGTCGACCTTTTTTTCTTAGGATTAATTTTAAGATTTTTTTTAGGGAATTGTAGCTGTAAAATTCTCTGGACCAGACCGATGGGAGTTGGATAAAATCACCCCTTTTGCTTGATAAATCTATTTTGTAATGAGACAATCGATTCATACCTCCATAAGACCAGTTTGGGCTGGGAAGCGGAAAGCAGGTAATAAAATCTGTACCTTGAAATTTTTTTAAATATTCAGTAATATATGTGTTTGATTTTATAGGGTAATCCTGGCCACTAAGCAATACGGAATAACCTTCTCTTCCGCTCTTAATTATCATGCGAAATATGGTAAGACAAGCTTTCACAACGCCAACCCCCCCCCAATTACATTCCTCTCTCAATTCATTGGGTACAATCGTAAGGTTGGGTATTTCTTGTAACAAGGTTTGAAAAGGAGCAATTTTTGTCTTCTGATCTACATGAACATAAAACCAAGCATCCTTCTGGTTTAATGTTGTAATCAGTTTTTTTGATTGTAAGGGGTTATTGTGGACAAGGACGATATAGTTTACGGTCATTTTTCGGGAGATTTAATTAAAAAAGTTAAAAAGACTTTGAATTCCTGACGATTTCACAACAAGTTCATTGAAGTTATTGGTGTCATTGAGGTCAAGTCTTTTTAATTCAAAAGGGTTACTGTGGATAGTATTAAAACCTCTTTTAACCGTTAATCCGCACTGATAACCTGCTGATTTGGAAAATTTTATCTCTCTCTCTGTATAATCGCCATTGGGATAAGCAATTGCATTGATAGGGGTTTTTAATTTTTTTTCCAAAGCAGATTTTGCTTCTGTAATTTCCCAATTTGACTCGGCATCATCACATTGGGTTAGAATAGGGTGAAATACGGTATGCGATTGAAAATTAACGTAAGGAGCCATGTCGGCAATTTGAGCGGCTGACATAGCCTGTTGAACATCGAATTCTTTGTTATTTTCAAACCCTGTAGAGCTTAAAAATAACAAACGGTTTTTAGTTGGTAGGGTCTTTAAGTTTTGCTCAGTTTTTTTATCCATCTCATGCAAAAACCAATATCGTCTAAAGGTATCTATGATTCCTGAACAAAGAAAAATGGTAACCGGCACCTGGTATTTTTTAAATATCGGGAGCAATTGGTGATTGCGAACATGACCATCATCGAAAGTAATTACCATCGCTTTTCGGGGTAAATCGCTACCATCTTTTTTTTGGATAGCAGTTATAAGTTCATCCAAAGAGATGAAATTATAATGTTGGGAAAGGTATCTGAAAGTAAGCTCAGCAGTTTCTAGATCTATGTCATGAAATACCAGTATAGATACTTTCCTTTTCTGAATAAATTCTCTAAAAAAAACAGGAAGTCCAGAATACCTTAATATTGCGAAAAGAAATTTTTTCATAACCACTTTATAGGATTGTATTAAATCTTTTACAGATTAGGCGAGAACAGAATGGCTATCAATGATGGATTTTGACTGGCGGATATTTTTTCGGGATGATGCACCGAATAGAATGCTTTCCACGCCTTCAAGGGAACAAACATAATCAAAAGCCTCTTTTGGGGGTACTGACCCTGCTGCTAACACCTGCATGGCTACCAACCTGCACCTTTTTTGGGCAATTACTTCCTCGTATTTTTTGATACCTCCAGGCATTCGAAAGCCAATTTTATTAATAGAGGCACAAACAATTGGGTTTTCAATTCCTGCTTTCTCCAAGGTATCGAGTAATAATGGTAGATTCATCGTAATAAATCCTGGTTCAGCCTGATGCTTTTCTTTTATGTGGTTGTAGTATGTAACCAGGAAATCTGTCATGCCTAGCCCAAGCAATAAATCAGTAATAATATTCTGGATCCATATTACAGGTGTCTTGATTCCATTAAACATTTTCATTTCTGCATCAATCATTAGTCGCGCCAATTCATTGAAATCTTTTTTCATAAATGCCATTCCTCCTTTTGCAAAAGTGCTGAAAATATTTCCGGGTACAAACTGTTTAATGGTGCCTACGTAACCTAATTCTGTTACTGCATTGGAATATTTATGCGCATATGGCATACAGGGATAGATGTTAAAATTTTTGTATTTTTCATCATTCCTAATAGTGTTACATATTGCACCAATTCTGTCATGGGTGGTACACATGAAAGTATTTATCCCTTCATCAATAGCGATATCCAGAACATCCATGATCGCCTCATTTTCCTGAAACCTAATGGTTTGGTTTCTTGCTTTTTCATCTGAACTGTGGTTAATTCCAAAAAACTGGTTGTCACCAAATAAAATCCTTTCCATTGGTTATTTATTTATTTATTGTCAATAATTAATTTCGATATAAGCTGGTCCGTATAAGAAGCACTTCTAAAGGAGCTATTGTTGGTGGTTTGGGAATTATCTATACATTTAATGAAGTGGTCTATTTGGGAAGAATACTCTTCTCCTCTTAAATAATAATCCACATTGTTGGTAAGTTCTGTAAGACATTTGATTGTCCAGCCTTTTTTGAGGTCAAATAATTTATTTTCCTCTTTCAAAAAAATTTTAACTTCCGTTACATCAGCTATTATTTTACCTTTTTTTCCCAATACGGTAATCTGAGTATTCATTTTTCGATGTGTATCATCGCTCCAGTTTACAGATAGTTGACCAGTAAGGCCGTTGCTAAGTGTGAGATTTGAATACACGGCATCTTCTACATCCTTGGAAAAGATGTTCTTTAACTGAGTACCTGCTACCTTAACTGGCTTACCTAGCACAAAGTGTATCAGATCAATAGTGTGAGAGGCATAATCATACAAACATCCTCCACCCTGTCCCTTTTGGGATCTCCATGTTCCTCCTTTTTCTTTAAGTACTACCGGCCCGTAAGATTCTCCAGAAAAATGATACAAATCACCAAGTACATTCATTTCCAATAGCATCTTGAGTTCAAGGAAAGTGCCGAGGAATCTATTATGATAGCCTACCTGATTTACCAGTTTTTTCTGTTCCGCTTTATCGGCTAATATCTCGGCATCTTTAGCGTTTAAGGCGAAAGGTTTTTCGCAAAAGACATGAAGAGAATTGTCTAGGGCAAAATGAACCATCTCTGTATGGAATTTGGTGGGAGAAGCAATTACAATACAATCGAGATTCATCTCGGCTATCATTTTTTTGAAATCTGTATAGCACTGAAAATTTGTATGCTTTTTAAAAGCTTCAATAACAAGGGAGGAGTTGTCACATACAGTCACCAGATTCACATTTGGATGAGCTCCAAGGATAGCACAATGAGAAATGCCCATTTTACCTAACCCTATAATTCCTGCTCGCATCATTTTTTTTGTTTTAGTGTTAATTGTTTTTTAAAGTATTATTATCAAAGATTAGCCATATACTGTTCTAAAAAGTCAATAATGTTCTGCTTTTTGGAGATGAAAGGTTGTGGTTCGAAGCCTTCTATTTTGGCTATAATCTCTTTCAAATCGTCTGATTCTCTCCAACCTAAAAGGTAGTTTTCCTTTTCAAATTCCGTAAGGATTTCCATTTGGTGGTCATCCACAACCTCCCCATATTTGGGCATCCGTGGAATAGCAATAATTTTTTTCCCCATCTTTATTCCTTTCATAAGTGATCCTGAACCAGCGTGCGAGATGATTAGGCGCGCTTCCTTATATAGCAAGTCCAGATTCTCCACAGGTAAAAAAGGTTTATAGGTCAAAAATTTGGACGAGAATTCTGTAAACCCATTCTGTACAATTACTTCTTCATTTATAATTCCTTCACTGCATAGTGAGTCAATGGCTATAAGTGGTCGTACAAATTGAGCAGGGAACGTTCCTAATAAAACAAGTATCATAGAATTAGTGCTGTAGGTTTTTTTAAGCTATTTTAAGGAGGTATTCATTGGTCGGGATATTAGTAGATTCCTCCGAGATAGATTGCCTTTTTGTAAAACCTTTGCGGTTCAGGCCATTGAATAATGAATTTATCGGCAATAGGATAAATGAAATCTGCTGATGCAGCTCTGGATTTTATCCGCGCATAAGATAAAATCCATACCACTTTTGTACCCAATAGTTTCCCAACAAGGCACATGGGTACAGCAGTATGACTTCCGGTTGTTATAATGGCTTTAGGGAAATGACCGACCAATATTTTTATTGTTAGACAAAAATTAAAAAACAAATTGAAGAAAAAAGAAATATTTCTTTTCTTTCCTTTGGACCGCTCTTTAAGGTATTTTATATTGTATTGGTTGGAGTAAGCCAGGGTGGAAGGGGATTTTTCTGTCACAATTAGATAATCATATTTGATAAACCATTCTTTTAATTCCATGATTTGAGCTAAATGACCACCGTCAGAACAGATGAGAATAATTTTTTTCTTATTACCTAGGTTTTTCATAAATGTGTTAAATTAATCAAACACGCAGTGCCCTTTTTTCAGTAGACTGAGGCCACTAGATTCTTAGATTTAGAATGCTTTAATTCTTCATCTATTTTTCGTGTATAATGGTAGGCCAAGGTTTTAGCAATGGCTTGGTGATGGTATTTTTCTTTCTTCAAGAATACTTCTCTAATATTTTGTTTTTTGCTCTGAAGGACTCGGATCACCAAATCAGACAATTCTTCCACCTCATGAGACGGGGCCACAAAGCAATTGGGAACGCTGTCCATGATTTCATCTACGTCACCAACAGGGACCGATACTACAGGTAAATTACAGGATAGGGCTTCTTTAACCACTTGGGGAGACCCCTCTGTCTTTGACGTTAGCAGCAGACAATCGGCCTTGTTTAATAGGCTTCTGACTTCGGATCGGCTTAATTGGTCTATACAGGCAAACGCTACAGGAAAAGAAACCTTTTCATTTATCCTATTGATCACTTTAGTAAACAATGAGTAATTTTTAACCTCTCTTTTCGGACTGCTTGGGAATAGTATCAATTTCGAACCAGTGAAGGTATCACATGGCAATTCAGGTCTGAAAAAATCCGCATCTACCCCACAAGTCACAATGGATACATTTGGATTGTAGGGTATGACAAGATCCTCCATAGTTCGATTTTGTACAAATACCTGATCTGCTTTTGAAAGAATTTTTCTGGTAAGCCAGACCTGCCATCCATTTCCCTTTCTCTTCTGAATATCACTTCCATGTAGTGTTAGAAAAACTTTAGCTTTTGGCTTGAAAAAAAGAAGGAAAAGTCCGGATATCCCATAGTGAACATGAATAACATCAAATGCCTTTGATTGAATGATTTTTGGTATGGTAAAAAGAGATTTTACATATTCCTTTTTTCCTTTATATACTGAATCGATCAAAAATATTTCTTTTTTAAGTGAGATCGTCTTTGATAAATCTTGGATTTGTTCTTCAATGAAAATTCCATCTACAGGATGCTCCGGAGTTGGATACATATTGGTGACATACAGTGTTTTTATAGCCTTTTTTTGCATGATGGATTCAATTAACCGATTGAGACGGAGATTTTTTTTATTTGAGGATAGATTTCAAATAAGGCATGAGATTGCTTTGGGTTATATTAAGCCAGGATTTCCCCCCACAAACCTCTCTGATTTTTTCAGAATTGAAATTTTTTAACTGTTTTACCATTGAAAAAAGACCCCGTTCAATATCTTCTTCGTTGTCTTGTATAAGCACACCACATGAATCATCAATTATTTTGGCATTTTCAATGGTAGCCGTGGCCAATACGGGTAAGCCTGAAAGCAAATACTCATAGGTCTTGGTAGGGGGCTGGTGCGTATAATAAGGGGTAATGGGTACGTATGAAACACCAATATTGGCTTTTTCGAAGTAGGTGTTTAGTTGGTCATTGTGAATATATCCTGTAGTTTCTATTGTATCATTCAAACTGTTTAATCTGATATATTCATCAAGCTCCCTACGTTCATTTCCTGGCCCATCGCCAATGATAGTAAAAGACAAACTTGGGAAGGATGTGTCCCTTGATTGTAAAAAGTGGTGAAGACCCCAATAAAAGTAAGCAAGTTTCGGTTTTCCAGTGTACCTACATAAAGCAAGTGTATTTGCTCGAAAGTTTTGTTGTTATCACAAAACCTTTCTCCTCCCAAAGGTAGAAAGTGGTATTTTTTAAATCCAAGTTTCTCCGCAAGCCCATGACTCAGGATCGAAAGGTTTTCAAATTGGGAACATTCCCACTTTAGAAGGTCATCTTTCCATTTATTTGTAAATTTGCTATTTGTATCCGTAGCTGTTCTGACATCAATATTAAAAGGAACTCCAGGGTTTTTCCTGAGCAAAAAGGAACAACCGATAAAGTATACCACAAAAACCAAGTCATATTTCCCGGTTCTGATTTCCTGATTGATTTGTGTCAGAAACCGCATATACCTGATCGCTTTATTTCCCTCTCTGGTGATATATTTCGTTCGAATGCCCTCTATTTTTATTTTTGGAAGACCAAAATCCCAACTTAAATGAGTGATTTCAAAATTCTTTTTCAAATAATAACCAAACTTGTAAGGATCAATATGGTATCCGTACTGAGCCTTTGTAACAATTAATATATTTTTCATCAGGATAAAATGGCTTTCTCTTAAAGAATATCTAAAACTTCTGGTATTTTATGAGGCACCTTATCATGAGTTTTAGCGTGGAATAAAAACCTACAGGATTAAATTTTCTCCTTTGTTTCATATAAAAAAAGAAAACCGGTAAACCGGCTTGCGATGATTTTTTGCTTAGAAAAAAGAAAATCTTACCTAAAGTATCTTTTAAAGCGACTGAGGCATAAACCTCAGCTATCTGATTTTTTTTCTGTAGAAAAATTAACCAATCAAAAGCTTCTTTAAATGCTGCATAGGATTCAAATAGATTGGTGGAACCTATGCTTCGATGAATTTTCAATTGTTTTTCTGTCGCATCTATACCCAATTCGACTAAGGATTTGTTGTAAATGATTTTGTGAATGGCGAAGCTTCTTTCTTCCGCTCCTTCAAAAGTTTTCATTATGCTTGAATCAGAGTCTCTATACTGATAAAGAGATATAGGGATATTCGCCACAGGAAATTTTCTGCAGGCTTTCCAGTAAAAGTCAAAGTCTTCGGCCACTGTAAGTCTTTCATCAAAGGTGAGTCCTGCCTTTTTTACCCAATCCAATCGGTACATGGCCGTAGCATTCCAGATAGCTGGTTTGAACAATAGCATGGCCTTAATGGATTCATGTTCAGTAGGAGATTTTGAAATTTCCGAAGTTCTTGTATCAAACCGGGTAAGCCAAGTACCGCATATACCTACTAGTGGATTTTGATTTAGGTAGTCCAATTGTTCTTCAAATCTATTTGGTGATATCAGATCGTCACAATCCATCCAAGCAAGGAATTTTCCTTTAGCCTCCTTTATTCCTCTATTTCGAGTATAGGAGATTCCTTTATTGGTAGCATTCGTTAATTGACGGATCCTAGCATCTGAAATACTATTTAAAATACCTACCGATCCGTCTATGGAACCATCATCGATAATAATGAGCTCAAAATCTCTAAATGTCTGGTTCAAAACACTTTCAATTGCCTCACGCAAATGCCTCTCTCCATTATAGACAGGCATGATCACAGATAAAACAGAAACCATCATTATATACCGTATTTATCAGGTTCCAATCCTGTAGCCTTGTCTTTTCTCTCCGCTGAATCAGGAATCTTGATCAAGGATTGCTTGATTATCTTCCATTTGATCTGATCCATATAGGATTTGTGATAAATGTAAAGTGCGAAAATGGTGGCAATGATATAGTGGTAATGGTACACTGAATACCAGGTAAAGCTTGTAAATAGCAAATACCATAAATAATATTTCACATACATGAATTGCTTAGGAATCGGAAGGACAATACTTTTGAACCACATAAGTAGAAATCCTGCGATAGCAAAAATTCCAAACATGGCATAAACGGCTATGATGCCCACATCTGATAAAAAATACTCACGGGTGTTACTAAGTCTTTCCACAAATTTTCCATAATTTGAAATTCCCCAACTTGGAGCGCCATTCCCAAATACCTGACTCATTACATTAGGAGAAAAATCTGTCAGAAAATATTTTCCAGCCTGAACCCTTATATAATCTCCACCCATTTTAGCATCACTTTGTTGAGTATTAATCACCCCTTGGACCATGGGAATGTCCGAATTAATTATGATGACCAGGCTTCCGGCAAATGCGCCAATAAGTAAAGTCTTTTTTAAGAGAGATTGACCTTTAAAAAAATGATAGAAATAAATCAAAACAACGCCGGCTATAAATTGCCGTGTTACCTGCATTAGGGGAACAATCAACCCCACAGTGGCAAAAGCGATATAAAACCATTTATTTCGCTCATTTTCTGTGATTTTGGTAATGGCAATGAAGATGGATAATATAAAAATTCCCGCTCCCGGGAATATAATCCTGATCGCCCCTCTTTGTTCAGAAAACTCGTCTCCACCTGAGATTGGTTTACCGAAAAATACAGTATTGGGATTTGCGAATTGGAAAAAATAGAGAATTACATAAACCACTCCAAAAAACAACACCAACCTTTCCAGGGTTTTAATTTGAATTTTCAGGTGAAGCATTAAAAAGAACAATGGCCATAGTATATATTGGGAAGTCTCCAGAAGACTTTCTTTAAAGCCCTGTCCCCAGGAATAATAGGCCATCACCATAGAGAAAAGGATGGCAAAAGTTATTAATTGAACAGGGAGAACAAATCCTCCTTTTCTTTCAAACATAAAGTAACTTGAAACAATAACAGTACCCATGACAGCTATAAACTCCAGATAATTAATGATTTTCGCAGGAATAAATTTCGCGTCAAAAAAATTTAAACTAATTATAATCAGCAGAAAGAGATAAGCAATGATGTAATTTGGCTTCATGAAGACTTAAGTGTCTTGTAACTTTTGAAAAAATACAAACCTGTGAGACTTATTATAAGGACACCGGCTATGATTTTGTTTATCAATTCAAAATCTTTGGCTATGAAATAAGAAAAACCAAAGAGGCTTGCTGCTGCTAACCACATTAGTCCTCTTTCTTCGATTTTAATGGATAGGGTCTTCCCGAAAACATGCCATAGGTAAAACTGAAATAGTGAAAATGAAATTACCATCCCCGAAGTCAGCCCTAGTGCGCCATATTGGCTACTAAAAAACAAAATAGGTGTGGATAAAAGAGAATGAACCATGCCTAATCGGAGAATTGTTTTTTCATTATTAGTAGCGCCTAAGACAGTGCCAATCAAACTATCTACAGAGGTAAGAAACAAGTACCAAACCATGAGTTGGCATACAGTAATTGCAGGCAGGTAATTTTCAGGGAAAATAATCGTGAAAAGGTCTTTGGCGAAAAGTGTAAAAAGAAAGCACAATACCATTCCGAGGAGCATATAATATTTGAAGCCTACTCGGATAAAATTTTTGAATTTATCTTTATTGGAAAACCATAGTGCTGATAGATTGGGAAAGATGGCAACCAATCCAAAATCCATTACAAATGAAATAGGCCCAGTGAGTCTTTCAGAAAGATTGAAATAACCAATTTGTTCTCTGGTCGAGTTGATGTCTAAAAAATTATTGGTAAATCTTGTGTAGGGCAACATGACCATAACCAAAGCCAAATAAGGCCAGCTTTCTTTAAGTATAGCAATGGATGAGGGGATAAAGGCCTTCATTTCACCCAGGATTAGGTTTTGCTTTTTTAGGATAAAATTAAAAACCAGACTTTTTATCCCATTTAGGAACAAAAACGAACAAAAAAGGAATGTCACGGTAATTAGCTGGGCCGGCAATAAAAAAACCCATAAAAACCATAAAATACTAAAGCCTAGATTAATTATCGAAGGAGGTAACATCTTCTGGTGCCCTAGGAATGCGGTTTCGAATAGTTTTCCAAAACAGGATACAAAGGCAAATAAAATCACAAAAATCAACTCTTGGCTGCCAAGATTACCCAAAAAATGGTTGTAAAGAAGATATAGGCTTCCCAAAATTAAGAGTGCTATTGTTCTCAGAATTGCGCCGTTGTAGATCAGGTCTTTTGATCGGTTAGGATCTCTGGCGATAGATCGGATAATGATATTTCGGATACCTAAATCTCCTATCGTCAAAAGCAAAGTGCCTTGAGCCAATATGAAAGTATAAAGACCGTAATCATCGGGATGTAAAACTTTGGTGATTTTCAATACTGTGAGTAAACTGATCAATTGCGAAAGTATACTGCCAATAGTCAGGAACGAAAAGTTCTGAAAAACCTTGTTTTGAAAAATTTTTTTAACCAAAACAACTATCGTCTAGGACTTCTTTTTGATTCACATCCTTTTTGATTAGTTCTACCAAGCTCTGGGATGTAGGGTATTCAAATCGCCGCGCAAATAATTTAGTTGATTTCAAAATCATTGGAAAGTCGGATTTATCTAGGTTCGCTGGACTGTTACCATTCCGGTATTCCCATAGCATCAAGGTCAGGGTATTATTTCCAATGATAGAATGTTTATAATGCGAATTCATTAGGATTGTCTGAAAAAGCACCTCCTCTGGACATAAGGTGTGTTTAAGGCGCTTCAGAAAGGATGGGTCTTTATCGATTTCATTAATAGCATGCCTGACACAGCTGCTACTTAGCGACCACCATGCCGATCCACCATATAATTTGGGAAATGTGTTCAATGGTTTTCGTTTTATTCCCAAAAATTTCTGCATTTTCAAACAAGTGTTGATCAGCTTTGCACCAAGTTTAGTCTTTCGATTAAATACGTCGTTAAGGTGGAAATAATTGAGACGGTTAAGGCCTCCTTCCGCCCACCGGAAAGAGGGTAGCGGGAAATGCTCAATAAATTGTTGGCCATTATTTCGTTCAAAGAAATCCTTAATTTCCTTGCTACTTTTAATAGGAAGGTGGTGGCCGCTCATGCTGTGGATTTAGCCGACTTCTTTATTTTTTATCGCTGCTCTGGCCAAATAAAGGATGGTCTTGAGATAGTTCAGCCCTCCCCAATTGACAGTATATTTCCGGCTTAAAAGAAGTATATTTTTCTGCTGCGAAAGCGCTTCGAGTTCTTCCTTGCTTATCTTGCTTTTCTTGTCTATATGAATGTAAAACAGAAAGTTATCATCCAAAAGGTTTCTGTATTCTATCAGGTGTTGAATGTTTTTATAGGCTAAAAATAATATGGCATGTTTCATGATTTTCTTAAAAAATTAATAGGAATAGTGTTACTTAAATTGTTGTTGCTTTTTTGGTATAATAATACCCATATCCATATCCGTAACTATGTTCAGCTTTAGCATCATTTAGAATCAAAACGGGATTTTTAAACTTGTTTTTTCTTGCGATATCATTAATTAGATCGATATGGTTGGGTTTTGTATGGTAATACCGAACCATATATACCAGCATATCAGTAAAAGATGATAGGGCAAATGCGTCAGCAACCAGCCCAATAGGAGCACTGTCGATGATGATATGGTCAAATTTAATTCTCAACTCGTGGAAAAGTTCTGCCAATCTGGGACTACTCATGGTAAGAATGGGGTTTTCAGGTGTTTTTCCAGCACCTATAATAAACAGGTTAGCATTATCTTCATAAAATCTCAAAATATCCTGCGTGGTATACGTGTCTTCTGTAAGGTATTCGTAGATCCCTGGTTTAGATACATTCAGATTCATTTGCTGAATAACTGCAGGTTTTCTTAAGTCAAATTCTAAAATTACTACTTTCTTACCTGATAGTGCGATAATTTTGGCCAAGTTGATACTGAAAAATGTTTTTCCTTCGCAACCTATACTTGAAGTAGTTAAGATCACCTGATTTGGTTGATTTCTGGAAGCAAATTTCATATTGGTCCAGATCAGACTTATTTGTTCACCCAAAAGGGATTTATAGGGGAAATTTGTTTGGTATTTGCTTTTATTTTTTATAGTGGAAACCTCACCCATTATCGGAACTTGAGAAATCGCTTCTAAGTCATTTTTTTGTCTAATTTTGCCAAAAAAATGTTCATACAGAAAGATCACACCAAAAGGTAAACCCAACCCAAGGATTAATGCAAAAGCCATGATTAGTTTTTTGAGAGGTTTCGCAGGGTACAAGCCTGCCATAGGGGGGTCAATTATTCTGGCATTGGATACAGATGTAGCAGCCAGAGATAAAACTGATTCTTCTCTCTTTTTCATTAAATATTCGTAATTCTTTTGCTTAGAGGTCTGCTTCCGTGTGATTTCAAGCAACTTTCGTTCTATCTGGGGAACCTGGTTTACCCTATTTTCAATTTTCAATTCATTGGCTTCCAAGTTCTTTCTGGCAATCTCAATACTACTTTTATTGCTTTGAATGTTTTCCAAAAGATCTGCTTTTAAACTCGAAAGTTGTTCATCCAGATTTTTTGCCAATGGACTGTCTGGAGTAATACCGTTTAGCAGCCTTTTACGCTCCCGTTGTAATTCATTGTATTTTTTTATCAAGTCCGATAAATTGGTGTCTTCAATTAATAATGAACCCTGCACCATTATTGAAGGGTTGTTATTTTTGGTTAAGTTATCTTCTAAATTGTTTAATACCTCAATGCCAATATCATACTCCGAAAGCTTTTGTTTGGCATTGCTTGAATTTTCAAGGTATAACTGCGCTTCAGCGCTAAGATCAGAAATAGAATTTTTGTTTTTGTAATTTTCGACTTCTAATTCAATCTCCATAAGCTCTGATGTAAGTTTGACCATTTGCTGATCAATGAATGCAAGAGTATTTGCAGCGGTTGAATTAACTTTTTTCAATGCATCAGTATTGTAAACCTCGGCCAATTTCGCCAAAATTTGTTCCCCCTTTTCAGTGATAGTTTCAATCAACGAAAGGGAGATGACTGTGGACAGCTTGTTGGTTGGTTCTGCATTTATATTGTCGCGGTATTCAAATGACATTTTCCTTAAGTCATTGTAAGAAAAGAAAAGTGATTTTGGATGCGATGAATTATATTCTTCGTTTAGAAAAATGGTAAAATCTCCAAAAAAATTGTTAAGTTTTTCTCCAAACAAGTATTGGTTTTTAATGCCTTCTTCCATTTCTAAAATGAATTTTTTGTCATCGATGATGTATAGGCGAGCCAATCCATTAAATGGGGTAGGGTGGTCATTTAACCGATGATAGAGTATCTGCACTGGTACATCTTTGCCGTAAATTTCTTTTTGTCTATAAAAACCGTCTTCCATATAAAAGGTATTGTACAAGGACAATTCTTCCAACGCTTTTTGAATCAATGAAATTGAGGTCAGAACTTCTACTTCATTTTCAATAACGTGAGAGATTTGGTAGCCATCTAAATCGTCCAATACAGCATTGGACGACAATTCAGTCCTATTTTCCCCGTTTGAATTAATCATGAGGGAGGAAGTTACTTCATATTGATTTGGAGTGTAATAAATGTAAGCCAATGCAGCACCGCATAGGGTCATTATGCCAGCCAAAAAAAATGGCCAATATCTCAGGTATTTTTTTAGATGAAACTCTAAAGGAACAGAGGATGATTTTTTTAAATCTACATCCAGAGTTAATAACTCTTTAATATCCATAATTTTTAGTGAAAGCGTGATAATAAAAAAGTAAAGCTTTTTTTATTTCGATTAAATACAACTTCGTCCGGTCAATCACACTGCTGTGATTTAAAATTCTTGACTCTTTCTAAATAAATCGCTTGGATTTAGTGGAGAAAGAATAAATATATTATACAAAAAAAGCTAACTATTCTTTGTATTTATGAAAAAAAAAAGAATGGGCTAAATCTAGTTATTTACTTATAAACCATTTTTGAATATTTGAAATACATTTTTGCAAATATAAAACATTAATATGGAACTAAAAGTAATCTTTATATTAATGCAATTTAATTTGTAAAAATTTATTTCTGTTAATCGAATTAGGCACTTAATAAATAAATTCTTTATTCGGATAAGGTGGCTTTGTGACCATCCTTTGCATTAAGTTCTCAAAGATTCCTTCTTTCATTTTGTAACGATTGAACCGATAAGTGTACTCATTGATATAGGGTTGAAGATTTATGACCGAATGCTGGGTACCTCTAAGCCAGGCTTTGAACATCATAATCACCCTGTACATCTGCTTAAAGTTCTCTCCTTTCTTTCCTGATTTTTCATGGACCAGTTTTGGGAAATGGGCCTCCATACCATTATATCCACTCCAACAGTCAGTCTTGACCTTTGCGTCTTTATCCATATGATCTTTCATAAATCCTCCCAGACTGACCTTGGAGCCGGTTTCAACTACTCTTCCGTACCAGCGGGAAACACCCTTTACACTCCTTTCTACACCCACCACCATGATTTTCTTTTTTCCCTCGTTTCTTCCTAATGCCTTGTCGTCCTGACCGCCCACGTAGGTTTCGTCTACTTCTACTTCACCCACCATAGGGAATGTTTTTTTCTCTTATGATTTTTCAGCACTGTGAGATTGAAAAAGTAGATGGTTTTAGGTTGTTTGTTCTTTTTTTATTGTTTAGCTAAAGCCGATTTTATAGAGTTTTATCATGAAATGGGCTAAAGCCATATTCCTATTGAGATTTTGATTTACGGGTCAAAATTTTGGGCTTATTTTTGAATAGCCGCCTGCTTTAGCTGGAGGAAAAGAGAGGATAACAGCATCCTTGGCTTTTGCCAACAGACAAGCCTTCCCCAAAAAACCAAAAGAGTATAAATTTCCCCACCGCTCCCAGACTGTTAATAAGTTCGGAGAACTTAATCATTGAATTACCAAAAAGACTAATTATATTTGACAATTACTGTCAAGATAAAATAATCAAGTGATATTTCACAAATGAAAGAAAGCAAGACAACAGGAGAAATACTTCGG
>Ga0222654_1000474_pt1 | contig 26945 bp, 22 predicted proteins | sample AntAcemetagen421_FD_179805 | JGI IMG/M metagenome (GOLD analysis project Ga0222654, IMG submission 179805) | Saline water microbial communities from Ace Lake, Antarctica - #421 | ecosystem: Environmental > Aquatic > Non-marine Saline and Alkaline > Saline | place: Antarctica: Ace Lake...
GGGAATGATGCTCTTGGAATCGCTGGAGCATGAAGCGTTCGAAGAATTTGTGGAAAATTTCGATTTTCTACAGGTAGAGCCTTTTACCCTTCTGACAATAAAAGAAAATTCCTTTTTTGAGTTGAAATGGAATGGCGAATCCACATTTCTTAACAAACTGGAACGTTGCAAACCTAAAATCTGGTCATCGCCTACCTTGTATTCACTGGAACAACGAATAGAAAGAGAAAAATGGTTTTACCAATGGCTTACTACCAAATCAAATCATCCTGATTTCGACATGATGGGTTTTCACAACAGCCATCACGGAGAAGATAAAACCTTCGATATCTTAATGAGCAGGCCTAATGGAATGCAGACGGTTAGCATTACCCAAATTAGAAACTCCAGATTCACTCCCTCGATGATCCATGTTGATTTAAAAACAAAGAAAACGTATGGACCCTTATTTTACACCATTTAATCCTGTTGTACTGCTTTTCTGTTTCAAAAAAAATACCGATGGGTTAACTTTGGTCAATACTAAAAAATCTCTCGTGAGCTATACCCGTTAGGGTGTTCCTAATGAATTAGGATCCTTTTGAGGCAAATTCTTTGGGCGAAAGGGATAGATTTGGGCGTAAGTTTTAACTCGTGTAGTACTTATTCTCCGAAAAATGTGCCTGCGTTCAATATCCTCCGGTGATGATAACCCCGCTGCAATCGAAAGTTGCATTAGACTTTCAACGGTTTTCTCTTGAAAGTTGGCCACCCTAATCGATTTATCAGCTACATCCAAGCCTCTGACCAACCTTTCTTGTTGGGTGGCAACACCTACCGGACAGGTATTAGAATTACAGCGAAGTGCCTGGATACATCCGGCAGCCATCATCATCGCCCGTGCAGAATAGCAGACATCAGCTCCCAGTGCCAGAATTCTTGCCATATGGAATCCGGTGATAATCTTACCCGATGCCAGTAACTTTATGTCTTCCCTTAATCCATACGCTTCAAGCAAATCGTTAACGAGAGCTAATCCATCTCTCAAGGGCATTCCCAGAGAATTACTGAACTCCACGGGTGCCGCACCCGTTCCTCCCTCTCCTCCATCTACAGTAATAAAATCCGGGTAGATCCCAGTGTTGACCATTTGTTGGCACATCTGCCGAAAATCATCCTCTCCCGAAGCACAAAACTTAAAGCCTACGGGTTTCCCATCGCTCAGCTGCCTCAATTTTTGAATAAAATAAAGCAGTCCGGCCGCATCAGAAAACGCTGAATGTAACGGAGGGGAATGGATAGCTATAAATGGCTCCAAATGGCGATACCTGGCAACTTCCGGTGTGTTTTTTATGGCTGGTAAAATGCCACCATGACCTGGTTTTGCTCCCTGAGAAAGTTTGATTTCAATCATTTTGACTGAGGGAAGCAATGCATTCGAGCGGAACGTATTTGCACAAAAAGAGCCATCTTTTTTTCGGCATCCAAAATATCCTGTCCCAATTTGCCAAATTAAATCTCCCCCGTTTTCCAAATGGTAATCGCTAATCCCACCCTCACCCGTGTTTTGCGCAAACCCTCCAATTTTGGCTCCCTTGTTCATAGCCAAAACGGCATTTTTACTTAGAGCCCCAAAACTCATGGCAGAAATATTCAATAAGCTGGAGGCATAAGGATGCCTACAATCTTTGCCCCCAATAGTAATGCGAGGTGGTTGACGGGAGGCTACAGCGGAGGAAATAAAGGTAGCGTGATTCATCCATTCGTAACCTACCTTATACACATCCATTTTTGTTCCAAATGGAGTAGTATCCATTTGATTTTTAGATCGTTGATACACCAGGGAACGAAACATCCTGTTAATAGGCGCACCATCAATGTCTGACTCAATAAAATATTGCATGATTTCAGGCCTTATGGCTTCAAAAAAATACCTAAAGTTTCCAATTACCGGAAAATTACGCCTTACTGCATGCTTTTTTTGACTTACATCCAGAAGCCCAACCACCAATACCAGCACTACAGGAACTACCAGTAGCCAGCTAAGTAACTCAAACCAGCCCGCTAAAACAAAAACGATTTGAATTCCAATAATAACTCCATAGACCGTGATGAATTTATTTTTAAACTCCTTCATAAATTTCGATAGTTTCAAAAAACGGAGACCAAGAAAACCAAAACCCCATCATCTGCGGGAATAATTGCAGGGATTCACCTTCCCGAGGCCCGGATACCGCTTTCCCAAACAAATTCCAACGATTTCCCTCCTGGTCTTCAATCAGCCAGGGACTTGATGCCCCAACCAGTGTCAAATCCAAAACTGTACCGTCTGAAAGGGTACGGTTGAGGGCTACCAGGATATTTGCAGCTTTATTTCCAATCACAGCAATTTCCTCACCCTGAAAGGTATCGTAAAGCAGGCGTGTCTCCTCTTCAAATTTATCAATGGGGTAAACTTTTGCATTGTCTCCCTGCATTAAACCAAGAACCCTTGCCTTGGCCAAAAGCCGATCATCGTTTGTACTAACCGGAAATAGCAGGCTGTTATGATTCGATTTATAATCACCATAGGGATAGTTTTCGTAATTTCGGTTATGTCCCGTCTGCCGTGAAACCACCTTGGTTTCGGGAAACATTTCTTTCCAAGTAGCCCAGCTGGTTTCTATCAGATGGATCACCTCAGGCTTTTCACCTATAAGCTCCCCGTTTACCGCTTCAAAACGCATTTGAGACCAATTAGAATCCGTCAACCTGTCGTAGGGTATCAAGTTGGTATTGTATAGAAGCCCAGAAACGCCAAAACTCGTTTTTCCGGCAGAAATAGTTCTATCCCAGCCAATTCCTGTGCCCGTTAATGGGCAGTAAATCACGGCAAGGGAGGTACTGCCCAATTCATCATTGATGATTTCATGCCAGTCCAATATTTTATGAGGGTACGCTTTTGCTTCCCCACCAAGGGCATAACCCAATACCAAATCCTGATCCTCTAGGAAGTCAATTTCAGATGCGTTCACAAAAGAAGGATCGTTCAAAGCAGGGATACCATCCTTTCCCGGTCCTCCGTCAAAAACATCCGCTTCAGGAATGAGCCAGTCTTGCGAACCCGATCCGCTATTTCCTCCTGATCCCGGTCGAAAGGGAGCATCTTCGTTATCCGTGAATCCGTAAAGGGATAATGCCAGCAAAAGGGATAATGCGCTAATTTGATAGATTCTTTTCATAATTAGTCAAATTTTAAATTATAAATTGGTTCCCTGGCTTTCTTCCCCAGATTGAAAAACAAAGACAAGGAATACTTATAGGAGGTGGTCAATTGCGATCCATTCAAGGAGCGGTACAAAGGAAAGTCCGCCCATGCACGAATGGATAAGTCTGGGCTAAAATGAACACTTAAGCCGGGAATGGCATAGATCCATTTTCCACCGGATCCGGGGAAAGTGTTTCCATCCACCAAATCCACCGTCTGACTTCTGTACCTGCCAAACACAAATACATCCATCGGCCAATGAACAAACAGGTTGTAATTAATCCCTAGATTGGCCTGAAATTCATTTCCAAACTGGTATACCTGGGACTGGTTGTAGCCGTAATTCTTACCCGAAGCTCTGTAGGTAAGGATCCCGAGCAGGCTCATGGAATTAAGTAAAAATTTTGAACGTTGAAAAAAAGTCCAAAACATCCCATCCACCGAACCGGACCCAGGTTGCATATCTGCGACCATAGTAAGCCCCTGGTTGTTTTTAAAACCTGTCCTTCCGGTAGGGATTTTGGGACCCGCTCCCACCAACCATTCACTGTCTGGATTGGTTTGAGGATTCAGCATTCTGTATTTCAACAAAAAAACCATGTCTCCCAGGCCCTGTGCACTGGTAAAGCCGATTTGATTGTTGTACTCCCGAATAGATCTTTCCTGTCTTACATAAGGCAGCACTATGGCAAGAGCAAATCGCTCATGTATACCGTAATTGACCTCTAGTAATGCAGATCGAGTCAGGCGGCTACGCGTATCGTCTTCCAATACTGTTTTGGCGTCCATTAAATCCCGGATCACATTGTGGTCATAGGTCAGTAAAAACTGAACAGACCCGGGTTCAGCCGTTCCCAATCCAAGGGTTCCTCCGACAGGTACACCGCCAGAACAGCATGCCTGCCCCATTACATCCTGGAAGAAAAAAGAGGTAACCAAAAGTAGTAAGCAATTTAGTTTGGTATTCATGGCAATATCAAAATGGTTCAGCCCGGATTACGCAGTAGAATTTCTATTTCATATATTGGGTTCAGGAAAAAAGTGCAGGGCACATCACTGCGCCCATACACTTAATCAACCCATCAACAATCTATTTTAATTGTCGTACTCACCTACAAAAGTGATTTCAATGGTTTTTGCAATATTGGAAGCAGGTTTTCCTTTTTGAAAAGTAATGCCATAATCAGCAAGAGTGATTTCAAAGGTGCTTTCTGCAGAGACCTTGCCACCACTTACAATGATCATCCCTTTTTCATCGATATCGTTCGATTTCCCTTTGATCGTCATCGTACCCATTACTGATGCCTCGTAGGTACCGTCCTTTTCAAAACCCACCTGGTCAAAATTCGTGATCTTACCGACAAACTTGGATTTAGGAAATGATTTGGTATCCAGAAAGTCTTTGCTATTGTAATGCTTTTGCATTAGGGATTTTTCAAACTCAAAACTTTGCATGGGTATCGAAAACACCAGATCTCCGGTTGAAGTATCCAGGGTACTGGTGGCCTTGTAATTATCAGCGGTGATGTCTTCAACAGGAGTAGAAGAAAAAAAGCTGATATGGGTTTTTTGGCTAATTAGCTTTTCTACGGGAGAAACAAATGCAGCTGTGATCAGCATAACAAATGGGAGGGCTATAACAATTGATCTAATTTTCATAATTTTTAAATTTTTGTTGATTAATTAAATATTGGTGATCAAGTCACACTTTTCCATGATTACATTTTCGTACATTTCAAGGTCGGCGTCATAATTGGCTCCTGAACGGATGACTCCCTTTACCTTTATTTTTTGACCTACTTTTATTAATTGACTTAAATCTTTTTCAGAGGGTAGAAACGTACAACTTACCCCGGCAACCTCATCTTGGGCTTTAAGAAGAATGACCGTCTGATCGTTAAAATCCTTAGTGATTTTAAAAACCTCTCCCTCTACCTCCAGAATTTTAGATTCACCGGATTCCTCAAGGTATTTGTCATATGCCGTTTCCCCATTGGTTAGAAATTCATCCACCAATACCTTTGAAGAAATACCAAAATCGGTTTGAGAGGATTGAACATCCCTATGTGGCATGTTAAAAAGATAGGTTACTATCCCCAGACCAATGACAGCTGCTGCTATAAAGGCAATGAGTAAAGGCTTAAGCCATTTGAACTTTTTCATGTTTGCTGAATTTTTGATTTCACATGAATAGTCGTACCTACCCACTTTTCCTGACGGATTCGGTCAATTCAATTAAAAAATGTTTAAGAAAGACTTAAACCGCAGCAAGTAAAACCACGTAAACTGATTTAAATACATCAAAATGAGAAAGGAAGGTATCCAGTCGATAGTCTTTTTAATTTTTTTGTTTGGGATTTGCTCTGGTTGTCTCTCTTTCAGGGAGAGCGACAGAAATCTTTACCATGGCATGAAAAAGGAGGGGGTGGAATTTGAAATTCACTATTCTTCTAAAGATACACTCCGTGGGCTTTGGTATAAAAATGGCAAAAAACTATGATTATAAATTATTTAATGTCAAATATTTAATAAACACGTCATCGGTAGGCTTTCGGTAGGCTTAGAGAGGGCTATGCGTAGAGAAAGCCGTGGGAATCCCCAGCAAGGCGGGACTGCCACACCCTTTCCCACCTCAGCAACCCCCAAAAAGGTTTCGAAGTGACGATTTAGCTGTTTTTTAGACGATCTTACCCCAAACTCAGGTTGTAAAGTCGGTCCGGATTTTTTCTGGACGGAACATTTATTTCAGCAAAACTACCTATCGGGAATAATTGCCAATAAATAGGGTTGTATTGTCATTTTTTTTGGCTGCCATACATCCCAACTTTGTATCATTATTAAAACAAAAACAAAAAAGCTATGAGCAACATTAAATTTGATGTACCAACAAAATCAACAGTAAGCGAAGAAAACAAAGCCATTTTAGAAAAAATCGAAGGTGGTGTAGGTTTCATCCCTAATATTTATGCCACCTATGCACTCTCGGGCAATGCTCTTGCCAGATATACAGCCTTTGCTAATGGCAAAACCAGTCTCAATAATAAAGAAAAAGAAGTGGTCAATCTGGTGGTAAGCCAAATAAATGGATGTACTTATTGCCTGGCTGCTCATACAGCCATAGGCAAAATGAATGGCTTTTCAGACGAAGAAATCCTGGAAATCCGCAAAGGGACAGCAGCATTTAACCCAAAATTTGATGCGCTGGCTAAACTTGCCAAATCGATCATGGAAAATGCCGGCAAAGTAGATGACCAGGACCTGGAAAGCTTTTTTAGCGCAGGGTATACCAAAGAAAATCTGATAGATACCATCCTGGCAGTCGGTGAAAAAGCCATTACCAATATGCTTCATAATGTAACTAAAGTCCCAATAGATTTTCCGGAAGCGGCTCCATTAAATTAATTCTGAAAACCTTATTCACAAAAATTTATCTATTAACAAGAATTTATTTCCTGTTAGGGAAAATAAAGCCACTTTTAATTGATAAATGGCTAAAATCACCAAAAATCCCGGACAGGGACCAAGTCCCTGTTCGGAATTTCTATTCTCCTTTCCATCTTCGAATAAAATCGTGAGGGAATCGAACTCTCCGCATTTATCTACCATCCCCTTGATCAACCGCCCAGGTTTTTTGCGCTATTTGCCCATTGTTTTACTTGCGAAAAAAATCTGAAAACTATCCGAAATATTTATAATACCCTTTCCCAAATGGGTGTAGCGGTCATGAGTCTTGATTTCACAGGACTGGGAAGCAGTAAAGGTGAATTTGAAAACACCAACTTTTCTTCTAATATCAGTGATCTGATTGACGCTTCGAAATTTTTATCCGAGAACTATCAGGCACCTTCCCTATTCATCGGACATTCATTTGATGGAGCAGCCGCAATTTTTGCTGCCCATTCCTTGCCGAATATAAAAGCTCTCGTAACCATTGGAAGCCCTTCAGACCCCAAACACATAGCACATCTATTTGACGATCATTTAGAATCCATTGAAAAAAATGGCGCTTCTAAGGTCAACATTGGAGGGAGAGGATTTAATATCAATCATTCCTTTATTCAGGATCTCTATCAAAAAGACCTGGGCACATGCCCGTCCCAACTCAGAAAGCCCATCCTGATCTTACATTCTCCTCAGGATCTTATCGTGGATATCGAGCATGTCGCCAAAGTTTACGAAAAAGCCTTTCATCCCAAAAGCTTTGTTTGCTTCCATGGATCGGATCACTTGCTATCCAACCCTTCGGGATAGTCAGTATGTGGGCGAAATGATCAGTTCATGGGCTAAAAAATATATACGGGCCACAACTGTACCTAACGATACCAAAGGCCACGAAGTAAGTGAAAGGCTTTCCGGTAAAGGATGAAGATAGTTTAGAAAACAAAAACTCCAAAGTCGGCTGATTTACACGAAACCTGGAAATAACAGGAGATTTAGACGAAACCAAACGTAAAAGACTGTTGGAAATCGCCGACAAATGTCTCGTACACCGAACCTTAAAAGAGCAAGTTATCATTGAGACAAAGTTTAAAGATGAGTAAGGCCTTGCTCCGCATTCCCTCTATAGAAAACCATGCTATGTACTTCAGTTTTAATCTAGATTCGAAGACTTGGTAAAAGTAACGCTAGGTTACAAACGTAGGTCTGAATTTTGTCAGTATTGTTGCACAAAAAAGCAACAATACCGCCAAAATAATTCTATTTCGGTTTTCTTGCCACGGGTTCACACCCGTGGTTATTGTTGTTGAAGCCCCTTAGGCTTCTTCGGTTCCCTTTAGAAACCCTATGACTTTCCTATTTATGCGTATGCCTGATCTTAAAACGGCTAATGGGTAGGTAAGCAAAATTATTTTTGGGTTATAAAGTTTAAAGTAGTCATTTGATAAGAATGATTTCGATAAATGAGTGGAAAATACCCTTATCCGTAATCGAATTACTACATGACAGCCTTTTATATCAGGCTTTTTCCGGCCTTTAACCCGAAGTCGACAATAGATTTCGTAATGCCTGTCCCGTTTTACTCAGGAAGTGGTGGAACTACAAGAAAATCAGATTGTTTGGAGATTGAAGCATATTACCCAACGTTACTTATTAATAACTTCGAATTCCATCTAACTTATTCAAAATTTGTAGTTGTACTTCTCTAAATATTAACCTTAAAATGTGGTTTGAAGGACATGGAAGCTGTTTCACCTTATTTCCTCTGTTCATTTTTGGCCCTGAGTTGTTACGCTTCAGGGCAGGCTATGATCCAAAAACGAACCAAAAAGATCAAGGCTGAATGTAAATCTTAACGTTACTTTTTCAACGTCATGGAATCTGGGTTTAAATTTCCACGGGTAAGAACCCTTGGAAATTATTATTGAAGCATTATCGTAAACTGAAAAACGTCCATTTTAATAGGATATTGCAGCTGCCCTAAAGACATCGATTAGTCTAATCTTTTGCCATCTTCGCCCCATCCTGTTGTACAAAAATGAGAAGCATTTGGGGTTTTATAACTTACCTTGGCGAGTTGTGGTGTTTTAAGCTTTTTGTGACCTTGGATCCTCGACTCCAAAGAAAAATCTAAAATTCCACTGCTGAGCATGGTTCGCTCAACAGGATAAGGAGCCTTTCCTGTTTCAAATAAAATCTCAATGTTCTTCACAAGGCAACCAAAGTGATGGTGTGGTTTGCCTTGCAAACGCATCAATGTAGCATAGGGCTTCGAGGTATTCTCCAATTCAACTGCTACAGTAAAATCCTCCACCAATCCTGTCAATAGAAAAGCAGCAACTTTTAGCCCATCGTTATAATCTACAATAAAAACTGCAGGAGATTTTACCAATTCTTTAATCTCTCCTTCTTTTTTTGTAAGGCTATGTGAAAGTGCCTCATTGAACAACTTATCGGCCCATTTATTTTGTTCCAAAAACTCCCAGCATTCCTCCCCTTCGAGGCATTGAACGGCCTTCACCCCTGTTTCTCCTCCTTTTCTTCGCTCTACTACCGACTGAATGGAATCCAGCAAATGAAATCCATAAATATCCAAACCACTATAGGAAATGCCCACCGCATATTTTTGCGCCTCTCCGTAAGGCGTGTCGATCGCCGGAATACGCCAAGCTACCGGTACAGAGGAACCTGCCAACATTGGAAAGTCCAGTTCTTTTGAAATATCCACCATACGTTTGGCCTGCCTCCAACTGTATGAAAGATGCTTGTCATTGAAAACAGGTACTGAAGTTTTAGTTTCTCTAAAGACATCAGTTATCTTCAAAAACATTTCAAATCGAGGATAAAGCTTCTGCTCCTTGTCGTTGGAAGGGTAATCGCCATGCTCTCCAATCAGCAAAACCCCATCTACAGCCAGTTTATCACCCCCTAGTGTAAGTGCATCTGCTACCGTACCAAATATCGGCACCCCATGCTTTTTGGCCATGTCCCTGCTCATATCAGTGTCAGGAACTTGCTCCGTAAACATGGATACGATTTTCGACCGGGGATAAGGAGCCATTTCATCTTGGTTGTATCCCTCCAAGTACTTACCAACAATCACGTCAGCATGTGAATTGGGTCGGTATTCTGTGAGAATGGCTGCTATTCTTTTGGGTCTACCAGGAAGAATTTTTTCTGAATTTCCTACAATGGAAGTCTCCGCTTGTGCTGGAGAGATGGAAAGCAATTGCCCAGGCAATAAGGGCGTAATGGCAAGATATCTAAGAAGTTCCCGACGTTTCATGTAAAGTTTTTATGTTAAATTAATGGTTTTATTTAGCTCCCAGACCACTCTTCCGACCCTAAGATGAAGTTCAATTTCCTGACTTTGATGGGCAAGGCTGCTTTTCAATTCCAAACCCAAACCCTTAAAATAGGTGGAAACAAAAATAGAAAAGCGTAAAGGCAATCTTTTCATTTGGTGAAAATTTAATTCTGGGAAGAACAGGGTTCAAGATTATTGAAATTTTAAGGTGCCAAAAAACTGTGGCAAATGAAAATTTGGTTTGGGATTGTCAACAAAAGACCATGTCAGGAAGTTGGGATTACTGGTCCTGCTTCCTGTCTTGTAAAAGTTGGCTTTCCAGATCGTACCACTTTTAGGTGGGGTAACTTTGGAATGTTTTTCCAACATGGATAGTGGTATCCGGTACTCAATGGTCCAAGTCGTAGGCTCAGTGATTTCTGGATCCACTACTTTAGGTAAAGAGTGGGCAATTTCTATCTGATCAATATCTTCCTTCCCTAATTTTGTAAATTTATCCCAGGGTTTAGCAACATAGAAAATCAGCGGCGTACCTCCAGCATTGATTTCCAGGTTAAAATAACTCAATGGCAAATCCGAATCGGGTGCAAAGAAAAATTCCACACATGAATCTCCTGAAACATTTCCATTGTATTCCTGTACAACTGAATGGACATACCGGTCTTCCACTTGGAAAATGCCATAGATGTTTTCATCATCGTACATCAATTTTGCCTTGACCTTTGGAAGAAACTTAGGCTCATCTCCCATATTGTAATCCAGCGTAACCGCCTCGATTTTCTTCCATTGTTTTTTATCCCAATCTGCATCTATGGTATTTGAGCGTTGTTTAAGTCTTTTAACCAGATAATGGGCTTGGTCTTTCGTTTGTTCGTAATTATTACTCACTTCTATCGTTTTATCCTCTACTATCAGATTCAAGATAAATGGCCAATAAAACAGAAAAGACCATGTAAATAATTTCGTTCTCATAATTTTAATGTTTTTTTCAATGTTGGAAATAGACCTAAGACTATTACCAGCTCTTAAGGAGCTATTTGGCTTGATTATTTATTGATTAAGTACTATAAAAGCTACCCTTAAATCCATTCCTAATTGGGAAATGTATCTCAAATGCGCTATTCTTGTCTGAATATAAATAAAACTATAATAGGATGGCTATAAAATACCCATCCTATTAAAATTTTATTCTATTGGTGGGATTCAACCAGGTTTATGTAATAGAATAGCTATTGCATATACCGGATTTAATTTGCTACATCCCACCAAAGACGTGTACTTACTTTGTCACCGCCAGGGCCTAACAAGGAAACTGCCGCATCCACAGCATTGCCGTTTGATGTTTTTTCCAAGTCAAGGAATACAATCCGACGGATCATCTCATCAGCTTGGATATCATCATTGTCAGAATGGATAAGTGGGTACATTTTCGGATATCCAGATCTTCTCATTTCTGCCCAACCTTCCATTCCATTTGGAAATAGTGCCAACCACTTTTGTGTACCTATTTGTTCCCTTTGTTTTTCTAGATCAGAGGAGAACTTCACAGGAATATCTGTTAAAGGAGGAGTATCCCATCCATTTTCAGGTGCAGGGGCAATGGGCAAACTGGTTCCATTGATATAGTCGTTGATCACCGCATCATCCATAATGCCCCAGGTACGCATGGACATTTCAATGCCTTTGTTATAAAGCTCTTCAGCTGTGCCACCCATGTTCCAGCCATTTAATGCACCTTCTGCTCGGAGAAAATAGGCTTCCGCTGAATACATCACCGTCATCGGGTTGGTACTCTGATTTTCCGGATGAAACCTTGGGCTAAGGTTTGAGGTGTAAGCGTAAGTATTAAACCCAAGCGTTTGTTCTGCAGGGATCATTCCACTTCTGGCTCCTCTCCATTCTCCATCGGCTTTCGCTGGTTCGAAATAGATAGAAAGTCGAGGATCATTATATCCTAACAAAAGACTTTCCATATTCGCGCTCATCCTAAACTCATTCCATGCGGTAATACGGTTCAAGGTATTAAAATTGGCAGAAGTTGGTGCCATAAAAGCATCCTCATTATAATCCTCCATCACTCCACCAGCTAAAGCAGCTACCGCTTCCACTCGTGCCTTTTCAGGTTCTACACCTGAAATCCTCAAAGCGAGGCGCAAACGCAAAGTGTTACCAAATTTCAACCATTTTTCATTGTCTCCCTGAAAAATAAGGTCTTTTTCCTGATAGGAAACAATGTTCAGGTTATTTTTCAGGTCTGTGGTGGCCTCATCCAATTCCTTAAAGAAATCATAATAAATATCCTTTTGTGAATCATAAGCTATTTCCAAGCCATCAGAACCAATCTCAGAATAAGGAATAGGACCAAAATAATCTGTTGTCCTGTTCATTATAAATACCCTCCAAATACGTGCTATCGCATTCAATGTCGGAAGGTCTCCATCGCTTGTTTCATTAATGATAGTAAATAAGGATGGCAAAGTAGACACATACGTTCCTGTCCAAAAACTTTTCATCCAGGATTGGTTGATAACATACCTATGGGAAGCAAAGGCAGGCTGCGTCCCAGCGAAGAACTGCGAATAGGTATCTGCTGTCAAATTTTGGCCTGTCTGATAACTACCTTGGTTCCAACCTCTGTATAAGGCATTTGGGAACAAAGATTTTACATCCTCAGGACTTAGGGTTTCAAGACCCGTAGGACTTGTATTTCTTGCTTCAAAATTTTCCGTACATGAGCTTAATAAGCAAGAAAACACAAGTAATCCAACAGCTAATTTTGTTAGAATGAAGTTTTTATAGTTCATTTTTCGTTGTTTTTTAATGGAAGTTTTCATAGGTGTTGATGATTAAAATGTCAACTTTAAGTTCAACCCCATGCTTCGTGTGGTCGGTAAAGAATTGTATTCAGTACCTCCTGCATTTCCGGTTCCCAAGAGCAGCTCAGGATCAAAAGGTGCATCTTTGTATAAAAACAATAGATTTCTTCCCGTAAATGATATTCTAGCCTTTTCAATGAATTTTGTTTTGCTAACAAGAGCATTGGAGAAGCTATAACTTAATACGACTTCTCTTAAACGAAGATTGCTTGCTGAGTAAGCATAGAATTCTCCGGCAGGGTATCTTTCCCCAATACTACCAAAATAGCTTTGAGAGGTAATGCTCTGGGTATTCTTTTCTCCGTTCACGGTGTAGGCATCCAAAACGATCCCCTCTTCACGACCCCACAAAGAGGCTTCAGAATGTCCATCCGCATCCAATAATGCTTGGGTTCCTCCTATGACAGTTCCTCCATTTCTATAATCAAGTAAAAATCCCAAAGAAAGGTTTTTATAACTGATCTTGTTATTGAATCCCAAATTGTAATTCGGGTTGAAATTTCCAACTGGTACTGACTTTCCGCCGGTAAGCATTGGGCTTCCTTCATCATTTACCAAAGGTCTGCCCAAATCATCCCTTTGCCAACCAACTGCATACATGTCTCCATAACTGCCTCCTACCTGAGCCAAAACCAATACTTGTCGGTCATCGGTAAGTACAGCTGAAGTAATTTCATCCGTCAGGCGAATAATTTTGTTGTTGTTTTTCGAGAAATTAAACATGGCATCCCATACAAAATCCTTTGTCTCCACAGGCACAATATCCATGGATATCTCAACACCATTATTATTGATCAAACCGGCATTGATATATTGGCTACTAAACAGGGAGGCTGCCGGAGTAGCAATAGTAATCAGTTGATTTTTCGTGTCTGTATAGTAATAGGTGAAATCAAAACCTAATCTCGCTTCGAAAAACCTCCATTCAGCACCTAACTCAAATGCGGAAGTCATTTCAGGTTTATAAGTAGGTAAGGAACGTACAGTTGGTGTTCCAATTAACCCTCCTCTAGCTACTGAATAATAATTCCTGTCTCTATAAGCTGCGCCACCTGATCCAGAATAAGCTAGTGAAGCACGAACTTTACCGTAAGAAACCCATTTTGGCATGGAAAGCATTTCAGTAACGATTCCAGTTAAACCCACTGAAGGATAGAAATAAGATTGGTCTTCTTTAGGAAGTGCTGAGGACCAATCATTACGACCGGTTGCTTCCAAGAATAAGTAATCATCGTAGGAAAGTGTTGCGGTACCAAACAAAGACTGTACCTGCGGACTTTCATAAAATGAATTGGAAGTTAAAGGAGCTTTTGCATTGCTTAGAAAAAAATAATTCTGCTTGTAAAGGCCATTAGAGGCCACAAAAACAGAAGATGACCTTCCTTGCTGTATGGCTCCCCCTAAGATTACAGATAAATCCAACTTTTCTGATAGCTCCTTATCAATCGACAACAAGGCGTCAATATTGGAGTTTTGTCTTGTATAATCTCCAACGTCATAAATAGAACCTAAACCATAGGTAGTATACGTATCGTTGTATACTTTCCTCTCTGTCTTCTCCATGGTCTTGTCCAGACTTCCACGGACTTGAAGATTGATCCAATCATCAAATTCGTACTTAACTTGAATTAATCCGATCAAACGGTCTTTTTTCTCATTAAACAGATCTCTGTTTAGATTCCAATAAGGATTCGACAAGATTGAAGATCCTGGTTTCCAATAATTTTGTTTTTCTATACCTGCTTCATCTGTATAGGCAAAATCCTGCATAGCACTTAACGGTATGGAGGTTGGGGACCGATAAATAGAAGAAACGGGGTATCCACGCTCTCCAGTAAATGGCTTGTTGTCCACTTCTTCCTGAATATAGCTCAACTTGGTTGTGAAGGAGAGTTTAGAAGAAATTTTATTGTCAATTTTTAGGTCAAAATTATGCCTAGAAAGGTCATGATTTCTCAAAACACCTTGCGCATTGGCATTGCCATAGGAGAAATAGGTAAGCATTTTCTCATTACCCCCACTGGCACTTATGGAATTCATTATGGTTGTTCCAGTCCTGAAGAAATTCTTAAGGTTATCAGGCTGTCCGGTTAAGGGAACAGTATCGCCATTCCAAAGTGTCACTTCCTGTCCATCGGCCTTGGGCCCGTAGCTATGTTCAGAACTTGGGGAATATACTCCACCATCTCCCTGGCCATATTCATATTGTCTTTTTGGAAGTGCAAAGGCTTGATCCATGGTAATCCCTCCATTGTAATCCACTGTAATCTTACCCTCTTTACCACTCTTAGTGGTAATGATGATCGCACCATTTTGTCCTGCACTACCATAAACGGCCGCAGCAGAAGCACCTTTCAAAACGGTCATGCTTTCGACATTATCTGGGTTTATCATTCCGATTCCCCCACCGCCGTCTCGTCCGCCAAAACTTCCTCCACCAGATGCCCTTGTACTATTGTTCAAAGGAACTCCATCAATTACGTATAAAGGTTGATTATTTCCTGTTATGGAACGACTACCTCGAAGAAGTACTTTTGAATTTCCACCTGGACCAGTAGCACTCCGAGTTATGGTAACACCAGCTACTTTTCCTTGAAGGGAATTGATGACATTGGTTTCTCTGGCTTCATCCAAACTGGAACCATCAACAACTTGGGCAGAATACGTTAAGGACTTAGCCTCTCGTTTTATCCCCATGGCAGTCACGACCACCTCAGAAAGTGCTCTACCCACATCTTTCAGCACCACGTCAATTACCGTTCTATCATTGACTTTTATTTCCTGGGTTTCATACCCGATGAAGGAAAAAATAATTACGGATGCAGCATTTGGGACGCTAAGGCTATATTCACCATCCAAATTAGTCACAGTACCCGTATTCGATCCTTTAAGAAGAACATTCACGCCAGGAAGGGACTCTCCATCAGGGGCTGTGACTGTTCCGCTTACCTTTACCGCTAATGGATCAACATTAATTGATTCGGTTCTATTTATTGGATTTGAAGTTGTCCTTTCAGCAGCCCTTTTCAAAGGAGTACTTTCAGGTACTGCGCCTTCAATCGATTTTAAACTTTTGGCCTTGTCCGAGTTGGCCCCGTAAGGGACAGGACTGTTTTCCTGCCTAGCTAGTTCTTGTGCCCAAGATCCATTTATTCCAAGCAGGAGGAACAATAAAGTACAGTAAATTTTAATCATCATTTAAATAATTTAAGTGGAATTGGTTTTAGTTGGTGACACTCCCCTATTATACTATAGAGAAGTGAACCAAGTGGATTACTTTTTTAACAAGGGGAGGGAATTAGCTATTTTACCTCAAAATTTTATTTATTTTTTCAATAAAATTTAAATCTAAAGGATATTCAAAGGATTAAATTTATTTAAAACAATAATAATTGTAAATAACAAATTAAAAAATAATTATTTTATATTTTTTCTTTGATTAAAATTATTTATGAATGAATCAGAAACAATAAATCCATGTCTTTTTGATAGTCAATGCCTATAATTTTTCTATTTGGACTAGTTGCAATGGGTCCTTTGGTATCAAATCCTATGACAGTATACAGAATATTCAAATTACGGCTCCTTTTTCTTTTCCTCATCAAGCGATCTTATGCACATGTTTATTTAAAGATAGATAAGCAGGTTATGCATTTCCTGAGCCAGAGAATTTTGGGTTTTGGAAGTTATCTCTTGGTGATGAGAATCAGTTTCATCAGAAAATAGAAGGGCTATTGCACATTTCGGGCTTATTTTAAAGCCTAGCGAAAAAGAGGAAATTGATTACTTGGCTCGGTAAATGAAACAGGTCCTTCACTTATCTGATAGTAGAACAAAAGACAAGAAAATTCACCTATTAATACCCCAACTATTATTATAATTGCAATATTTTATATCATATCTGCTTAAATAAAAACATATACCGGATTATTTTTGAATTTTAACGAAATAAAAGGTATAATTGGTAAATTCACTGTGAAAAATTACCGTTTATATAGAGCAAGCCCAGGTATAAATGACTAAAAAAAATAGGATGAAAAAAACAACCATTAATAGAATTGCTACCGTCATTTCCCTTGTTTTATTTGCTTTTAATAACGTCTTTGCCCAAGATAAACCTATTATAGGGGTGGCCGGAATTGCACACGAATCAAATTCTTTCAGCAGCCAACTTACTACACTGGATCTCTTTGGTTTTCAGCTAGGAGAAACGCAAAAAGAATTGGCCAAAAAGTTCTTTTCTTCTGCCAATTCCCAAACTATAAGCTCAGGCTATATAGAAGGAGCAAAACGTTATGGATTAGAGCTTTATCCTACAGTAGTGACCGGAGCCAGGCCTATGGGGCCGGTTACTGACAAGGCTTTCAATACTTTGATGGAAGAAATAATTAAGCAACTGAAAGCTGCACCAAAGCTAGACGGTATATTGCTTAACCTTCACGGCGCAATGGTTGTAGAAAGTTATCCCAGCGGTGACGAGGAAATCGTGAGAAGGGTGCGTGAAGCTTTTGGGCCCAAAATGCCCATCATTGTCACCCATGATTTCCATGCCAATGTCTCACCAAAATTAATTGAGTATTCAAACGTTTTGATCACCTTTAAGGAAAACCCCCATCTCGACACTTTTGATCGGGGATTACAAGCAGCAGAGATTATGGCCGAAATGGTAAAAGGAGAAGTCAAGCCAACCCAAGCTATTGTGAAGCCACCTATGATTTATAACATTGTATTTCAGAATACATTTTCAAATCCTCTACTTCCCATCACTACTGAGAGTAAAAAACTTGAGGAAAATGAAAAAATCCTGGCAGTGAGTGTTTCTGGAGGCTATCAATATGCCGATGTACCGTGGATGGGGCCTTCAGTAATCGTAGTTACGGATAACGATCCTGAACTTGCGGAAAAGGAAGCGCAACGACTTTCGGATATGCTATGGAATACCCGCAATGAAACAATCCTTGATAGCCCTCAGCCGGCTGAAGCTGTAAAGATAGCCATGGAACATGAGGGTAGACCAGTTGTCTTGATTGATATGGGTGACAATATCGGTGGAGGATCCACAGGTGATAGTTCATTTTTATTGGAAGAATTAATAAAGCAAGGAGCCCAAGGATGGGTTATGGTAATTGCTGATCCAGAAGCTTATAAGATCGCTGAGAATGCAGGTGTTGGAAACGATTTTGATTTTGAGGTAGGCGGTAAAACGGATAAGCTTCATGGAAAACCTGTCAGGGTAAAAGGTCAGGTTCGTTCATTAAATGTGGGACGTTATCTCGAGACAGAAGTACGCCACGGAGGTGGCCGCTACTGGAACATGGGGCATACTGCGGTTATTCAAGTAGAAGGCTCCACTTTGGATGAACCTAATCTGCTACTTTTGACTACTTTGGCATCCAGCCCCAACAGTGCGCACCAACTTATCTCCAATGGCGTATATGTAGAACGACAGAAAATCATTGTAGCAAAGGGAAACATTGCCCCAAGAGCTGCTTATGAACCATTTGCTTCCATATTGATTCAAGTAGACAGCCCAGGTGCTACCGCTGTTAATCCAGCTTGGTTTACTTTCAAACGTGCCCGCAAAGGAATGTTTGGAATGGGAGGATACTAAATACTTTCTCAAAATAGCGAAAGCCATCCTATTACGTGCTGTAATTACTTCAAATAGCCACTGAGATGCTATTCTGAAGTAATTACAGCACAACTTATTTATGGATGATTGATTCCTTAACAAAGTAAAAAGCTTAGCTTGTTCCAACTCAGGTGAGCTACCTACCGTTACTTTTTCTTGTCATAAAATTTCATCTACCTATTTAAAATCTACCCGTTATATTTATTAAAAAATAAGCACTTAAATTTGTGTTTTTATGGACATAGAGTCATTTTAACCTTATTTCCGCCGTTCATTTTTGGCCCTGAGTGATATGCAATTCAGGGCAGGCCCTGATTCACTAAGGTGTTCAGGGCAGGCCCTGATTCACTAAGGTGTTCAGGGCAGGCCCTGATTCACTAAGGTGTTCAGGGCAGGCCCTGATTCACTAAGGTGTTCAGGGCAGGCTTTGAATCAAAAACGAACCAAAAAGGTCAAGGCTGTCAATTTTTATTAATAGCCCAAATGTAATTGTTCCCAAATTAGATATCTAAAAGGCTTCACCAATAATAACCACGGATAAGAACCCGAGGAAACTAAATAGTGTGAGACGATTTTGGCGGTATTGTTGCTTTTTTTCCGCAACAATGCTGACAAAATCGCTACCTATGTTAATGGAGAAAGCCGTGGGATTCCCCAGCAAAGCAAGACTGCCACACCCTTTCCCACCTCAGCAACCACGCAAAAGGGTTTGCAGTGACGATTTAGCAGGTTTATTAAGACGATTTCACTCCGAAATCAGGTTAATATTACTTTTCCAAAGTCTTGGAATCTGGGTTTGATTATGGTTTATTCTTTGGTTTCCTTTAATGGCAGAGGACTTGGGGGAGTTCCTGCTGAATCATTTTCATCTGTAGGTGCGGTGCGCCACCAGTTGGCAAGGAAAGATCCGGAAATATCCATCCACGTACCAAAGATAGCTGGGAAAAGCCCTAGAGTAGCTGCCTTTCCCATCTCGGAAGCAATTCCTGCTGCCATCCCGCCATTTTGCATTCCCACTTCAATGGCAATCGTACGACTGTCCACTTTGTTCATCTTAAAAACCCGACAACCCCAATAGCCCAAAACATAGCCACTTGCATTGTGGATGATGGCTGCAAGCAGAAGCAGCAGACCAATTTCCATAAGGCTGTCACGACCTGCTGCCACAATCACAGCGATAATCACCACATTGGCTGCCATGGCAAGGTAAGGCATGGCAATATGTAGCCAACCTGCCTTACCCCGGAAAACCCTGTTGAAAACCATCCCTGCAATTATGGGAACAAATATCATCTTTATAATACTCACCATCATCTGGTAAGAATCAATCGGTATAAACTGACCAGCCAGCAGCTTCATTAATAGCGGTGTTAAAAAAGGGGCCAAAATGGTGGTGAAGGAAGTCAAGGTAATGGACAAAGCCAGATTCCCCTTGGCTAGAAAGGTAATGATGTTGGAGGATACGCCACTGGGAGAAGAGCCAATAAGCACTATACCTGCAGCAATCTCTGGAGGAAATTCCATTAAAATAGCCAAGCTGATGGCTAGGATAGGCATAATCGTAAACTGAGAAACCAATCCGACAATCACCCCTCTTGGCATCTTTATTACACCTAAAAAATCCTTAATCCCCATGGTTGATCCCATGCCAAACATGATGAGTTGTATCAAAGGAACAATAAAGCCATCCGTTTTGTAACCAGCTACCTCTGTAATATAACTTGGATAAGTCATGCTTATGGCGACGGCTGCAATTACCCACACGGTAAATGAAAAACCCTTTAATCTATCGTAACCCTGCATGCCTATAAGCAAAAAAGCGAAGAAAAAAAGCACCAATAGGGAAGCTTCCTTTTGGTAAGTCAATAAAAGCAAGCCAACAATTCCAATCAAAGATAATCCTGCTAAAACAAGAGATGTGCTAAATATCGTTTGCCTTTTATTCATGTTTATTTTCGTAAATGCTTGCTGGTTTGCCTGGTGATATTCCACAACCCTGTGGCCCTTCAATAAAGATCATGTGACCTTTACTAAATGGCCAGCTCAATTGCCTGTCTGGTAAAGATAGAAGGGAATTCATTAACTAGGGGGAATTCATTCCCCTTTTACCCCATAATTTCTCTATTATTTTGCGAAAAAGTTTATTTTAACCAGGTGTTCATAAACCTTACTCCTTCATCCACAATCGCTTCATGGCCTCCATCATGCAAATTCAGTTCAATCCTTTCAGAAATTTTTAGTTTTTGGTAATGGATGATTGCTTTATTGTATTCTTCCACCACCTGAGGCCAATGGGCAATATTGTCGTTTTTTCCATGTTGAATCATCAATGGCCGCGGAACAATCAGGGAAACAAGATCGTAATCTGAAAATTCTGTCAACCATCCATTAAAAAAAGCGTGTTCTTCTGTAGGTGAAAAGCTGGAGTAACGCTCATCCCGCACAACCATTTTATTTCTTCGCTCATTAAACCACGCTGAAACTACACCAGCTTTAATACGGGTTTCGAGGGGCATCCAGAACATGGTTGCCATACCTCCTAAGGAAACACCCCACATACCAACTTGGTCAGCCTCAATTCGTGGATCGACAAGGACAATGTCCAAAAGATGTTGCAAACGGACCAATTCTATTCCTGGCAAACTGGTGCCCGCTAAGCGAGCAAAGCGTTCCACATTATTACGTCTTTCCACAGATCTCAGGTTCATTGGCACCAGTACAGCAAATCCAGCTTTGAGCAACTCTTTGGCGTATTCGTGATAGGCACCGGGAGAAAAAGGAGATTCAGGCGTACTTGCAATGCCATGTTGTACGATGACAATAGGTACCTGCTTTTGTTCACTTGCCCCAACAGGGAATGCAAGAACAGCTTCCGCTGTAAGCATGCCGAGGGGAAGCTCGATCCACTGCGCCTGGATTTCTCCTAAAGCATAGGGTTTCCTTTTAAGAGGCCCACTCTTGGTGAGTACAGGAGGGCTCAAAACTTCTTCCCATCTCCTGCGGTTTGGCTCCACGCTACGTTCTAAAGCATCAGGGCTGCTGTAATCACGGTTCCATACTTTTTCTGCTCGTTCCTCATATTCCTCCACAAGATAATGCCTGAGATAATTCTCAAGCTGTTTTTCATAAGCGTCTGTACGGGCAACTTCCACTTCAGGTGGAACAATGTTGTTGTTTTGACCTACCGCTTTCAAGGTACTTACCAATAAAATGAAAACAAGTATATACCCCTGGTACTTCCAATATTTTTTAGTCATTTGATTACTTATTTTTTTATTTAGTCTAATGTATCAAAAAAACCAAAATATTTAACCCCAGCGTCCCTATAAAAATATTTTATCAGAACCCACAGAAATACTTTATAACCAAGGAAAATCCGCCCTGAAAGGCTACCATATCATCCCTGCTATAGCAAACATCAGGGTAGACAAAGCTCAGGAAATACTTGCCTTGGCAAATAATAAACTATCCAAATTTGCCAAATATTTAAAAACCAATACATAATTCGATCGTTTAACGAATTGATATTACTTTTAACCCGTTTTGAAATTTATTGTCATGAGATTCATAATATTTCTTTTCACTATTCTTATGGTCGCCTGTACAAGCGAAGACTTCACTAACACAGATTTACAAACCATTGGGGAAGAAATGGAAAATGAGGCTGTTGAAGAGGATTGTCCCATTGAACATGAAAAATCAGAAATACCGGAGTCCCTTCAAAGACGGTGGAAACTGGTGGGAATTATAGAGGATGGAGATGACGAACTTACTTATCCTCCATGCATAGGGTACAAGGTCTACCAACCAGACTTTAACTATCCCTTTATGATGCATTTAGAGTTGACGGATACACCTTATCCAACTGACAAAGACCCATGCTTGGATTGTTTATTATATTCAGGCTTTGCAGGTATCAATCAAATATTTGGTTTCTTTCAGTTTGACGGTAATGAGGGTAATTTCAGTCTTCGCGTTGGGATGACATTGGCAGGGGGAGATATTCAATTAATGCATTTTGAAGAATGTTACACAAAAAATCTTAACAACACATCTTCTTACGCTCTGGATGGAAATGAATTGTACCTCTATTATGAGGGCGGAAGAATGTTATATACCCCAACAGACGATGTACCCACAGGCGTATTATATTAAAAGAAAGCCAACCAACAGTATTGAATTTTTTAGAAATTTCTTCTCTATTATACCAATATTTTCAGACTAATTTTTCTCGAAAGGTATGCCTTGGAGATTCCTATTTTGAAAGAAAAAAAAATGACCAAATTTGTAAAAAAAATATGGTAAAATGGTTCAAAATTTTGGGTTTTGAAGTTCCAATTGCAACTGGTCCGTTGTTGGAAAACGGGGGTCAGGTTAATCAATTAGTAGGAAAGAACGACCTCTCCAATACCACCAAAAATGTGAGAATTAAAGTTACCGAAAAGGCCTTTCCAAGAACATACCGTATTCCTATCGATTAAGAACAGTAAAAGCAGTTTACCTATTTGACAAAATTTATTTGTCTCAGGAGGTTGGCATACAGAATAACTTTAGAGCCACCGTTTCTTTGATATCAACCACCAACTTCCACCAGTTCGAAAAGTTCAAACTCCATCCAATCTTCTTCCAAAATGGGATTATCAGGATGATTAGTGGAAATGTATAGCCCATCTTCGGCCACAAATACATTATTAGGTACAAGGTAGTTATTTTCAAATCTTGTTTCTCCAAGAATTATTAGATTTTTGTCCAGAATCATAACTGAAAAATCCTTTGGGTATGCGCGAAGCTGATTGATTTCTTCTTGCTCCCTGATTTCGATGGATGGAAAGCAAAACCGATAATAAACCTCCCGGAAGGTATCGTAAAGCAACCCCTCGTAGCGAGCAGAGGTAAACAAATAGGTCATATATTCCAACTGAACGGCAGCTCGGGAAAGAGTAGGGAAATCCTGAGGCAAATAGCGGCTTTTTGCCGCCTCTATTTTGGTCTTCATAGAGGCTTCTTCCGCTACATGTAATTGGTGATCGGCGAAGAAGGAATATACTATTCGGAGAAGCTACCATACTGAAATAGGGTGCTTTTAATTCTTTTTCCAAATAGCCTACAGGATATTTATGTGCAGAAAAACTAATATCCCCATCTCGCAGAGTAAACTTGGCACTTAGAAACTGTTGGGAAAGCTGGCTTTCCTCCATATATAGGAGCTATTTTCAAATGACCTTTAAAATAGCAATAGGAAACTGACCTTTCTGGTCACTTGGGGAGATGGAATACAGGATCAAAACTTTCTATTATAAATAGCAATCACTTCCGAATAGGGTTAAACTATTTATCGGGAAAAGAATCGCCTTGTTATTTTTTTAAAATACAGATGCACAGCGCTTGGTAAAAGCATGAATATCGACGGAATACAAACTACAAATAAAATAGTATGTGGTGAAATTGGAAATGGTTTAGGATAATAGCCGGAAATTATAACTACTGCTAAAATTAAAAAGGCTGTTAAAAAAACGTTTTTATTTCGAATAAAATAGTGCTGAAATTTTTCTGAAAGTTCGGGTTTATTATCGGAATAAAAATAAATTAAATAAGGCAAAAACACCAAGACGTGTGATGTAAAGGGTATATTTAGCATTAATAGAACACCAAGGTGAAACAAAGCTGCTATTCCAATTGATCTCAAAAATAGGGCTGACCAGAATATTGTAAATAGGAATCCCAATTCGAATACTAAGGTACTGTAATCTAATATTTTATAAATAAACAAATTGTTTATTTTTACAAACATTTCATTTAAGTACCAGGGTTCTTGACCTGAATGAAATCTTCTTAAAATATAACCTGCGGTGGTTGAAAAGGAAACATCTAACCACCCTCCAAACAGTTTTGGCATACCTGCTGTTAAATAACCCCATCCTAGCAAAAATGAAAGATACGTTAATGGCCACCCTTTAGGTTCAATTTTCGTATTTTTATTCCTTATCGAGTCTATTGATAACGCCCCTCCCCAATTGGTAAAAGCCATAATTATTGGAAAAACTACTGGGTAAATGTTATGGTTAATTTTTCCGTAACTGTAGAGATATGTATAACCAAAAAGTAAAAGTAATCCGAAAATAATGGATGATTCCTTCGATCGAAAACCTACTAATACAGCAACAAACGTTATTCTCAGAAACAAATCGAAAGTCCACCAAAAATCAGCTGAATTAATTGGACCAATTAATAGAGAAAGGCCTGGAGGTGGGTCAAAAAACACCACCTCAATATTTGATATCTCTATAAATTGGGGAAGGCCATAAATAAAAAAACCCAGGCAAAACAAAATTCTGGTTAGGCCCAATTGAAAAAAAGTTGGCTTCCATGTACTTTGAAGCCAACGGGTAATTTTCTCGTTAATTGATAGTATCATCCTCAAATTTATATTCTTTGTATCTTACAATTTCTCTATACTGAAACCCTTCCACTAGGTGGTAATATTCTTTGTACTCATTGACAATAAAACCGGTTACCTCATTGGATTCAAATGGTTTCTTTTTGAACATAAGTTTGGGTATTTCTATATCTGCCCCCCCAATCACGTCATTTGTTATCCACTTTTTTATTGTTTCACGGATTTTAACTCCGCCTGGTATTGATGATATTATTCTTCCCTTTGGTTTTTTTGATTCATTAAGGTATGTTTTCGCTTGATTGAAAAAAATAAATTTCATGTTACTCCCATATTTAATTAAGTTCTCCGGATTGAAAAACTCTTTTAAATCTCCTCTCCATACCTCTTCTTCATTATTCAAATAGACAATTTCAAAATAACTGGCAGATAAAATTTCATTATTAATTCCACTTCCTTTAAAAGCAGGCATATTGAAACTTGGATATGGCTCTTTTGCTAATTTTGCAAATACCAGCGTTATAAAGAGGAAAATGACGGTTATATAGAAGACCAAAGTAATTTTATATTTCTTTAGGAAATTATACATCTTGTTTATTTTTTTCAATAATAATAATAATAGTTCATTGAAACTTAAAATAAATCTTTAATTGCTCTTTTTGCCGCATAATATCCGCCCATTCCATGAACGCCCCCTCCTGGTGGAGTCGATGCAGAGCAGATATAAATGTTTTTGAATGAGGTTCTATAGGGAGATACCCTTAGGGCTGGCCTGGTAAATATTTGTGACCAGTCTTGTACACCAGCATTGATATCTCCTCCGATATAATTTGGGTTATAATTTTCAATCTCTTTGGTGTTGAAAGTATGCTTGCCAATTATGGTTTCTTTAAAACCCGGTGCGTATTTCTCAATTTGGTCTTCAATAGTGGTTGACATGTCAACTTCAGAACCCGATGGTACATGGCAATAAGCCCATGCGGTATGATATCCATCTGGAGATCGTGTAGTATCAAATAGGCTTTGTTGGGCTAAAAGAACAAATGGGTTTTGACTGTATTTACCTTCCCAGATTAATTTTTCTGATTTTGAAATATCTTCAATTGTACCTCCTAAATGGACTGTACCAGCTCCATTAAGTTCTTTAGATTTCCAGGGTATGGGTTGGGAAAGTGCAAAATCCATTTTAAAAACACCCATGCCATACCTAAATCTATTTAATTGCCAACGATACAATTTGGAGAACTTATCTCCGGCAATCTTTAATAAATTTTTTGGACTCACGTCAAACATCACCAATTTTGCATCAGGAATTTGGCTGAAGTGAGTTATCATTTTCCCTTTTTCAATTTTACCTCCGAGGGCGATAAAATAATTCGCTAAAGCATCGGCCAGTGTTTGCGAGCCTCCTTTAATCATCGGCCAACCACTATGATGGCCAGCTGCCATCAATACCATGGCTATAGCCGAAGTAGCAATATTAGTCAATGGTTGGATACCATGAGCTGCCATCCCTGCCCAAAGTGCCCGAGTTGTCGTTTCTTTGAATTTTCTCGCAAGTAGGTTGGCAGGTTGAAGCGCATTAATCCCAAATAAGCCCAGTTTTATTGGATTATTTGGGAATTTTAATGGTGATAGAATATCGGGAGACAAGGCATCCCAATGATCAACAAGGGGGTTTAATAAATCAATATAGGCTTTTCTATCATTGCCCAATTGATCCGCGGTTTCGAATAGCGACCGATGCAAGGAAGCTACCCTCCCATCCGGTAGCGGATGTCCAGCTAGGGTTTTAGCGTGGATAAATTCAAGGCCATATTGAGCAAGAGGCAATGTCTTAAAAAAAGGGCCTGCAGCTGCCATGGGATGGATTGCTGAACAAACGTCATGTTGAAAACCAGGAAGCGTAAGCTCCATTGTTCGCATGCCACCACCAATTGTTTCCTTACCCTCAATTAGAAGGACATTTAGTCCATGCTTTTGTAAAACAATTGCCGCTGATAGTCCGTTTGGCCCTGATCCAACAACTACAGCATCATAAGTAGCGTCCATAGTAAAGTATTTGATGTAAA